>OGRE01001117.1_pt1 | contig 24692 bp, 19 predicted proteins | sample 1553421 | NCBI WGS metagenome assembly OGRE01 (sample SAMEA2580076, study PRJEB22360) | human gut metagenome | biome: human gut; feature: human-associated habitat; material: faeces | place: Denmark | collected 2008/2010 | reverse complement strand
TGCATATTTAGCCATGATCTTTTTGTAATTGCCATTGTCACGAGCCAGCTCAAGATCAATCAAAAGATCAGGTAACCGAACATACTTGGTATTAAAATATTGTTTACATGCTTCCATACCAAAGGCACATGCCATGTACGTTTTTCCGCAACCAGTTGCACCTGTGATAAAGATATTTCTATGTTCAGATATATATTCACATGTAGCAAGACGAGTGATCAATTCCTTGTTCAGTTTACGTCCGGATGTATAATCGACATCCATGATACTTGCATCTGGCTGATCAAACTCAGCTTTTTTGATCAGTCTCTTTAATCGATTACTTTTTCGGTTATTATATTCGATATCTACAATCATACCGAACCGGTCTTCAAAAGGAACTTCGTTAAATTCAGGATCATTCAACTGATTACGAAATGAATCTGCCATGCAGCTAAGTCGCATTTCAATTAATTTATCAATTGTGCTTTGATTTGTCATAGTTATTTACCTCCGATAATAATCAGCACCTCTTGTGATGCCGTGTGCTTTGTGTGTGGATTCTGTATGATCAGCTTCCGATTTCAGTTTTTTTGAACTGGTCACAAGAATGTTTTTAATGCTCTTATAACTCGGTGACGAAGTATAGGATAAGGCTTTTTTACAAGCAGTTTCCAATAAAGTATCAGAGTACTTTTCAGCAAGCTTCAGTAATCCCATACAACTTCGGTAGGTTTGCTGCTCCACACGTTTGGAGGTTAAGATTGCATTGACTGCATGATATGTATTTATTCCAATCTGTTCAGCCCATTTACGGAAACGATCACCATTCCATTCAAGATATTTCTGATGATCCTCTGGCATATGTGCTGTAACAGTACTGTATTGACCCGGACGTCCTTTTAGTCGACGATGAGAAGCAATACGATTGTGATTATAAAAGATCTCAACTGTATTATCTGTTATTTTTACATCAACTTTCTTTTTGATGTATTCATAAGGAACTGAATATAGCATTTTATCCACAGATATGTGATAATTGAACTGAACTGTGGCGGTTTTCCAGTCGCTTAGTTCAAAACGGGTAGCAGGTAATGGGGATAGCAAAGGCTTTTCATTTTCAAGGAATAGCTCCAACCGGCTACCTTCCTTTTTTTGAAAGAGTTTTTGGTTAAAAGTCAAAAGTTTTTTTCTGATAGCCCGATTTAATTCCGCAAGTGAAAAGAACTGTTCATTGCGAAGTGCTGCTGTGATCCACGTAGATATATTTCCAACGGTTCCCTCTGCATTCGGTTTATCTTTAGGACTTCTGACACGAGCAGGTATGATCGCAGTTCCGTAATGTTCAGCTAATTCCTGATAGATTTGATTGATCTGTTGATCTTTCCGTTTTCCGTTATGGATAACTGCTGTTTTACAATTATCTGGCACGAGGATCTTTGCAACACCGCCAAAATATTCATACATATGAATATGAGCCTTGATCCATGATCGTTGTTTCATATCCAAAAAAGCTTCAACGTAAGTATACTGACTGTATGTCATCACACCAACAAAGATATGTGCCTTGATGATCTCTCCTGTATCTGGATCGATGATCATTGCAGGATCACCAGCCCAGTCAACTTCGATCTGCTCTGCAGGTTTACGTTTGATATGCATGGTAGCACGATGTTTCTGCTCATCCTGTTGAATGTGATAACAGAATTGAGAATACATCAATGGTTCATCTCCATTTGCACGGCAATCTTCAATATATTCTGTCCAGAGAAGTTTTTTACTGACACCATTGCGGAGTAGTTCTTTTCGGATGTAATCATAATCAGGCATCCGACGGTTTGATCTGTTGTGTAGTTTTGGATATAACAACTGCTCTAATACTGCATCTGTCTGATCATCTGATAATGGCCAGGAAAGATTTAACTCCTTAGCACGTTTTAAAACTTTTGAAACAGTATTTCGAGAACATGGAACACTTAAAGCAATGTTCCGATTACTAAATCCCAGACTGGAAAGTCTGAGAATCTCACGATATTTGGTCATCGTTAGGACCTCCTTCATAATAGATTTACACCTAATAAAAGTGTATAAAACTATTATAAAGGAATCGGCTCAATGAATCCGGAACAGTGGCTCAGCCTAAAATGGAATGGAGGCTCAACCATGTCGGACAGATGGCTCAATCAGTCCAAGATTATTCAACAATCAAATGTTCATGAGAATACACAGTTCCTAACAGATTCGCATTCACTGGCCCGGTGACTGTCATTATCTGTTTTCCTCTCATTACAACACCTCCTTTTGTTTCAAATAAAAAACGTTGTATATTTAAAACACATTACATCTTTAACATGTTTTTAATATACAACGTTTCAAAATCAGACACCACAACAGGAATGTCCGTTATCATTACGGACATTTCAATATCTAAAAGTGTCTATTAAGGACATATCAATCATTACCGTAATTCATTATTTCCTTTTTTGTTATTCATTTATTTTTACATTTCTATCTGGGATAACAGATTCACAAAAGTCGTAAAATCCGGCTCCTCTACCAACTGCAAAACAGCGCTTTCATTTGCAATAAATTCTGAAATCAATTGAAGAAAATTCGTTAAATCTCTTTGCTCATCTTCTGCTACCGCCATCAAAATAACAACCTGCACATCCTGCCTTGTCCAACGGATGGGATGATCCAGTACCGAAATGCATGCAAAACTGATATCCGATGTTGTTTCATACGGATGAGGAAGTGCTACATGCTTTGCCAAATCTGTTCCTGTTATCTCTTCTCTTCTTAATAATCCTTCATAAAAATCCGATGGAATTCCATATTTTTCTGGAATTCTCTTACATATCTCAAATAAGATTTCTTCCTTTGTTTCTCCCTTTATATTATCATAAAACAGTTCTTCACTATATACATCTGCAATCGTATTCGAAGACTTAAATTTCAAAATGGAACTGATCTTTTCCACTTCTTCATCTTCTAAAAATGCCGAAATTCCCAACACTGGTTTAGGCAAAACTCTGTTGATCTCTACCGTTGTAAATATGTAATCTACTTTTGAGAAATCAAATGAATCCAAATTATACATCTCGCATGTATATACTTCATCTATATACTTCTTAAATTTTTTCTTATACTGATATGCCAAAAGCTTTGATGTACTCATATTGGTTGCGCAGATTACCAAAATATTATATTTTTTCTTTTTATCTTTTTCCTGTTCAATAAATAATGCAAAAATGCTGGTCAAATAAGCAATTTCATTTTCTGGAACTTCATGAAAATAGGTTTTCTTCAATGGAATTACTGCCTGTGATGCTACATTGTATGCGAAAAAATATTTTTTCTTTGTTGCTTCTGCAAATGGATTCTTTGCAATAATTCCATACCTCATTCGAATATCCATAGGAATCAAAAAACTGATCAGATCATAAAGCAGTGACAAATTCTGTCTCATGTCCAAATGCATCATATCATAAACACAATCAAGCATTTGTGTTGCCTGTTTTCTTGCCTGATTAATAACTCCAGATTCCAATTCTCCTTCTAATACATTATAATCACTTCTTGCAGCAATATTGATAGCTATATAATATATCTCTGAATCCAGAAGATGTATATGAAACTTTTCATTTAATTCTTCTACTATGTTAGTTGCAACCTCAATGCACGGCTTATAAATTCTGTGAACTACTTCATTTTTACTAACCGTAATTTTATAATTTTCTTCATATCGTACTTTTGCAATATAAATACAGGATGTCATTTCCTGAATCATAGATTTTGACAAAACGACTTTTTGATTTTGGATATTATTTAAAAGAATTTTTGAAATTTCCTTTAATTCATTTTCTTCTTTATCAGAAAATCTTTGTGCCCATTTATTATCTTTAAACTGAGATATCATACAATTACGAATATCAAATTCACTACCCTGAATATGCAATCCATAATTTGGACGTCTGATCAACGTTATATGATAACTTTTTAAGCTATCCTCGACATTTCTTATATCATTAGTAATTGTTGACCTAGACACATATAACATCTCACTCAAATCATCAATTCGAACAAATTTGTGCTGTTTTAATAAATAATCTAACAGCCATTCTTCTCTTTCTTTTGAATTATTCGGAATATCATTCTTTGATAAACATTCATCATTATTAATAAAAGCCTGATATTTCTCCTTATCATAAATTAATAGATGATATCCTTTTCTTGTCTTAGATTCGATCTCTATCCCATATTCATCCAAAGAATCCCTCATCTTTCCTATTGTTGTTCTGACGGTCTTCTCATTCAAATCCAAAATCTTTGCAAGTTCTGAAGCTGTAACATATTCGCTGTCAGATAATTCGATTATAATTTTTTTCATTCTTGCATCTAACATAACTGTATCTCTCTTCATGAAGGTATTTTAAACTATCTTTTTATTATAACAATTTCCCCGAGATAAGACAATCAATAATCTTGATATTTCGTTACCACTAATACATTGATAATGTCAAAAAATTCGATGTATTAGTTATTGGAGTAATCATATAAACTACATCCTCCAAAAAACTAATACACCGAATCTTATTTGAAACCTAAATATTATTTACAAAATTACAGTAAAGATTTATACAATCCAATAATATCCTCAACGCTTGCATCCTTAGGGTTTCCAGGTGCACATGCATCTGCATAAGCAGATTCTGCTAAGAACTGGATATCTTCTTCTTTCACAATTTCTTTTAAGTCTGCTGGTATTCCGACATCTGCTGATAATTTTTTAACCGCATCAACGGCTGCTTTTCTGTATTCTTCCTGTGTCATATCTTCGACACCTTCTACACCCATTGCTTTTGCGATATATTTGTATTTATCTCCTGTTGCATCTGCATTGTATTCCATAACTGTTGGAAGTAAGATCGCATTCGCTACTCCATGAGGTGTATCATAAACTGCACCTAATGCATGAGCCATAGAATGTACGATTCCAAGTCCTACATTTGAGAATCCCATTCCTGCAATGTACTGTCCCATTGCCATTCCTTCTCTTCCTTCTGGTGTATTTTCAACAGCTCCTCTTAAGTTGTCAGAGATCAGTTCGATGGCTTTGATATGGAACATATCTGTCATTTCCCAAGCTGCTTTTGTTGTGTATCCTTCGATGGCATGTGTTAATGCATCCATACCTGTTGCTGCTGTTAATCCTTTCGGCATAGAAGACATCATTTCTGGGTCGATCACTGCGATCACTGGAATATCATGAGGGTCTACACATACGAATTTACGTTTCTTTTCAACGTCTGTGATAACGTAGTTGATCGTTACTTCTGCAGCTGTTCCGGCTGTTGTTGGAACTGCGATGATTGGTACGCAAGGTTTCTTAGTATCTGCAACTCCCTCTAAGCTTCTCACATCTTCAAATTCTGGGTTGTTGATGATGATTCCAACAGCTTTTGCTGTATCCATAGAAGATCCACCACCAATAGCGATCAGGTAATCAGCTCCTGCTGCCTTAAATGCTGCAACTCCTGTCTGTACGTTTTCGATCGTTGGATTTGGTTTGATCTGTGAATATACTTCATATGCAAGTCCTGCATTATCTAATACATCTGTTACCTTCTTTGTAACTCCGAATTTTACAAGATCTGGGTCAGAACAAACAAATGCTTTTTTGAATCCACGTTTTGTTACTTCTGTTGCAATCTCCTGAATTGCTCCTGCTCCGTGATAAGATGTTTCATTTAATACGATACGATTTACCATTTTATACACTCCTTTTATATTGACATTTTTTTAACTATCTTCAGTATAAAATTGTTTTTTCACAAATACAAGTTACACATTTGGCAAAATGTAAAAAATGTTACACTTCATCAAAAGTGTAACATTTTGTTATCTTTATATATCTTTGAACAGATCATATAGCTTTGGAGGCATCGCATCGATCAGCTGATCTGCGAGTTGTTCCGGCGACATCTTCATTCCTGTTGTCGCCCATTCTACAGTCATGGCAATTGAACCTCGGCAATACATTCTCAATAAGAATTCTAATTCTTCTGGAATTTTATCAACTCCCTGTTTGTGAATGATATCACAATAGAATTGATAAATGCACTGATAATCATACTCCATCAGACAGTTCTGACTCTCGCTCGAAAAAGCTGCTGCGAAAAATTGTCCTTCACCTTTGATGAATTCAAATTTCTTGAGCAACCCTTCTCTTAATGTCAGACTGATACCCATCTGTTTAAACGACATCTGAGCCAATACATCAAAATACCAATTGATCAGATCATATTTATCCTTAAAATGCCGATAAAAGGTTGGACGAGTTACATCGCACTGATCTACGATCTGTTTCACTGTAATCTTATCTACTGGCGTATGCACCAACAACTCTTTCATTGCATTTGCTAATTTATATTTCATTTTCTCTGATACGTCCATCTCGTCCCACCTTCTTTCATATGTGGTTTTATTGTACCTTATTTGACACAATTTATAAAGGCAAAAAAGGCTGTTATCTGTTTTTTTGTCTCCAAATAACAACCTTTTTTATCTATTATCAAGAAGTTTCATGCTTAATAAGAGGCATTTCCTCTTTGACCACAAAGTGCTTCGAATTCTTTTAATTTGTTTTTTGCCTGCTGGGAGACATTTCTTGGAACCTGAATCTGAACAACTGCGTATTGATCTCCCTTCTGAGATGGATTCTTCATAAGCGGCATTCCTTTTCCACGCAGTCTGATCTTAGATCCTGACTGAGTTCCTTCTTTGATCTTACAGATAACATTTCCATATAATGTCTTGATCACTGCTTCACCTCCACAAACGGCTGTGCTAAATGGAACATTGATTGTTGTATACACATCATTTCCTTTTCGCTCAAATCCTTGTTTCTCACCGACTGTTACTTCCAGGAATAAATCACCTGCTTCACCGCCTCCGATTCCTGGATTTCCTTTTCCTCTTAAGCGGACACTTTTTCCTGTATCAATTCCGGCTGGTATATGAACCTGTAATGACTGCATCGCACCATTTTGATCTTGCAAATGAATGACTTTATCGCAGCCCGTAATCGCTTCATCAAAACTAATAGAGATATCTGCGTGTGCGTCGGAACCTTTCTGTCTGAAGGATCCACTTCCGAATCTACTACCTCCAAATCCATCAGAAGAGCCAAAACCTCCTTGATGGAAACTGCTTCGATGGAATCCTTTGTTGTTTCTTCCGCCACCGAACATACTTCCAAAGATGTCACCAAAGATATCATCGCCATCTCCACCTTCAAAGTGGAATTCCTGATATCCTCCATGAGCACCACCATAGTTTTGGTAATTCTTATAGAACTCAGATTCTGCTCCGGTTCCGTCAAAGGCAGCATGACCATATTGATCATATAATTTTCTCTTCTCTGGATCACTTAATATATTATAAGCGTCGGTCGCTTCTTTGAATTTCTGTTCTGCTGTTTTATCTCCAGGATTCATATCTGGATGATATTTCTTTGCCAGTTTCCGATATGCTTTCTTGATCGTTTTTTCATCTGCAGTTTTACTGATTCCAAGAACTTCATATAAATCACGTTTTGCTGCCATTTCGTTTCACCTTCTTTTCCTTTCATTCTCAAATAGATAGAAAGATTCCCCGGGAATCTGATCATCCCGGGGAAAGTTCTTTTATCCTTCAATCGTAACGAATTTCTTTTCTTCTACTTTCTTCTCCGGAGCTTTCTTCGGAATATCCAGCATCAGAATACCATTCTCGTATTTACCGTGGATATCTTTCTCTGTGATATCTTTGCCAACATAGAAGCTTCTGCTCATGTTTCCTGCGTAACGTTCACGACGGATATATTTACCTTCTTTATCTTTCTCGTCTTTATCTAATCCTTTTGCTGCACTGATCGTTAAATATCCGTCTTTCAGTTCAGCTGTAATCTCATCTTTCTTAAATCCTGGAAGGTCGATCGCTACTTCGTAGTTTCCGTCTTTTTCCTTCACATCAGTCTTCATTAAGTTCTTTGCGTGTTTACCATACAGTTCTTTATCAATATCTGGGAAAGAAAAATCCATCCAGTCGTCGTTAAATAAGTTTCCTCCAAAAATACTAGGCATCATCATAAGTCATCTCTCCTTTTTCTTTATAATAATGTTTGGGCGTGTCAGGGTAATTCCTGACACTTGCCTTTTATGTGAAGCATATTGAGAAGTTGTCAATATGACTTGTTGTATCTTATGGAGCCTTCGGTTCTTTGGCTTCTCTCTTAAGCCCTTCCCTCTTGCTCTAGTTGTACTATAACACCTATTATTAGCACTGTCAAGAGGTGAGTGCTAATTTTTTTGAGTTTTTTAATTGCACATCAACTTTTATCTATTTTTACTGTTCTTTACTGTTTTTGTCAATAAAATTTTATGATTATTTTCCATATTGTACTTGTACCGATGCTATGCTTTTACAAAATGACTTTAATCCCTCTTAGTTACTGTTATTAATGAAAATTTAAGACATAAAGAAAGACATTCAAATATTGAATTTTATATTTGAATGCCTTTTTTATATATACCTATATACCAAAAATCAAATTACTCTCAATTTTCTGGAATAAATTGTTCTATCTCAGAAAACATTTCATTATCCCAAATCAGCCATCTTTTAAATGCAGCAAACGCCGCACTATCTCTAAGCTCTTTTTTCAGAAGATATCCTATATCTTCTTTCTCTTCCTTGTCTTCTGTCTCCTGGTATTCTCTAACATACTCTTTAAAATTTGAAAGATTTTGTCGTAATGTTTTTCTTATGATCTGTGCTTCTATCTTCTTTTGAGGTGTTGTTCCATAGTATGCAGCTTCTAATAAAGCAATTGTATTCTTTACATCTTCTCGTTCTTCCCCAACGGATGTAAATTCTAATTTTTCATCCGTTCCAAAATAACCCCTTTTACGAAATGCTATCATTTTTTCTACTGGTTCTTTTGTACAATCTAGAATTGGTTCATACTTATCTGATTTGATATTATTACAGTGTGCACAGCTCCAAAATAAGTTTTTCCAATCATATTTTAAAGTTTTATCTCCACGGTGTGGAACCAGATGTTCAATCTGATAAGAAGTTACTGCTTTATTTTCGCAAATATAACATTTTCCATGAAATATTTCTTTTAATGCCTGATTTACACTTTCAATATTATAGGAACTTTCATTTTCACTGGCTTTTTGCAAATCTGCAATCGCCTGTTTTGTTTTCTCTGTTTCCTTTCTTTCAATTTTAATCATTGGCTTTTCTTCTCCGTTCAATATCCTCAAATCTTTCCTTGGCAACCCCTGAAAGTTCTGTAGATATATTCTTAAACTTTATTCTTATTTCCGCTCGTTCGGCACGTTCATCTTCTGTCAAATCATTTCTAAGACAAAGTTCTTCATATCGATTCAGGCTGTTTTTTAATTCATCTGAATAAGCATCTGCCTCAAAATATCCCTCTGCAAGATCATCAGACGAAAATCCTGATAAATTATCTAACTCTACCTGTCGTTCAAGATCATATGCCTTTGCATTTGAGATTGAATTTAAAATATATGGAGAATGTGTTGTCACAATAAATTGAATTTTAGGAAAAAATTTTGTTAAAAATGGGAAGATTTTTTTCTGTAATTCAATGTGCAAATGCGTTTCCAATTCATCAATCAGCACGATTCCCTGATAGTCATATTCACTGATTTTGTCTTCTAACAGCCAATTTTTATCCATTCTTAAAATTAAATCAGAAACAATGTAAATCACGGATGAATATCCGTCTGATAATTCATTAAAACTGAATGGTTCTCGTCCATTTTGTCGGATTTTAAAATCGTATTTTTTATAATCATATTCTATATGGATTGATTCTTCATCTAGTAAAATCTGCAGTGCTGAATCAAATCGATCAAACCATTTCTGAATTTGATTTGCTGTCGTTTGATCACCTTCGTTTCTTGCATATGCTTGCTGAGTTTTTAGATGTACCATGTATTTCAATAAAATATCACCCGCAGATTCATCAATTCCATACGTATTTTCCAATGTAATATTTTCTACTCCATTAGGACGCATAAATTGTGCTTTTCTTTCAGACGGAAAATAAGCTGTTATAAACTTTCCATTATGATACATCATTTCAAGTCCTTCATACTGATTTAAGTTTATTTGAACTCCATCACTATATTTTTTTAAAAATCCTAAACATTGTTTAAGATCCTTATCTGCCGCATATTTTTCGCTATCACTAGATGCAGATAATACTTTCTTTTTAGCTTCATTTATCCACGTAGGATATTGATCAAATACTTGTGATAGTTTTTCATCATTAATCGCTCTCAAAAATTTTTCTATCTCCAACAACAATGATGTTTTTCCTGAACCATTCTTCCCAGTCAAAAGTAAATGCTGGCGTTTATTTGAATCTAATTTTATTTTTATATCAGACAGATGATATAACTTCTCTATGTCTATCTCACTGATAAAATATTCCTTCACTTTAAATCCTCCGATTTTTAAGATTTTTAAATGTTATCTATTATTATATCACTCTCTTATCACATTACACCAGCATTTCATCCTATATTTCTGCTCTTTACATCTGACAGTACTCTATAAATTTCTCCATCTCTTTTGTCATATATTTATTTGCATGATAAAACACTTGTCGATACATTGTAATATCAATATCTTTCACATCTAATTTTGCGATCTTTCCTTCTTCAATATCCTTTTCTACAACAAATAATGGAAGATAAGAAAGCCCTTTTCCTGTCTTTAGCATCTTCTTGATAAACGCGGTATCACTGCATTCAAGTACTGGCGATAATGTCTGTTTATGCAGAGCTAATTCCTGTTCTAATGCCTGTCTGTAGTTTGCATTTCGTTCTGTTAGATAAAACGGTGCATTTAAGATTTCCTCAACCTCTATATTCTTTTTCCCTGATAACTTATAATTTGGTGCAGACACAAAGATCACAGGCTCCGATTTTTCCATGACTTTCACCCAATTTTTATTCCATCTTGGCGTATCCAGAATATAAATGACATCGAGTTCATTGTGTTCCATCTTCTGGATCAGGCGTTCTGGAGAACCAATCGTGATCTGAATTCTAACCTGTGGATGTTCTTCCCGAAACCGCTGTACGATTTCCTGCAATTTGACAGTGCAGAGTGATTCGATCGTTCCGATATGTAATGGATTTTTTAACTCTGCAGTATCATTCATTGCATCTTTTGCCTTGTGCATTTCATCAATGATCTTATTTGCATGTATTAAAAATTCTTTTCCTTTCGGTGTGAGTATCACTTTTTTTCCTGTACGGTCAAATAACCGCACTCCCAATTCTGTCTCTAATTGACGGATCTGTACTGTCACGGCAGATTGCGAATAACCTAGTAATTCTGCGGTTTTTGAGAAATTCTTCACTTGTGCTATCTGCATAAATGTCTGTATCTGACGGAATTCCATTTTTTCTCCTTTGTACTATTATGAATAATTTTCAATGTTATCATTAAATCTATGAATTTGATTCATCTATACGTGGATGATACAATACAAACATAAAGACGTCAAACATTTTTTGTGCACATTAAACAAACTACGATGATATGTGATTATGCTTTTAGAGGAGTAATTAAAAATGGAAAAGAAAAAATTTAAACTTGGTCTGGTACCAAAACTCATTATTGCCATCATTATTGGTATCCTGTTTGGACAGTTCCTTCCAACTGGATTCTGCCGCTTTGTTGTAACACTGTCTGGATTCTTCAGTACCTACTTAAAATTCATCATTCCACTGATGATCCTTGCTTATGTAACTATGGGAATCGCTGATCTGTCACAGGGTGCTGGACAGCTGCTTTTAATTACCGTTGCTCTTGCTTATGGTTCAACTTTACTTGCTGGTACAGCTTCTTACCTTGTATCATCCAATCTGTTCCCACACTTTATGACTTCTGGGGCATTAGATCAGATTGCTGCGACTGCTGATGCGTCACTGAAACCTTATTTTTCACTGACGATCACACCGCTGTTTGATACATTATCTGCTGTTGTTCTTGCTTTCATTTTAGGATTATGCTTATCCACAATGAAAGGTAAAGAGATCGGAAACAGCCTTTACAACGGAATGAGCGATTTCTCAACGATCATCGATAAAGTCCTTCACAAAACGATCATTCCTTTATTACCATTGTATATCTGTGGTACATTTACTGATATGACGAAATCAGGAAAAACATTTGCGATCCTTGGAATCTTATGGAAAGTATTTCTTGTAGTGATCATCATGCACTTTGTATGTATCACGATCCAGTTTATAATTGCAGGTTCTGTCAGCAAAAAGAATCCTTTCTCTCTTATTAAAAATCAGGTTCCTGGTTATACTACAGCTTTAGGAACTCAGTCTTCTGCTGCTACAATTCCTGTCAATTTGGAATGTGCAAAAAATGACGGTGTCAGTGCTCAGATCCGTAACTTTGTAGTGCCTCTTTGTGCCAATATCCACATGGCAGGTTCTATGATCACGATCACAGCATGTGCAACTGCTGTATGTTTGATGAATCAGTTACCGATCAGCCTTGCAACTGTTATTCCATTTATTATGACACTTGGTGTTGCAATGGTCGCTTCTCCTGGAGCTCCAGGTGGATCTATCATGACTGCATTACCTTTCCTTTACATGGTATTTGGTACAACAGCAGGAGATACAAACGGACCAATCTGTGCTTTAATGGTTGCACTTTATATCACACAGGATTCTTTCGGAACTGCATGTAACATTTCCGGAGATAATGCGATTGGAATCGTTGTAGATTCTATTTACAAGAAATTTATTTTAAAAGAAGATACAGTGGAGGCTTAATTTATGTCTTTTATCAGTGCATTTGATGTTATGGGACCAAATATGATCGGTCCTTCAAGCTCCCACACAGCTGGGGCTGCAAGGATTGCATTTCTCGCAAGAAAAATGTTAAATAGTACACTGAAAAAAGTTCAGTTTACACTCTATGGATCTTTTGCAAAAACCTATCATGGACACGGAACGGATCGTGCCTTATTAGGTGGGATCATGGGATTTGGAACCGACGATATGAGAATCCGCGATTCTTTCGAGATTGCAAAAGACATTGGACTTGATTTCTCTTTTGTACCAAATGAAATAGAAACTGATATCCATCCAAATACAGTGGATATCTTAATGACAAATGAAAACGGAGATCGCATCTTGATCCGTGGGGAATCTTTAGGCGGTGGAAAAGCCAGAATTTGCCGTATCAATGATGTAGAAGTTGATTTTACCGGGGAATACAGTACCTTGATCGTGATCCAGAAAGATAAACCTGGCGTTGTTACTTATATCACAAAATGTCTGAGTGATCAGGATGTTAATATCGCTTTTATGCGTCTTTTCAGAGAATCTAAAGGAAATACAGCTTATTCTATCGTTGAATCCGATGGTCTTCTTCCTGAAAACATCGCAGAGGAGATTAGGAAAAGCCCAAATGTCTCAGATGTTATGATCATTCAGCTGTAGAAAGGAGACTGAAATATTATGGATTTTAAAAACGCAAATGAATTGCTTGATTTATGTAAAAAACATGATCTTCCAATCTCCGAAGTGATGAGACAGCGTGAGATCGTAGAAGGGGAAAAAGAAGCTGATACGGTTCATGATGCAATGGCAAGAGTTCTTGAGATCATGAAAAATGCTGCTTTTACTCCGATCAAAGAACCGGTTCGTTCCATGGGTGGACTGATCGGTGGCGAGGCAAAGAAGATTGCTTCCCGGTATCATTCTGGATTTGGAATCTGTGGTGATCTGTTAGAAAAAAGTATAATCTATGCGATGGCGACTCTTGAGACGAATGCATCCATGGGGTTGATCGTAGCATCCCCAACCGCAGGGTCTGCCGGAATCGTTCCTGGACTTTTACTTGGACTTCAGGAAGTTTATAAATTAGATGATGAACAGATCATTCAGGCACTGTTTAATGCCAGTGCGATCGGATATCTTGCTATGAGAAATGCAACGGTTGCAGGTGCTGTCGGCGGGTGTCAGGCGGAAGTCGGTGTTGCTTCTGCGATGGCTGCTTCTGCCATTGTCGAACTGCTTGGCGGTGACCCAGAACAATGTCTTGGAGCTGCCTCTACCGTTTTAATGAATATGTTAGGTCTTGTTTGTGACCCTGTTGGCGGGTTGGTGGAATATCCATGCCAGAACCGTAATGCCGCAGGTGTTGCAAATGCGATCATCGCAGCTGAGATTTCTTTATCTGGAATCCATCAGCTCATCCCGTTTGACGAAATGTTAAACGCAATGTATATCGTTGGTAAACGACTGCCAGCTGAACTAAGAGAAACCGCCCAGGGAGGCTGCGCTGCAACTCCTTCTGCATGTTCTGCATGCGGAGGTTGTGCGTAAAAATTCCTTCAGAACACATTTTTAAATAGTAGGTAATAAATCAATCTCTTTTTTGCCTCTTTTGGGCGTTTTCATATATTGGAATCTAAAAGAGTGTCTGCATCACTTAATGATGCAGACACTCTTTATTTACTATATCTTAAGCATCCGATATCCAATACCTATATGTGTCTGTATATACTGCATGCCATCTTTATCCGGCTGTAATTTCTTCCGTAATGTTGCCATAAACACTCTAAGTGATGCAACATCATTTTCCAGTGAACTGCCCCAGATCTGTTGCGTGATATAAGTGTGAGTCAGTACTTTTCCAACATTATGAGACAGCAAACATAATAATTTATATTCGATTGGTGTTAAATGCAGTTCTTTATCTTTTAAATATGTAGATCCTGCTGTATAGTCGATCTTTAACTCTCCATTTACAAAGACTGCTTGTTCTTGTTCCTCGCCTGACTGGATCAATGCTAATCGGCGCTGTGTAACCCTGATCCTTGCAAGCAGTTCATCAACTGAAAATGGTTTTGTGATATAATCATCTGCTCCTGCATCCAGTGCTTCTATTTTATCTACATCTTCACTTCTTGCACTGATAACGATAATTGGTACGTTAGACCATGTTCTTACTTTTTTGATCACATCCACACCTTCCATATCAGGCAATCCAAGATCTAATAAAATGATCTCTGGTTTATGAGAAGATGCCTCTAAAATAGCTGAACTTCCATTTTCTGCTGTAATATATTTATAATCATGTGTTTTTAATGTTGTCACGATCAGATTACGGATCGGCCGGTCATCCTCCACGACTAAAATTAATGCTTTATTCATTTAATGTAACCTCACTTAATGGCAGTGTGAAAGAAAAAATACAACCATGTGGTGTATTGTCCTCCAACACCAGTTTCCCGTTATGCACCTCTATGATCGAACGGCAAAGTGCCAAACCTAAACCAAGACTTCGATGGCTGTCTGCGATCGTATTTTTCCCTGTATAAAACATTTCAAATATATGCGGCTTCATTTCATCACAAATTCCAGGGCCGTTATCTTCTACTTGAATCTTTGCTTTTCCATTTTCATTCATGGCACAAATGCGGATTGTAGATCCTTTCGGTGTATATTTAATTGCATTATCGACCAGATTGATCAACACTTGCAGGATCAGCCGCACATCCATACGTGCAAGTATCAATTCATCGCATTCTGTAACGATCTGATACTCTTCATGTTTCCTGCTGATATGCCGTAATGATTCTGCGATCACCTCATCTAATAATTGATCTGTAAATTTCAGTTTTAATCTTCCATCATTTAATCTTGTGATCGATAATAAATTTTCAACGATATTGATCAACCATTCTGAATCATCATAAATATCTGTATAAATCTGATGTTTTGTTATATCATCAAGACGTTCTCCACTATTTAACAGCATGTCTGCATTCCCAGAAATGGAACAAAGTGGTGTCCTTAGATCATGTGAGATCGCACGAAGCAGATCTGCTCTTAACTGTTCATTTTTGGCAAGAACGGAAATTTTTTCTTTCTCCATGATATTCTTTTTATTTTCCATGGCAAGTGCACATTCATTGATCACAGAAAGTAAGATACTATATTCGAAGGAATCTAATGTATATTCGTCAACTGGTATTGCGATCACACCATACACATTATCCTCAATACAAATGGCAAGGTATAGACACTGTGCATCTTTAAAACATTCGGTCGTTGCTCCAGCACGCTGCTTGTTTTCATACACCCATTTTGCGATCTCCTGCTCCCTGCTTGTCAATAAATCTTCTGTCTGTTCTTTCTTTTTATTCGAAAATATATGTGGTGCTGACAATTCATCGCCTTCCACAACATATGCTACAATACTGCGGTCTAATAATTTGATAAGCTGTGTACATGTAATACTTAAAATATCCGTATCGTTTTTTGCTTTTTGAAGTAACCGGTCTGTCTCAAATAAAATCTGTGTACGAAATGCAGATTGTGCTGAAAGCCTTGCATGTGTTTTTAATTTTGCTGCAAGTGTTCCAGTAATGACAGAAGATATTAACATGATCACAAAAGTTATCGGATATCCAACTGCATACGTCTGAAATGACATTCTTGGTTCCGTAAGGAAAAAGCAGAACAAAAATACACTTAAGACAGAACCTCCAATGCTGTATAAATATCCATCTGTAAGGATTGACGTTAATAAAACACCCAAAATATAAATTGTAACGATGTTTGTATCTGTAAATTGAAGTTTCTGGATGAATAGACCGATCAACGTACAAACTGCAAATATAAATAATGTTAATAAACTGTCTTTCATCGTAGGCTTTCCTACATAAACCGCTCCATGCGGTTTTCGATAATTATCTAAGTTCATCGCATCTGGAATAATGTGGATATCAATATCAGGAACAGCCTCGATCAACTTCTCTGTTAATGTCTGTTTGCTGAAAAAGTGATTTCTCTTTGCACTACTTTGTCCGATCACGATTTTTGTGACATTTGATAAATGTGCATATTCCGCGATCTGTACCGGAACATTTTCCCCATGTGTCATTACGATTTCCGCACCAGATTCCTTTGCAAATTGTACATGAGCTTCCAGTCTTCTTTTGTCCGATTCTCTTTCTCTTTTTCCTGTCTGTACATACAATGCCGTAAAACGTGCCCGCATATCTCTTGCCATTTTTGCTGCTGTACGTATGATCTTTTCATTCGATGGTGAAGAAGAAAGACAAACAAGAATGTGTTCGTTTTCTTTGTTCAGCTGTACAAATTCTCCTGTGCTCATCTTGGCCCCCTTTCCTTATCGGATGCATTATATCACGATTGTCAATAATAATCCATAAACACATCAATCATCGTCATCATCTTGCTCCCTGTCAATTACTTTCCGATTTTCTCCAAGAAAATAATTAACTTTTTTCAAAAAGAATAACACAAATGCAAACATCAGTATTACCGCCAATGCTAAAATGAAATCTGACATAAGCTCTCACCTCTTTTTCATGACATCAGATACAAAAACACTTTTTGATCGCTTTATATTCTCCTAATACCAATAATGTAACATCTTCCTTAAAACAGGTATCCGCAGATATCGCCATACTTACTTTTCCATCATCTTTTACTGCCATAATGTTAATATCATATTTTTTTCTAATATCAAGTTTTCCCACTGTCTTTCCAATCCATTCCTTCGGAACCTCTACCTCAAAGATCGCATGTGAGGCATCGACTTCCATATAATCAAGAATATGATCATCGGTATAACGGATCGTTGCCCATTTTGCCACCATTTTTTCTGGATAGACTACCTTATCGGCTCCATTTCGTAAGAGGAACTTTTCCTGTACATCTCGTTCGGCTCTGGAAATAACCATTTTGCCTCCAAGTTCTTTTAACAGACAGGTGGTTTCCAACGAATTTTGAAAATTCCCACCGATCGTAACAAAACAGATATCATAATTTGCAATCCCCAGAGATTTTAAAAATTCCTCATTCGTACTGTCCCCGATCTGTGCATTCGTAACATATGGAAGTGCATCATTCACTCTTTCCTCATCCAGATCAACAGCCATGATCTCATGTCCAAGCTGACTTGACTGTATCGCTATATGTTTTCCAAAACGTCCAAGTCCGATCAATAAAATATTCTTCATCATCAATTCCCTCTTTCTTTTATCCCACTATGATCTTATCAAGTGGTAGTCTTGCTTTTCGTTTATTTTTATCTGAAAATACTGCATAGATCAGCGTCAAACCGCCAACACGTCCCAGATACATCAGTATGATCAAAATGATCTGTGACAAAATATGAAGTTTTGGTGTGATTCCTAATGTCAAACCTACGGTTCCAACTGCAGATGCTGCTTCAAACAGACAGCTTGAAAGCGGCAGTCCCTCATACACACTGATCGTCATTCCGCCTGCAAAAAACAAGATAAAATACATCATTGCGATCGTTGTTGCATTTTTTATCACACTAGCATCGATTCTTCTTCCAAATGCTGTCACATCATCACAACTTTGAAAGGTCGCCAGTACATTTAAAAGTAACAGAGCAAATGTTGTTGTTTTCATACCTCCTGCTGTAGAACTTGGTGAACCTCCGATCAACATCAATAAAATCATCATTGCCTTTGATGCTCCTGTCAGCATCGAAAGATCTGTCGTATTAAATCCTGCAGTTCTCGGTGTCACAGCTTGAAACAATGATGCAAGCAACCGGTGAATCCCTGATAGATTTCCATAATCCTGAAAGAAAAAGAAAACAGCTGGTAACAGGATTAGACATAATGTTGTAGTTAGAATAACCTTACTCTGCATATGGTAATGCTTAAAATGAAATTTATGGAGATAAATGTCTTCCCATGTAAAAAATCCAATTCCACCAATGATGATCAGTAACATGATCACAATGTTGATCACTGGATTTACCGCATATGATGTCAATGATACAAATGGATGCCATTTTGTTCCAAGAAGATCAAATCCTGCATTACAAAAGGCTGATACAGAATGAAAGATCGACATCCAGATTCCCCGTAATCCAAAATCATGACAGAAAACAGGCATCATGAATAACGCACCAATCAATTCGATCAATAAAGTTCCTTTTAAAATAAAACTCATCAATCGAACGATCCCTCCTACTTTCGGTGCAGAGATCGCATTTTGCATCGTGCTTCGCTGCATAATCGATATTTTTCTTCCTGATAATATAAATACGGCTGTTGCTGTTGTTATAACTCCCAGACCTCCGATCTGTATCAGAAACATGATCACTGTCTGTCCAAAAGCAGACCAGTAACTTCCAGTATCTACGACTGCAAGCCCTGTCACACATACTGCAGAAGTTGACGTAAATAATGCTTTGTGAAATGGTGTTATGATTGCTTGAGCTGATGAAATTGGCAGCATCAGGATCAATGCTCCAAAAAGGATCACTCCTGCGAACCCTAATATGATCACCTGAAATGATGTTAAATGTCTTTTTTTATAAATCTTCCATGGCATATATGATCTTACCTCTTTTTCAAATTATTTTATGACCTTTTAATCTTATCATCATTATATCTTTTATGATAAAAAGATAGTGTAAGGATATGTTCTCTTGTATTAAGATTGTATAAAGAAAAAAGGAGCATAATATGATTTCAAGAAAGAATCCTGCTTTACAGGATTCTCCGCCTGCGGCGGGTCGCTTCTGCCTCTGGGATTTCGTAAAAATATCTGTAAAATATAAAATCCATGAGAACACGATTTTTTGGTTTGTTGTTCTCATGGATTTTATTGTTTCTTATTTTTTCAAGTATTCTTCAATCATACATTCATGCTTCTTTTCTTTTTTACTATAATTAATTCCCACAAGCAAAATATTACCTGCATATTTTTGAATAGAATCTGGATATTTTTTATCCTTAATCTGTTGCAATTCACTAACAGCACTCTTATTCCACTTCAATTCCACAACAAGTGCCGGATAATCATTTCGATATTCTGTTTTTGGAATAAACACAAAATCTGCGAACCCACGTCCTGTAGGAAATTCCCTGACCGGTTTAAAATAATACTGCATTGCACTCAAATAAGCTAATGCCAATACACTGCTGAGTAAATTTTCATTGTTATATTGAATTGCTGAAACATATTCCTCATGGATCTTCTCAATCTGAGCTGCAACTATTTCTCCATCCATATCCAAAGTTGCATCCAGTAAATCCTCTGATTCTTGCTGAAATTTCAGCATTTCATTCCATTCTTTTCTTTTTGTTGCACGAATCAGTTCTTGTCTTATCTCTTCATTCGGTACAAATGCCATCCTATTAACACTTGAATATGCTAAGTATCCCATATGAATCAAATATGTTAAAACGTCATCTTTATTTACAATATTCTCAACGTCATTTTGGAATGACCCAACATCTACTTCAACAGATGCTCCCGACACCATTTCAATAATTGCGGTCTTCAATCCATCAAAATCCATATTGATCAATGGAACAATCGAATCATAAGAAGCTGTTCCTGACCAATAACTTTGGAAGTTTCCATCCGCCATCAAGTTTACAACTGCATTGGGATTATAGATATGATATTTTCCTAACTGATATCCATCATACCAACGTTTGACTTCTGTAAAATCCTTCTTATATGTCTCACAAAGTGCTTTTACTTCATCTTCTGTAAAACCGATGTAAGAAGCTAAACATCCTGCATTCAACATGGAATATTCTCGAAAATTGTTAAGTGCTGATTGTGTTTTTTCTTTCTTGATCGGCAAGATGCCTGTAAGATAAGCAAGTTGAATATATTTCGTTGGTTCTGTTCCCTTAAACATACCTCTTAGGAATCGGATATACTCATCCTGCACCTTTTTGTTCGCTGATTCATCTCTGATCAGCACATCCCATTCATCAATGATAATGATAAATTTCCGTCCTGTCTTATCCTTAACCAGAGAAAGTGCATCTGGCAAAGATACCACTTCTTGACGTAAAATCTCTGGATAAACTTCACGCAATTCATCCAGCACAACTCTTGTGATATATGGCACAACATTATCCGCATCTTCGCAATTTATCAAAAACCATTGTACATCAATATGAATCACGTCATATTTATTCAAATGTTTCTTAAAATCTTCTGATTGTCCTATCTCAAGATCAGAAAACATCTTTTCTGATTCTGCTCCCTTACTGTAATATGCTGCAAGCATATTCGCTGCATATGATTTTCCAAAACGTCTTGGGCGGCTATTACAAATATACGCATCTGTAGAATCCAGAACTTCATTCATACATACGATCAATCCTGTTTTATCTACATAAATTCTGGAATTAAGTGCTGCTTGAAACGCACTATTATCTGGATTAACAAATCTGCCCATATTTTATACCTCTCCCATTCCTTTTACCTGTTTTTAATATTTCTCTATTTTACACACGTGTTCTTTTGTTTTCTTATCATAATTAATACCAATCAACAACAGATTATCCTGATATTCTTCCAAACTTTCAAAATACTTCTTATCTTTGATCTGCTTGATCGCACCTTCTGCGCTCTTATCCCATTTTAATTCAACTACCAATGCCGATTTCTCTGCAAATTGTTTTTTCGGAATAAAGACCAAATCTGCAAATCCTTTTCCACCTGCCAGTTCTCTGTGAATGGTATAAAAATTCCTTGCTGCATATAATGCGAGTGAAATCGTATAACTCAATGCATTTTCATCATTATACTGGATATGTGGTGTCTCAAAATGTGCCTGTTCAATGGCTTTCGATACCTGTTCTTCTCTGCCTTGCCAGATTGCATTTAATGTATCTGCAGAATCTTTTAGTGCTTTTGAAACAGATCCCCAGTCTGATACTGAAACTGTATTTACATATTCTGCCCGAATTTCACTATTTGGTATCTTGACTGTTTTTGTTTTATCATCATATGCAAGATATCCAAGATGGATCAATAATGTCAGTACATCATCTTCTGTACGAAACGTTGCCATATCATTCGTAAAACTTTCGGTATTCACCGCCACGCTTTCTCCAGCGATCATACTTAAAACATCATCTTTTAGATGCTCAAAATTCATATCAATATACATCTGTAATGCTTCAAAAGTCTCTGTCTGATTCCAGTAATTTGATATCTTTCGAAATCTCATACTATTTACAACCGATCTTGGACTATACACAGACAGTACTCCATCAAATGAATATCCATCATACCAGTTCTTAACTTCTTCCATATCCATTCCGTATTGTTCACAGAGCTTTTTGACTTCTTGTTCTGTAAACCCGACATAACATGCTAAAGGTCCCGGGGCGATCATGGAAAATTCATCAAACATATTCAGTGCCGAATGTGTTCCATATTTCTTAATCGGTAAAATTCCTGTCATGTAAGATAGATAAATACATGCCTTATCTTTTAATAAGTCCCGTAGAAAATCTAAATATTTTTCCTGTGCTTCTTTATCTTGTTTATATTCCCTAAAAATGCAATCCCATTCATCAATGATCACAACAAATGGGTACTGCATTTGTGCATAAATATCCTGCATACACTCAATCAAATCTGTATCGTCAAAATAATCAACTTCTGGATATTCCATTTTCAAATCTCTGATCACAAGCTTCTTCACACGATCGATCAATTCTTCTACATTATGACTTCGACTTAGAAATTCCTGCATATTTAAGAATATGGTATTATATTGATTCAGATATTTTTCAAAATCTTTATCTTTTGCAATTTCAAACTTTCCAAATAATTCTTTTGAATTACAACCGCGGCTGTAATAAGCTGTCAGCATATTCGCAGCCATTGACTTCCCAAATCTTCTTGGACGGCTGACACAGACATAGTTTTGTGCTGTATCTAGTACGGAATTCGTATATTTTATCATCCCTGTCTTATCTACATAAATTTCAGACTGAATCATTCTTCTGAACTTTTCATTCCCTGGATTTAGATAATTTCCCATACGATCACCTCCTTGAATCAATTTTCTATAATATGAAAAAACTTCGTGCTCTTATCTATATTGATTATGATAGCACGAAATTTTAGCCGCCTCAACTTATATTAATTACATGAAATGAAAAAACACCTGCTCATAACATACATAAAATATACGTTACGATCAAGTGTCTTTTCATACAGTGATTATATATAGAATTTCTTCTATCCTAGTTGTTTACTGCAACATGTTTTGCCTGATCTGAATTGTAAACTTCTTCATCAACCAGACCTTCAGTTGCTGCTGTGATAACGGCTGCTGTTGCTGCTCCTGTTACATTTGTCATTGTTCTTGCCATGTCAACGATCGTTGAGATTGGTGCAAATACGACAACTAATTCGATTGGTAAGCCAAGTGCTGCAAATACAGCTGTTGATGTGATCGTCGCTGTTCCTGGAACCCCGACTGTTCCAACAGATACTACTAATGTGATCAGGATCAGAAATGCATACTGTGCAATTCCGTAATGATATCCTAACATATGAACACTAAATACCGCTGTTAATGCTGGCCAGATTCCTGCACATGCTGGCATTCCAACATTGGCTCCAAGACCTGCCGTAAATGATGCTACATCTCCATCAACTCCAAGTGCTTCTTTTAACTGTCTTAATGTAACCGGGATCGTACCAACACTGCTCTGTGTCGTAAATGCTACATACTGAGCTGGTGCGATTCCTTTAAAGAATTTAACAGGACTTAATTTTGCTACAAATTTAATTAATAATCCTTCTACTCCAAATGCCTGAACTGCACATAAGATATAAGATAATACTAATGTACTTAATAATGGCAGCAATTCCGTGACACTGCTTCTTCCAACGGCTCTTGCCAAGAAAGATAATACTGCATATGGTGTAAATCCAATGATCCAGTCAATTGCCTGTCCGATCACCTGATTCCCTGCATCAATAAATGCTTTAAATGGTTTTACGGATTCATTTTCTTTGGAAATTGCATTGTAAGATAATGCAATGATGATTGCAAATACGACGATCGGAATGATCTGTCCTTCACTCCAGTTTGTTGCGAAGTTGCTTGGGAATAAGTTTACGATCGTATCAACAACAGATGGAACTTCAACTTTCTGATATCCATCAGCTACTTTGTAAGCAAATCCATCACCAACTTTTAAGATGACTGCTGCGATCACTGTAATCGTACTTGCGATCGCTGTATTTAAGATCAGATAAAAGATTGACTTTCCACCGATTTTCTTTAAATGAATGGATTCGCTTAGATTTGTGATACTTGCGATGATACTAAATAACAGCATTGGTACAACAAGTGCTGTCAATACATTGGTATAGATACGTCCGAAAATCTCAACATATGTAAAATGATTTCCAAATCCCAGACCAACTGCGATTCCAAAAACTGTTCCTAATAATGTTAAAAGTCCGAAGTCTACGCCTTTCTTATAATCTAAATAATAGATAACCGCAAACAAAACAATTGTAACTGCTAGTGCGGCAAAATCTGCTGTGTTAATGCCCATTTTGTTACACATCCTCTCTTATAGTTTTTCTTTTTTCATAGTTTTCCAGTAGGAATTATTCGTATAATAGCATTTCCTAGTAATACTGTCAAGAATATTTGATGCTTCTTTTTTTATACAATTGTGATTTGTAATTTGAAGACGGAAATTATTGGTAGAATATTATAAAAAGAGATCATGTGTCTGCAACCCACTCGCGTTCGGACTCCCACGTAGCTGTACTAAGCTC
>OGRE01001113.1_pt1 | contig 24736 bp, 19 predicted proteins | sample 1553421 | NCBI WGS metagenome assembly OGRE01 (sample SAMEA2580076, study PRJEB22360) | human gut metagenome | biome: human gut; feature: human-associated habitat; material: faeces | place: Denmark | collected 2008/2010 | reverse complement strand
TGAACGGGCGGATCGCCGCCGGGCGTCCCGACGAGGCCGATACGGCCCTTATGGAGGCGTTCGGCCGACAGGTCGCCGCCAAACTGCGCGACCGGGCCGCATGCGAGGTTCCGATCCGGGTCCCGGGACACGAGCCTTACAAAGCCTACGCTCCGATTCCGCTGGTCCCGGAGCTCGATCCGGAGCGCTGCGAGCGTTGCGGCCGCTGCGCGCTGGTGTGTCCCGTGCAGACGATCGATCCGGGAAACTATCGCGTGACCGACCCCTCGCGGTGTATCGCTTGTTTCGCCTGCGTGCGTTACTGCCGTGCCGGAGCGAGATCGCTGGCCGAGCCCGCGAGGTCCGCTTTCGGGCGGAAAATGGAAGCGCTCCGCGAGGCTTGCCAAGCGAGGCGCGAGCCCGAGACATTTCTGTGACCGCGCGGTCTGCGGACGGCAGCGGACGTTTCGGACGGATCGCTTTTCCCGTACCGTGGGCGATGGGTCCCCGGCCTGAGGAAAGGACGGCGGTGCGGAGGGTTTCGGCTTGCAGGCGGCGGAGCGTCTGTCCGCTTGCCGTGCACGGTCTCTGTCCGGCGCAGCCTCCGTTCTTTGTTACGAATGCTACGGCCATCCCGACGGATGCCGGAACTTAAAAACGATTTGTACAGTGATTCTTTCTACCGCCTATCTCGGAAACGTGCAGTACTATACGAAGCTGCTGAGCGGCCGGGCGCAGATCGACCTGCACGAGCACTACCAGAAGCAGAGCTGTCGCAACCGCTGCGACATTCTGTCGGCCGGCGGGCCCACGACGCTCGTCGTTCCGGTGTGCCGGCTCTCGGGCGAGCGCGTTCCGGTCCGGGACATCCGGATCGACCGCACGAAAAAGTGGCGGCATCAGCATTTTCAGGCGCTCGTGTCGGCCTACCGTCGCTCGCCTTATTTCGGCTATTACGAGGAGCGGTTCGCCGCCGTTTACCGGAAGCGGCACGATTTTCTGGTCGATCTGAACGAGGAACTCCAGTCGCTCGTGCTCGAACTGCTGCGCGCCGATCCGCCGGTCGGGCATACCGAGCGTTATGCTGAGCATGTGCCCGAGGGAGAGGACTTTCGCCATTGTATTTCGCGCAAGCCCCGGCTGTCGCGCCCCGATCCCGACTTCGCGCCGCAGCCCTATTATCAGGTGTTTTCGGAGCGGATGCCGTTCGTCCCGAACCTGTCGATCGTCGATCTGCTTTTCTGCGAGGGACCCTCGGCCGCCGGCGTGCTGGCCGCTTCGGTTCCGTCCGCCGGCGTACATCCGTCGCTTGTTCGCTGACGGAGGGCGGGACGTAGCCGGACGACCCTCGGTTAGATAAAGTCTGGCGTAGGGGATAATTCTTTTGAATGGCTGTGGAAGGCCGGACTTGGAATTTGAACCTGCGCCTTTCTTTTTTCCTCGGGCGCGGTGTTCGGAAATATAAATTACCCGGCCATGTTACGGTTCCCGTTCCGCACATACATACCGTTCGCTATTCGTTCCGGCGCGCGGAGACTGTCGGTTTTCGATTGTTTTTTCTCAGGACTATGGATGTCGTGTCCGGTATTTCTTGGTTTTCGGTGCCGTCGAAAAAGTCTTTCAATATACTTGAATATCGGTATCTATCAATACTTGCCATTGAGAAACGCCTTTTTTCTTCCGAAACTCCCTGAGTCTGATTACAATTTTTTGCAACAGCATTTCGTCTCGTATTTCTTTCCGTATTAGTGTAAATCCTTATAACTAATACACATGGCAAGGGCGTTTATTTGTGTTTTTTATGATTGTAGCTTGTCTCGCCAATAGGCATATCTTTGAAAAATTCTTCAAGAGTCAAGCCGTAATAGGTGCAAAGATCGGCAAGCGTCGACAGCGATATGTTCGTGGGGTTGTTTTCCAGCCTACCGACATGAACTTCCGTATCGACGAGGACCGATAATTGCGTGACTCCTTTTTCTTGCCGGATTTTCTTCAATTTCTCGGCTACGTTCTTCAGTAATATGTCGTTGCGTCTTACTTTTCTCATAATACAAATGTTGGAAAAATAGTTACAAAAAGAAATTACTAATTGGCTGATTCTTATTTGTATAGTATATTAGTAATACTAATTAGATATGTTTATTTGTATTTGCGAAAGACTTTTCTTATTTTTGGACCAAAGCAAATTTTCAACCGACTTAATATTTTTGAAAAAGATGTTACTTTTGTACTGTTACATACAACAGTAGAGCCGTAACATATTTTGGTTTAGGCATTTTTCGCAAAATCCAACTTCCACTTTTGTACTTACATGGCGAAATTTGTCCGAAACCTGAGCTCTGCCCTATTTTTGATAGGGCAAGTTCGGGCGTAGGGGAGATTCCTTATGTAAGGGCTGTGGAAGGCCGGATTTGGGGAATTGAACCTGCGCCTTTCTTTTTACCGGTGCAGCGTTCGGAAATATAAATCACCCGGCCATGTTACGGTTCCCGTTCCGCACATACCGTTCGCTACTCGTTCCGGCGCGATGCAGTCGCCGGACGGTCGGGCATTTCCCTTTATCGATTCATACGGACCGCGCGCTGCGGCACTTTCTCTGCGTCCTGCGTCGGGCCCCTCTGCCGTTTCGCTTGCGGCAAATGCCGGGCGGACGACTGCCGGCCGCTTTCTTGCGCCGGTCGGGCGCTTCTCTGTCTGGCCGGAACTTTCATGGTCCGTATCCGCTTGGGTCGGTCCGGCGTCCGTTGCCGGAGCGCGGCGGTCCGGCGGGTTCGGGACGGCAGAAAAATCGGACCGGACCGACCGTTCCCGCTCGTTGGTTCGCAATGCCGTGTGTCGGGAAGGCCGGTCTCCGGTCCGAAAGTCAGAATGTGCAAAAGCTCCGCGAGGCCCTAGGATTGCCTGGAGCAAGCGCGGGTCGTCCATACGGCACCGAGCCGCTCCTGCACGGCGACGGACGGCCTGCGCTTTCCGTTTCGCTTTTTTAGGTAGCTAAGTTATGACATAATTTATAGAGTTATTTCGCAAAATATGAAATTTTGATAAAACGGTATGGCCTTCGGGCGAATGAGGCCATTCCCGAATAGCCAGGACTCCCTCACCCGGTTCCGGCCATTTAAAAATTCCGCTACCGCATGATCCGACAGACCGACCATACGATGCCTGCCTGCGACCCATCTTCCTGCGCCGGGGCCGTTCCGGCCCGGGACCGGCTGAGGATCGTCCTGCAATATTCGGGCGAGCGCTCCTACAACGCTTTGGCCCTACGTCTCGGCCTCAAGCGCAGCGAAAACCTCTACCGGATACGGAAAGGCTACAACGGCATCAGCATGGATCTGGCCCTGCGTATCCGGAATATCTGTCCGTCGCTGAGCCTGAGCTGGCTTCTCGGAGGGGAGGGGGACCCCGAGGCTCCCGACCGGACTTCTGCCGAGGCCGCTTCCGCCGAGGTGCTCTACCTTCCGCTCTATCCCGACCTGCTCTCTTTGGACCGGGACTTTCGGCCTGGGGAAGATCGGCGAATTCCGTTTCCTTCCTGGCTGTGCCGCGAGGCCGAGGCGGCCGTTTCCTGCTGCAGCGACGCGCTGTCGCCCCGTCTCCTGCCCGGCGATTGCATGCTTCTCGCCCGGACACCGGCCGAGTCCGTCGTGTTCGGCCGAGCTTATGTCGTCGTTGTCGGGGAGGCCCGGCTGTGCCGGATTATCCGCAAGGACGAGTCGCCGGAGCGCGTCCGGCTCGTTTCGCTGAAACCGGACAAGTACGACGAAATCGCCGTCCCGAGAACGGAGATCGACGGCCTTTACCGGATATGCGGTACTTTCCGGTACTGGGCCGATTAAGCGGGTGAGCGGGTGAATGAGCGGGTGAGGGTGAATGGGCGGAACGGATGAGCGGCGGTTCTGCGACTCCGTCGGGCCGGTGGCCGAGGGGGACGATACCGACGGCTCGGGTCCCGTGCGTTTCCGGGGCTCCGACCGTTTTCGCGCCGTTTCCGTCGCCGGCCGTTCTCGCGTCGCCTCCGTTTCCTTGTTGAGCTTGCGGCTCCTTCGTTTCTCCGGCCGGGCTGCCGCTACCGGATGTAAACGGTCGCTTCGTCCGCGCCGGCGTTCGTGCGGGCTTGCAACCGGTTGGCTCCGCGCCGCATCTCGACGCCTTCCCATACGAACGTGCCGTTCGTGCCGGTCTTCGCGCCCAGCGAGGCGCCGTTGAGCCACAGCTCGACCTGATCGGCGTTCGAGTAGACGCGTACGGTCTGCGTCGTCCGGGGGCGGCGGTTCCAGCGTTTCTCGGCGATCCATACCATCGGCTCGGCACGGTTCCAGTTGGCCTTGTAGAAGTAGAAGGCGTCCTTGCGGTACTTGCGGTCGAAGGTGACCAACCCCCGGTCGTCGACGCCCGTGCCCTCGCCCCAGTTGCGCCCTGCGGCGCCGTAGTCGAACATGTTGGCGACGAACCAGCCCCACAGGAAAGGCGAACCGTCGATGTAGGGATAATACTGCTCGTGCAGGTAGGTCTGCCAGCGCTCGGGGTGCCAGTTGCCCAGATAGTCGGGGCGGTAGAGCGAGTCGTCCTGATGATAGATCGACGCTCCGGCTCCGTAGCTGATGCCCGAGCAGAGGCTGCCCCAGTTGGTCCGCAACTGGTCGAGCCATACCTTGATGTCCGACGGCAGCCCTTCCTTCCATCCGTAGTTGTGGTCCCATACGACCAGATCGGTTACGAAATTGATCTTGCCGTCCTGATTGCTCGTGGCGCTGGTCAGGCGCGAGGGGTCTTCCAACATGGCCAACGAGTTCAGCTCCTTGACGTACGCGGTCGGGTCGTCGCCCCGGGGCGTCTGGTTGAAGAAGATGCCCCAAACCGCTACGGACGGATGGTTGAACTGCTGGAATATCATTTCGCGCAGCTGGTCGCGGCCGTTGTCGCGGAATGCCTCGGTGTTGATATAGCCCCTGTCGGTCATGTAAGCCGGGCCGATCAGCGGCAGCTCGCTCAGTACGACGAGGCCCCGGCGGTCGCATTCGTCATAGAAGCTCTCGTTATGCGGATAAGCCGCCGCGCGGACCGCATTGGCGCCCATTTCGGCGATCAGGTCCAGGTCCTCGGCGATCTGATACGGCGTCAACGCGTTGCCCACCGACGCCCGGTCCTCGTAGTGCGATACGCCCCGCAGCCGGTATGGCGATCCGTTGAGCAGGAAGCCTTGTTTCGGGTCGACGCTGAAGTAGCGGAGCCCGAGCGGAACGGTCACCTCGTCGCATAGCAGACTGTCGTCCATAAGCCGGACGATCACGTCGTACATGAACGGATCGGCCGTGCCGTTCCACAGTCTCGGATTGTCCATCGCGATCGGTACGGAGACCGATCCCCGTCCCTCGGCCGGAACCCGGAAACGGGCGTGCTCCGAGGCCACCGTGTCGCGCATGGGCGTGACGACGGTCGCCGTGACGCTCAGCAAACGGTCCCGAAGGCCGTCGATGCGGACGACCGCCTCGAGCTCGGCTCGCTCGCGGGATACGCTTTTCTGATGCACGTACACGCCCTGCGAGCCGTAATGGTTGACCGCGATGTGCGAGGGCTCGGTGACGATCAGATCGACGTCGCGGTACAGTCCGCCGTAGATGTTGATGTCGCCCGCCGTCGGAAGCACGTCAAGCCGAGGCGCGTTGTTGACGATCGCCCACAGCAGGTTCTGTTCGCCGTAGCGCAGGTAGCCGGTCAGCTCGAACGTGAAAGCCCCGAACCCGCCGCGATGTTCCCCGACGTGACGGCCGTTGACGATCAGGTCGGTAACCGTCCCGGCGCCCGAGAAGCGGATGAAGACGCGCTTGTTGCGCCACTCGAGCGGCACTTGGATGTCCTTCATGTAGTTGCCCACGCCTCGGAAGTAGTCGTTCTTGCCGCCGAGCGCATCGTTGTTCCATGTGTGGGGCAGGTTCACGTTCTGGGCCCGGTCGCTGCTTCCCTCGCTGTAGCTGAAGAACCGCCAGTCGCGGTTGAGGTTGATGACTTCGCGCGCCGGCAGCCCGAGGCACGCGGTCAGCAGCACGAGGAGAATTCCCGCTTTTTTCATGTCGTTCGATTTACGGACAAAATTAATACAAAAACCGAAAAACCGTCCTCTGATCTTGTAAGTATTCTATTGTGTCTTCGATTAGGAATTCGAGAATATGCTATCGACGGCAAAAATATCGTCCATACTGCAACAGGCATTAGGTCCTGAATTTCCGTCGTCTCCGGCGGCGGGCGTGCCGCCGTACGGTTTCTCACAGGTGCGATGGGACCGTGTCCGGGCCTTTCCCGTCATGGCAGGGACGGCCCGCGGGGCCGGAAAGCGCGCCGAGCCGGTCCTGTGCGGCTGTCGTTTTTTCCCGCCTGAGGCCCGGACCGATACTTTATTCCCCGTATTCCTCGGCTTTCGGAGCGGAACGGGGCCGATTTTTCGCCCGGCCGTTTTGCTTTCACGCATAGTTGCGGTATCTTCGTACCGGGTATCGGTTTTTAAGGGGATGTCCCGTGCGTCCGGCCGGGACGCTCCGTACCCGCCAAGTAAAGAACGGAGAAATGCACGCTTTCGATATAATCGTCGGCATTCCGCTGGCTTATGCGGCGTACAGGGGATTCCGGAGCGGGATCGTCGCACAGTCTTGCGGCTTGTTGGGACTCGTCGCGGGGGTCTGGCTGGCTTCCCGGTACGGGGAGGCGGCCGGATTGTGGATGCGCGTCGATCCGTCGGCTGCCCGCGTGGCCGGATTCGTGGCGATCCTGCTGCTCACGCTGCTCGGGATCGCGCTGCTGGGGCATTTGCTGAAGGGCCTGTTCCGACTGGCCGGCCTCGGCCCGATAGACGCCGTGGGCGGACTGCTGCTCGGCGTCGTCAAAATGGCTCTGATCCTGAGCCTGCTGCTCGGCGCGTTCGAGACCGTGAACCGCAGCGCGGGCTGGGTGGGCGAGCAAAGTTATGCGCGGGCCGTTCTTTATAAGCCCGTCCGCGAGGTGTCGCGGTGGGTTTTCCCTTACCTGAGCCGGGCGGCGGAGAAGCTCGCCGACCGGGAAAACACGAGCGAATGAGCATGGAGAAGCGATCGACGGCATTGGTTATCAAGAGCACCGGCAGCTGGTACGCGCTCCGCGACGTCCGCAGCGGGCGCCCGCTTGCCGGACGGATTCGGGGCAGCTTGCGTTTGCGGGGCAGCCGCTCCACCAATCCGGTGGTGGTCGGCGATCGGGTCGAGTACGAGACGACCGACGACGGTACGGCCGCGATCGTCGGCGTCTGTCCCCGCAGCAACTACATCATTCGCCGCTCCCCGAACCTGTCGAAAGAGTCGCATATCATCGCGGCGAACGTCGATCAGGCTTTCCTGGTCGTGTCGCTGTACCGCCCGGCCACGAACAACGAGTTCATCGACCGCTTTCTGGTGACGGCCGAGGCGTATCGCGTACCGGCGACGCTCGTGCTCAATAAGTGCGATCTGTATGTGACCGACGAGCTGCGCGAGATCCGGGCCTCCTTCCTGCACGCGTATTCGCTGGCCGGCTACGAGGTGTTGGAGACGAGCGCCGAGCGGGGCGACGGAGTGGAAGCGCTGAAAGCGCGTCTGACGGGGAAAGTCTCGCTGCTGTCCGGCAATTCGGGCGTCGGCAAGTCGTCGCTGATCCGGGCGGTCGATCCCTCGCTGGACGTCCGCACGGGCGAGGTCTCGGCGAGCAGCCGCCGGGGGAAGCATACGACGACTTTCTCGGAGATGTATCCGCTCGAGGAGGGCGGCTATCTGATCGATACGCCGGGCATCAAGGGCTTCGGCCTGATCGACATCGCCGACGACGAAGCGTGCCGCTATTTTCCCGATCTGCTCCGCCATGCGTCGGGCTGCGCATACTACAACTGCACGCATACGCACGAGCCTTCGTGCGCGGTCAAGGAGGCCGTCGCGCAGGGCCTGATCGCTCCGTCGCGCTACGAAAGCTATCTCAAACTGCTCGAGGATGACAAGAAATACCGAAAATGACGACTCGCGGCGGACCGCGCGAATGATCGAATACCTGTCCGGGTTCATGCTGCCCGGACGCGAGAAGGTGCTCAGGGAAACGCTGGCGAACCGTACGCGCTACATGACGATCTGTCTCGAGAATACCTACCATCCGCAGAACGCCAGCGCGCTGGTGCGCAACTGCGAGGCGTTCGGCATACAGGATATTCATACGGTCGAGACGGTTTGCCGCTTCACGCCCAACGCGAATATCGTGCGCGGGACCGACAAGTGGGTCGATATACGCAAGCATCCCGATACGCCTTCGCTCGTGGGCGACCTGCGGGCACGGGGCTACCGCATCGTAGCCACCTCGCCGCATGCCGGCGACCGGACGCCCGAGACGTTCGACGTCGAGGCCGGGCCGTTCGCGCTGTTCTTCGGTACGGAGCATGCCGGGATCAGCGAGGAGGTCGTCGCGGCGGCCGACGAGTTCGTCCGCATTCCGATGTGCGGTTTCGTCGAGAGCCTGAACGTGTCGGCCTCGGCGGCCATCCTGCTTTACCTGCTCTCGTCGCGGTTGAGGGCGAGCGGCGTGCCGTGGCGCATTCCGGAGACCGAGCGCGACGAAATCCTGCTGCGCTGGATGCGCTCGACCGTGCGCGATTCCGAACGCATTCTCCGGCGGGGAGGATTTTAGACAGGCTTTCCGTTGCCCGCGCGCCTCTTTCGATATGGGGCGGCTCCGGTTCGGGGCGGAGTTTGGAAGCGTTGCGTGTCCGGTCCGTATCGCTCGTTCCTCGATCCCGAACTTTTTCGGATCGAAAGGCCCGCCGATACTTGCGTCCGGGGATCGTGCTCTGGCTGCCGGTCGCGGGGATTCCCGCGCGATGTTTCCGGGGACCGGTCGCTGTTGCGTGCCGCTCTCCGTTTCCCGTTGCGGGGCACGCTTCATGCAAGCGCTTTTCGACGGGACGGAGCGAAAAAAAGCCCCGAAAAATGGGTTATTCGCAATTTTTGGCTACCTTCGCAACACGGAAATGCGGCTCGTCGCCGAGGTAGCCTTCGCCCGACAGCCCGGCTCTGCGCGTTTGCGGAAGACCGGATATGGTTTAACGAACGTTTGATGCTGTATGGATGATGATGCGGAACAGAATAGCTGCGGTATCCTACCTGAATACCATCCCCTTTATCTACGGTATCGAACATGCCGGCGCGGGCCTGCATGCGGAGTTGCTGCTTTCTCCTCCGCGAGGCTGCGCCGAGGCGCTGCGCGACGGTAAGGCCGATCTGGCGCTGATACCCGTCGCCGCCATTCCGGGGATTTCTGACCTGCGTATCGTGACGCCTTACTGCATCGGAGCCAGCGGCCCGGTGCGGACGGTCGTGCTCGCAAGCGCCGATCCGTTGGAGAACGTCGATACGGTCTATCTCGACAGCCATTCGCTCACTTCGGTCCGTTTGGTCCGCTTGCTGGCCGCCAAGCTGTGGAAAAGGGAGTTCCGCTGGCGCGAGCTCGACGATTTCTCGGTGTTGGACGATCCGAAGCCCCGCACCGGATACGTAATCATCGGCGATAAGGTGTTCGCCCGCGAGGCCGCTTTCCGCTATCGCTACGACCTGGCCGAGCAGTGGCGACTGCTGACCGGCCTGCCTTTCGTGTTCGCCGCATGGGTCGCGCGCGGCGGCGTGCCGGAAGCTACGGTCGACTCGCTGACCGAAGCGCTGGCTTACGGCACGGCCCATATCGACGAGGCGATCCGCCGCTACGGGTACGGTGACCGTCCGTATGCGCGCGATTATCTGACCCGGAATATCGATTTCGTTTTCGACGAGCAGAAGCGTCGGGCGATGGAGCTCTACTGGGAGGAGGGACTCCGCATAGAGCCTCCGATCAATCCCGGCTGAACTTCCCGCTGAAGGCTCGTGCGGGAAAGGGAAAGACCTCTCCGATTGCTCACTTCTAACGACCGAAAACATGATTACGATATACCTCAAGCAATATAACAAGATCGTACGCAACGCCGACGTCAGGCTGTTCGACGATCTGGGCTACGACGACATCCTCTGGATCGATCTGCTCTCGCCGACGATCAAGGAGCAGAAAGCCGTCGAGAATTTCATGGAGATCAATCTCCAGACCCGGCAGCAGGTCGAGGAGATCGAAAGTTCGTCGAAGTATTCCGAAACCGAGAACGCGATCATCTGCAACTCGAACTTTTTCATGCCGACCGGCGACTCGTTCAGCATCGAGCCCGTGTCGTTCATCATCGCCGAGGGTGTGCTCGTGTCGGTGCGCTTCAACGAGTTCCGAACCTTCACCGAGAGCGCCAAGCGGCTGCAGATGAACTATCGGGCTTTCCCGACGGGCTATCATCTGCTGATTTCGATTCTGGAGGTTCGTATCGACTTCGATGCCGACCTGGTCGAGGCGCTGGCGAAGAACATCGCGGCGCTGAGCAAGGAGATCAGTCTGAGCGACTCGGTCGACAAGCAGATGCTTACGCGCATCAGCCATTTGCAGGAGAACACGATGCTGATCCGAGAGAACATCTTCGACCGCCAGCGCATCCTGTCCGGCATCCTGCGCAGCGAACGCTTCCCGAACGACATTTATCCGAAGCTGCAGCTGATGATCAAGGACGTCAACTCGCTGATCAACCATGCCGATTTCAGCTTCGAGCGGCTCGACTACATGCAGGACACGGCGCTGGGTCTGATCAGCATCGAGCAGAGCAACGTGACGAAGATCTTTACCGTCGCGTCGCTGTTCTTCCTGCCTCCGACGATGATCGCCAGCATCTACGGCATGAACTTCGTGGGCATTCAGGAGCTGCACTGGAAGTACGGCTACCCGTTCGCGCTCGGACTGATGGTGCTGGCCAGCGCGCTGACCTATCTGTTCTTCCGCTGGAAAAAATGGCTGTAAGCCGAATCGCCGCTGCGGGCCGCAATGCCTCGCAGCCGCTCGTAACGATAACCGCCATGAAAAGAAAATTCCTGTCGTTGCTGCTCGCGCTGTGCGCGGTCGCCGCGCTCCGCGCGGGGGACTCCTCTTCCCGTCCGTTGATCTATACGTTCCCGATCCGGGAGCCGATCATGCCTTCGGTCGAGCGTCTGACCGCCAAGTGTCTTGCCGAGGCACGGGAAATGGGCGCCGATGCGGTGCTGATTCAAATGAATACGTACGGCGGTCTGGTCGACGCGGCCGACTCGGTGCGCACGGCGTTGCTCGGAAGCCCGATCCCGGTTTGGGTCTGGATCGACAATCAGGCCGCTTCGGCCGGAGCGTTGATCGCGCTGGCTGCCGACAGCATTTACATGCGTCCCGGCGCATCGATCGGGGCCGCCTCGGTCGTGGACCAGTCGGGCAGGCCGATGCCCGACAAGTTCCAAAGCTTCATGCGGGCTACGATGCGTGCGACGGCCGAGTCCCACGGGAAGGTGATCGAGCGGATCGACGGAGGGGATACCGTCTGGCGCTGGCACCGCGATCCGCTCGTGGCCGAGGCGATGGTGGGCCGGAGCGCGGGCGACAGCACGACGCTCCGCGTGTTGACGCTGACGGCCGACGAAGCCGTGCAGAGGCATTTCAGCGAGGGCAGCGCCTCGTCGGTGGCCGAGGTGTTGCAGCGGGCCGGCGTCGAGGACTATACGCTCTACGTGTACGAGCCCACGACGCTCGACCGCGTGCTGGGCTGGCTGATGAATCCGGTGGCTCAGGGCATTTTCATCATGCTGATCATCGGGGGCATTTATTTCGAGCTGCAGACGCCCGGCATCGGTTTTCCTTTGGTGGTCGCCGTGCTCGGGGCGGTGCTCTATTTTGCGCCGCTCTATCTCGAAGGAGTAGCGCAGAACTGGGAGTTGCTGCTGTTCGTCGTCGGACTGCTGCTGCTCGCCGTCGAAATATTCGTGTTGCCGGGCTTCGGCATCGCGGGCGTCGCCGGAATCGCCGCCGTCGTCACGGGTCTGGCCTTTGCGGCGATCGACAACGAACTGTTCCGTCACGTTACCTCGGGCGAGGTGTCGGTCGCATGGGTCGTCCGGCCGTTCGCCGTAGTGATCGTCAGCTCGGTGACGGCTTTCGTGGCCGCGCTGTGGCTCGGACGCCGTTTCTTGACCGGCTCCTCGCCTCTCCGCGAGCGGATCGTTCTTACTACCCGCATGACGCCCGAACAGGGCTATGTCGGTCAGCAGCCGTCGCTGCCGGATCTGATAGGGCGGACCGGTACGGTCACGGCCGTGCTGAGGCCCTCGGGCAAGGTGCTTGTCGACGGGACCTATTACGAGGCGGTCGCCGAGGACGGACTCTACATCGAGCGCGGCGCCGTCGTGGAAATCGTTCGTGCCGAGGGCGGGCTGCTCTATTGCCGGCGGGCCGCAGGGCAGGCTTGACCGGGTGGCTTCCGATAGAGGCCGATCGTCAAAAAATATGCTTTTCTTGGACTATGTTGTTGGTTGCTTGATAAAAAAACGTTAGATTTGCAGTCGCTTTGAGAAGACTCTTCCTGAGGAAAGGAGTAGCCAAGGCGACGATAAAACTTTTAATTTCATTACAATGGGTTATTTGAATGCAGACAAAAAGCAGGAGCTTTTTGCGAACTACGGGAAGTCTAATACCGATACCGGCTCGCCCGAGAGCCAGGTGGCGCTATTTTCCTACCGTATCAACCACCTCACCGCACATCTGAAGAAGAACAAGAAGGACTTCGGCACGCAGCGCTCGCTGTTGCGTCTGGTCGGTAAGCGCCGCCAGTTGCTCGAATACCTTAAGAAGGTTGATATAGAGAGATATAGAGCTATAGTAAAGGCTTTGGAGCTCCGGAAATAGCCGGGTGTTCCCATGCGGAATGGAGCTGCCCTCCGGGGCAGCTTTATTCTCTTTTTAAGACGGTTTTCCCGCCGATGGCCCGTCCGCGTCGAAGGTGCGCACAATCAACGAAGTAACAGGACACTAAGAGAATTGAAATAATGTATTACAACGCAACACGAAAGGTGATTCCATTGAGCGGGGACCGCGAGATAATCATCGAAACCGGAAAACTGGCCAAGCAGGCCGACGGTTCGGTCGTCGTGAAGCAGGGCAACACGATGCTGCTCGCCACGGTGACCGCCGCCAAAGAACCCAAGGACGACTGCGACTTCATGCCGCTGTCGGTCGAGTACAAGGAGAAATACGCTTCCTGCGGACGCTTCCCGGGCGGCTTCCTCAAACGCGAGGCCCGTCCGTCAGACTACGAGATTCTCGTGTCGCGTCTGATCGACCGCGCTTTGCGTCCGCTGTTTCCCTCGGATTTCCATGCCGAGGTTTTCGTGACGGTCAATTTGATTTCGGCCGACAAGGATATTATGCCCGACGCGTTGGCCGGTCTGGCCGCGTCGGCGGCGCTGGCCGTGTCGGACGTGCCGTTCGGCGGCCCGATTTCCGAGGTGAGGGTGGCCCGCATCAACGGCGAGTTCGTGATCAATCCTACCTTCTCGCAGAACGTCGATTCCGATCTCGACATCATGGTCGGGGCGACGATCGACAATATCCTGATGGTCGAAGGCGAGATGAAAGAGGTTTCCGAGGCCGTGATGCTCGATGCGATCAAGTTCGCCCACGAGGAGATCAAGAAACACTGCGCCGCTCAGATCGAACTGAGCAAGGAGCTCGGCAAGGATGTCAAGCGCGTTTACTGCCATGAGACCAACGACGAGGAGCTGCGTCGTCAGGTAATCGAGGCTACTTACGACAAGGCTTACGAGATCGCCAAGGCCATGACCTCCAAGCACGAGCGAATGGACCGTTTCGACGCGTTGGAAGCCGAGTTCGAGGCTCGTTTCAGCGAAGAAGAGCTCGCCGAGAAGAAAATGCTGATCAAGCGGTATTTCCACGACGACGTGCTGAAAAAGGCGATGCGCAACATGATCCTCGACGAGGGAATTCGTCTCGACGGCCGTCGTACGGACGAAATTCGCCCGATCTGGTGCGAGATCGATTATCTGCCGGGAGCTCACGGTTCGGCGATTTTCACCCGGGGCGAAACGCAGTCGCTGACGACCGTAACGCTCGGCACGAAAATGGACGAAAAGCAGATCGACGACGTGCTGGTTCAGGGAACCGAGCAGTTCGTGCTGCACTATAACTTCCCTCCGTTCTCGACCGGGGAGGCGCGTCCCGCGCGCGGGCTCTCGCGCCGCGAGATCGGTCATGGCAACCTGGCTTGGCGCGCGCTCAAGCCGATGGTTCCCGTCGGAGAGGAGAACCCTTATGCCGTCCGCGTGGTATCGGACATTCTCGAGTCGAACGGCTCGTCGTCGATGGCTACCGTTTGCGCCGGCACGCTGGCGCTGATGGATGCCGGCGTAAAGCTCAAGAAGCCCGTTTCGGGCATAGCGATGGGGCTGATCACCGATACGAAGACGGGCAAGTACGCCGTGCTCTCCGATATTCTGGGCGACGAAGATCATCTGGGCGACATGGACTTCAAGGTGACCGGAACCAAGGACGGTATTACCGCGACCCAGATGGACATCAAGGTCGACGGCTTGTCGTACGAGGTGCTCGCCAAGGCGCTCGAGCAGGCCAAGCAGGGCCGCTTACATATTCTTGGCAAGATACTTGAGACGATTCCTGCTCCGAGGCCGGAGTTCAAACCGCATGTGCCGCGCATCGAGCAGATCATCATTCCTCAGGATTTCATCGGCGCGGTGATCGGTCCGGGCGGCAAGGTGATTCAGGAAATTCAGAAGAGCACCGGTACGACGATTACGATCACCGAGAAGGACAACAAGGGCTTCGTCGATATTTTCGGCGAGAACAAGGATGCGCTGGAGGCTGCCTTGGCTCGTATCAAGGGAATCGTGGCGATGCCCGAGGTCGGCGAGGTATACAAAGGTAAGATCCGCTCGATCGTGGCTTTCGGCGCGTTCGTCGAGATTCTGCCGGGAAAAGACGGGCTGCTGCACATATCCGAAATTGCCAACAGGCGTTTCGAGACGATGGAGCAGACCGGGCTTAAAGAGGGCGATATGATCGAGGTCAAACTGATCGGGCTCGATCCGAAAAACGGAAAGTTGAAGCTCTCTCGCAAAGCGTTGTTGAACGGCAAGAAAGAGTAGACTGTCCGGGAAGAAGGGAGCAAGCCGAGTCCGCAAAAGGGGAAGTGCCAAAAATAAATTATTTTTCTATTGTAATTTAAAATATATTCTTATTTTTGTGAGACTCAACTATGCCTTTGAAAACGAACGAATTAAAAAGTAGGAATAAAACTAATTAACTTTAAAGCATTGATTATGAAAAGGTTTGTAAAAAGTTTCATGCTCGCTTCTTTAGCAGTTCTGCTTGCCAGCTGTAACTGCTACAACAAGATGTTGAAAAAAGTGGACAGAATCGATGTTTCCGCTACGCCTGCCGTTGTTACTCTCAAGGGCAATAACGCCGTGACGGACATCAAGGTAAACTTCCCCGCCAAATATTTCAACAAACGGGCCGTACTGAAGATCACGCCGGTACTCGTATTCGAGGGCGGCGAAATCGCCGGTACTCCGAAGTTCGTTCAGGGCGAGAAGGTGAAGGACAACTACGAGGTGATCTCGTACAAGCAGGGAGGTTCGTACACCCAGAGCGTATCGATTCCCTATGACAAGCGTGCGAAGATTTCGACGCTGGAGTTGCGCATCGAGTCCAAGTGCTCGAAGAACTGTGGCAAGAAACGCAAACAGTTCCTGCCGTTCGCTGCCATTCCCGTTGCCGAGGGCGTTAGCACCGTGCAGCTGCTGGCCGACAACGCCGCTTACCTGACGATCATGCCCGACAACTTCAAGCGCGTGACGACGATCACCAAGGATGCCGATATCATGTATCAGATCAACCGTTCCAACGTGCGTCCGGGCGAGCTGACCAAAGAGCAGGTCAAGATGTTCGAGGACTTCGTGAAAGAGTATTCCAACAAGGATCGCGCAACGCTGGGCAACGTATATGCCAAGGGTTATGCATCGCCCGACGGTCCGGTGAAGTTCAACGACGAGCTCTCGAAGAAGCGTAGCGAGAGCGGTCAGGAAGCGATCGCCAAGAAGCTCTCGAGCGTTAACCCGAAATACGACATCGCCGCTTACGGTGAGGACTGGGAAGGCTTCAAGGAACTGGTTTCCGCATCGGACATCGAAGACAAGGATCTGATTCTTCAGGTACTGGCTATGCAGGACAACCCTGTAAAGCGCGATGAGGAGATCAAGAGCATGACGGCTGTGTTCGAAGTGCTGGCTAAGGAGATTCTGCCTCAGCTGCGCCGTACGAAGCTGATCGCCGACGTGGATATCGAAGGTCGCACCGACGCCGAAATCAAGGAGGCCGCTGCCAAGAATATCGACGTTCTGAGCGAGGAGGAGATGCTGTATGCCGCTACGCTGACCGACGACAACGCCGCCAAGCTGAAAGCATACGAGGCTGCCGCCAGCAAGTATAACAGCGTTCGCGGTTACAACAATGCCGGCGTGATCCTCGCCAAGGAAGGCAAGCTGGCACAGGCTAAGGCTCAGCTCGACAAGGCTGCCGCCATGAGCAAGGACGCCGCTATCACGAACAACCTGGGCGTAGTGGCGCTGATGAACGGTGATTTGGCTACCGCACAGAAGTATCTGTCGGCTCTGAACACCGCCGATTCGAAAGCCAACATGGGTCTGGTAAATCTGGCCGAGGGCAACTATGCCGAGGCTGCCAAGACGCTGTCGGGCTACGATTTGGCCGTGGCCGAAGTGCTGAACGGCAACCTGTCGAAGGCCAAGTCGATTCTGGCCGGCGAGAACTCGGCCGATGCCGATTACCTGAAGGCTGTCATCGCTATGCGTGAGGGTAACTCGAGCGCTGCCATGTCGAACCTCAAGAGCGCCGTAGCCAAGGATCCCTCGATGAAGGATCAGGCTGTGAACGATGTCGAATTTGCCAAGCTGTTCGGAACGAGCGAATTCCTCGCTTTGTAAGACAGACATAGCATAGAATATTTTCGAAAAAGTCCGCCCCGGTGGCGGACTTTTTCGTGTTGTTTTCGTCGCTATGACAGGAGGAAGAAATGTTTTTCAGGACGGTTTTTGCCGGACGGAGAGCAGGATTTGTTATGGACCGGAGAACCTGATGACCGGAACCGATCTTGCTGGCAGAGCGTTCGGATTATATGGAATGTGCGAGGGCGCGCCATCCCTGTGCATGTGCGGGGATAGCTCGGGCTCTGACTGTCAACCCGAAGGAAACTTTCGGGGAGATACCGGGAACTAAATGGCTGCAGAGTATGGAGTCTTATAGCTGCGGGGAGGAAATTGACAACTCGAACAGAATGCGGTCTTCGGACGATACTCGCTCCGGTCTGTTGTTATGTCCGGTATCCGGGTGAGGCGCCTTTTCTGAGTGGAGCCATCCGTTTTGTCGCGGTTGTGCTGCGGATCGTCCGAATGGCGAGGATGAGGGTTGACTATTTCGTTTTATCGAACTGCTTCGGGGCGGTTCGTTAAATGAGGGCATCGATTCGGTGCGTATTCCGTTCTATTCGAAAACAATTCCAACAGAAGCTCCGAGCGGAAAGAGGGTAGTGATGCCCGGTCCTTGCCCGTAATCAGGATATAGTGGTAGCATAAGGCTGAGTGTGCGGTCGTTATGGAATTTCCCGAGTAGAAAGAGGGTCGGGAACGGAGGTTTTCTCTTGTCCCGAGAATTTCGTGCCGGAGATAAGAACGGCCGGTAAACGGGTGCGGCCGACGGATGACGCTTGGGGAAAATAGGCTTGTATGAAAAGCGACGCGCTAACGCGTCGCTTAATCATGTTTTCGTTTTTTGGATCACATTTCTTTGCCCGATTATATACTTTGCCATACCGGCTTTCGAGTTCTCCGTTTCCGGTTTTTACGCCTGAAATCCTTCTCCGGGGGATTTCGTAGTAGAGACCTAATCGGATACGCGACCTGCGGCTAACAGTGGAAGCTTCGGGTGTGAGTATCCGGGTACGTTGAAGTATGTAGTTGCCTTTCTTTAGGCCGGACAACCGGAATGCGGCGTGCCGGTTGTTCCAAACCTTGCTCAGGCTTTGACGTTCAGGGCCGATCCGGCCTTGAACCATCCTATTTGCTGCTCGTTGTACGTGTGCGCGGCCTCGAAGCTTTCGCTCGTGCCGTCGCTGTGGAGCAGCGTGACGGTCATGCGGCTGCCCGGAGCGAACGAGCGCAGGCCCGTGATCGAGATGCGGTCGTCTTCGCGGATACGGTCGTAATCGGACGGATCGACGAACGTCAGCGCGAGCATGCCTTGCTTTTTCAGGTTCGTTTCGTGAATGCGGGCGAACGACTTGACCAGCACGGCTCGGACGTTCAGAAAGCGGGGTTCCAAGGCCGCGTGCTCGCGCGACGAGCCTTCGCCGTAGTTTTCCTCGGCCACGACGATCGAACCGATGCCCTGTTCCTTGTATCCTTTGGCTACCGACGAGACGCTCGCGTAGCTGCCGTCGAGCGTATTGAGCACCGAGTTCGTCCGTCCGTTGAAACGGTTGACGGCTCCCATCAGCAGGTTGTCCGAAATGTTTTCGAGATGGCCTCGGAACCGGAGCCACGGGCCGGCCATCGAGATGTGGTCCGTCGTGCATTTGCCCGAGGCCTGAATCAGCAGGCGTAGCCCTTCGAGCTCCCGGCCGTCCCAAGGGGCGAACGGGGCGAGGCGCTGCAGGCGCTGCGAGCCGGGCGCTATGACGACTTCCGTCGCCAGCGACGGGTCGGGCGCGGCATAACCGTTGTCTTTCACTTCGAACCCTGCCGCAGGCAGTTCGTCGCCCCGGGGCTCGTCGAGCCTGACGGGCCGGCCCGACTCGTTTATCAGCTCGTCGCGCAACGGGTTGAACGTCAGGTCGCCGGCGATCGTCAGCGCGACGACCAGCTCGGGCGATGCGACGAAAGCATGCGTGTTCGGATTGCCGTCGGCCCGCTTGGCGAAGTTGCGGTTGAACGACGTGACGATCGAGTTCGGACGCTCGTTGTCTTCCGCATGGCGGTCCCACTGGCCGATGCACGGCCCGCAGGCATTGGTCATCACCGTGCCGCCGATCGCCAGCAGATCGTCCAGCAACCTGTCGCGCTCGGCCGTTTGGCGGACCTGCTCCGATCCGGGATTGATAATCAGCTTGGCTTTTGCCTTCAACCCTTTCGCTTTGGCTTGCCGGGCGACGCTGGCCGCGCGGCTCAGGTCCTGATAGGAAGAGTTCGTGCACGAGCCGATCAGTCCCACTTCCATTTGCCGGGGATAGCCCTTTTCGCGCACGACCGCTCCGAAATCGGAGATCGTGTGCGCTGCGTCGGGCGTGAACGGCCCGTTGATATGAGGCTCGAGCGCCGACAGGTCGATGTCGATCACCCGGTCGTAATATTTCGCGGCGTCGGCTGCCGTTTCGGCATCCGGGATCAGGGCGGAGGCGAGCCGATCGGCCAGCGAGGCTACCTCCTCGCGCCCGGTGGCGCGCAGGTAGCGGGCCATCGCCTCGTCGTAAGGAAACAGCGAGGTCGTTGCCCCGACCTCGGCGCCCATGTTACAGATCGTCGCCTTGCCCGTAGCCGAAAGCGAGGCCGTTCCTTCGCCGAAGTACTCGATCACGGCATTCGTACCGCCCTTGACGGTCAGCAGGCCGGCGAGCTTCAGGATCACGTCCTTGGGCGAGGCCCAACCGCTCAGCTTGCCCGAAAGACGTACGCCGATGATCTTCGGCATCTTCAGTTCCCAAGGCATGCCGGCCATCACGTCCACGGCGTCGGCTCCGCCGACGCCGATCGCGATCATGCCCAGTCCTCCGGCATTCGGCGTGTGCGAATCGGTCCCGATCATCATGCCGCCCGGGAAAGCGTAATTTTCGAGCACGACTTGGTGGATGATGCCCGCTCCCGGGCGCCAGAATCCGAGTCCGTAGCGGTTCGCCACGCTGCGAAGGAAGTCGTACACCTCGCGATTCGACTCGTTGGCCGCCCGCAGGTCGTCCGATGCGCCCCGGTCGGCCAGAATCAGGTGGTCGCAATGGACCGAGGCGGGAACCGCCGAACGGTCGCGGCCGGCGTTCATGAATTGCAGCAGAGCCATTTGGGCCGTAGCGTCCTGCATGGCGACCCGGTCGGGGCGGAAGTCCACATAGTCCTCGCCTCGGCGGAACGGTCTGGCCGACGAGGGGTCGAACAGGTGGGCGTACAGGATTTTTTCGGCCAGTGTCAGCGGAGCGCCTTTGGCGGCGCGCGCGCGTTTCACTTTTTCGCTGAACGAGCCGTAGACGGCCCGGATCAATTCGATGTCAAACTGCATGATATTACGGGGTTTAAGATTTTGAAGCCCGGTATTCCGGTTCGCCGGAGAAGCGACTCCTCCGGACGGCTGCCGCGAAACGCCGGCGTGCTCCGCAATGCGGATGTCGACAGTGCAAAGATAAACATTTTGTTAAAAAACATTCTCTCCGCCCGGTATTTTTCCCGTATGGCGGAGGATCTCGGCTCTCTTGCGGTCGCGTGCCTCGATGACGAGCGTGATCAGCTCGTCGGCCTGTTCGCAACTGATGATGAAAGTGTCTTCGTAAATGTCTTCGATCAGTACCAGATTCTTGCGCTCGGAGGCGTAGACCTTGTACAGGTTCCACTCCCGGAAGCTGAAATAGTAGCCGAAGTAGCCCCAGAATCCGTAGCTGCCCAACAGCGGCCATAGTCGGCGGAATTCGTCCGGTTCGATGCGGCGGATCAGCTCGACGTCCTCCAGATGGATGCGGGTCAGATCGACGATGCAATGGATGTCGATCGACGTGTCGTCCAGCGATACGTAGCGCGGGATCGACAAAATATAGAGCAGGACGACGCAGAGCAGCAGAAAGAGCATCCAGGCCGGCAGGTAGTTCGCGCCCCAGACGAAGTGGAATGCGACGAACGCCGTGACGAGGAGAGTCGTCACGACGGCCGTGATGCGCCGGCCGCGCCGGTCGAGGCGGTATCGGTATTTCTTCTGCATGGCGTTCGCGGCCGTTTACGGTTTTCGGTCGAGCCGGTTTCTCCGTTCCTCTCTTTCGCGCTTCCAGCGTTCGTCGCGCATTTCGCTGCGGTGGGCGACCATCGCCAGAAAGATCGTGAACACGGCGGCGGCCACGCCCGACTCGACGAGTATCGAGCCGACGGGTTTTCCCCTGTGGAAAACCCATATCTCGCCTCCGTACAGGATGCCGAAGACCAGTGCGAACAGCAAGACGGCGTACAATGCGAAAAGGGCTGCTTTTTTCATGGCGTTTCGGTTTGGTGGCGGGCGGGCTTTTCTCGCGCGCCCTCGGTTTTAGTAACGGGAAAAACGGGCCCGGATTGTGCGGCCGGTCGCAGACCGCTCAGGCTCCGAAGTATTCCCTCAGGTATTTCCTGAAGTTCTCCAGCGTTTCGTTCATCGGAACGTACGATTTGCCTCCGGCCGCGTTGCGGTGCCCCCCGCCGTCGAAATAGCGCCGGGCGAACACGTTGACGTCGACCTCGCCTCTCGAACGGAGCGAGACGCGGATGCTGTGCTTGGTCTGTATGAACATGGCCGACATCCGGATGCCCCGGATCGAGAGCGGATAGTTGACGAATCCCTCGCTGTCGCCCTGTATGAAGTCGAAGCGCCGCATCTCCTCTTCGGTCAGCGACACGTAGGCTACCCCGAACTCGTAGTCGGTAACCATCTTGTCGTTGAGCATGTATCCCAGCAGCCGCATCCGGCCCTCGGAAAAATTATTGTATACCGAGCTGTTGACGTAAGGTACGTTGACCCCCTTGTCGATCAGCACGGCGACGGCCCGGAACAGGTCCGAGGTCAGGCTGCTGAACGAGAAATTGCCCGTGTCGGTCATGATGCCCACGTACAGCGACTCGGCCATCGCCTGATCGATCGCATCGGTCCCGGCCAGCGCTTCGAGCAACTGGTATACGATGTAGGATGTCGAGCAGGCGTGCGTGTCCGAGAACTGGACGGCATAACCGTCCACCGGCGGATGCAGGTGATGATCGATCAGTACGCGGACGGCCGTCGTGTTGGCCGTTACCGTGTCGGTTACCCGGTCGAGCCGGTTGATCTGGTTGAAGTCCATGCAGAAGATCACGTCGGCCTCGCCGATGAAGCGGGCCATCGCGCCGTCGTGATCCTCCTTGAATACCCCGATGTGTCCGATGTCGGTCATCCATTCGAGGAAATACGGGTAGCGGTTCGGCGCGATGCAACATGTCGTGTGCCCCAGCCGCTCCAGATAAGAGCGCCAGGCCAGCGCGGCTCCGATCGTGTCTCCGTCGGGATTCGTATGCGACAGCAAAGCGATCTTCTTGGGCGCTCCGCCTATGATTTGTCTCAGCAGATTCAGTTTCTCTTCGGTTATGCTCATCCTTAATTTTCTTTTCGATGTCGTTGTAATTCTGCGCTTCGTTTCCCGCGATCGCGCCCTGCACTCGGTTCAAATGCGAAGGAGCGTCGGCTACGGGGCCGAACGGTCCGGCGGACGAGCCGGCGGCTGCCTTCGAGGCAGCGCTCTCGCTTCCGACGATCTCGGCCAGCGCTTGGCTCAGCAGGTATTCCTCGGGATCTCCCAGTTCGCGCATCTGGTCCTGATTCGCGTCGTCGTTCAGATAGATGTCGGGCATGAATCCTGCCGCATAGTCCGTCCAATGCTCTTTGTTGAGCAGTTGGAGCGTGATCGGGTGCAGCGTCAGGGCATACGTATCCGAGCGGATTTCGTACGAGCCCACGTTCTTGCCTTCGGTCCGGGTGCCGATCAGCCGCAGGGGCATGTAAGGCTTCAGCGCGCTGATCAGCAGCTCGCTGGCCGATGCCGTCCACGGACCGGTCAGCACGTAGAGTCTTTGCAGGTCGACGGTCGCTCCGCCGACCTCGTTCCGGCCCAGAAATTTCAGCTCGGTTTCCTGCCCCGTATTATACCGATAGTAACAAAAACTCTCGCCGAGACGGCTCTCGCCCGCGATCAGGCTGCTGAGCAGCTGACAGCACGAAATATAGCCGCCCGGATTGTATCGCAGATCGAGCACCAGCTCGTCGATCCGGTTGCGCGCGAATTCCGCGAAGACCGCTTTCAGCGCTTCGTCGTAGGCGTGGTCGCCGGCCGACGGGCCCTGCGGCCCGGTATCGAAGGAAGTGTAGGCCAGATAGCCGATCCGGTGCGTGCCGCGCACGATGACCGTATCGGTCAGAACCGGGTTGTAGGCGACCGGCTCGGCTGCATCTACGACGACCTCTTTTTCCCATGTGACATCGTAAACGAGGCCCGGTACGGAGTAGGCTATGCGTTGCACGAGCATGCGGGCCTGTCCGCCGCGGACCAGTACATTCGTCGATCCGAAGGAAATGTCCCTTCCGTTCACCTGCCTGATCCAGTCTCCCCGGCGGATGCCCGCCCGGTCTGCCGGAGAGCCCTCGACCACGTACATGACGCGGGCCGCGCCGTAGCTCTCGTTGTCGGGATAGGTATACAGCTTGAACTCGATGCCGTAGGAGTCGCCGCCGAAGCTGGCCGCTTTCGACGTATTGCCGCGCTCCATCGTCGAGTAGAAATAGTCGCGCCCCTCGGTATGTTTGCCGTCGTTGTCGTCGGGCGACGACGAGAGCAGGCTGAGGAAGAAACTTTCGCAGCTCTGTTCGTAAGACTGGGTCGTGATCCGAAGCCGGGCGATGTGGTCGTTGTAGAGGTACTGATCCTTCATCTGGGAATGGATCCAGCGGTTGGCTGCCGCATCGGCATGCTTGCCCGGCGCGGGCAGCGAATCCTCGGCCGGTCCTTTGGCGCAGCCGGCGATCCCTACCGCCCAGATCGCGACCCACAGCGTTTGACGAATGTTCATGGTAAGCGGTTCGGTTGAAGACCGGAACAGGGTTCGGTCGCGGTTACTCTACAAAGGTAAGCAATTTATTGCGATTGGCGCTGCGGCCGGCTACTTTTTGCCTCGGACCGCGCGAAGTAGCGACACCACGGTTTCAGTCCGCATGCCTCGCAGTGCGGCTTGCGGGCCGTGCAGACGTAGCGGCCGTGCAGGATCAGCCAGTGGTGGGCCGCAGGCAGGTCCTCGGCGGGTATTCGTGCCGTGAGCTGCATTTCGGTCTGCAGCGGCGTTTTCGCGCCGGTGGTGAGTCCCAGCCGGTCCGATACGCGGAATACGTGCGTGTCGACGGGCATGGCCGACTGATGGAACGCGACGATCGCGACGACGTTGGCCGTCTTGCGCCCGACTCCGGGCAGACGCTGCAGCTGGTCGATGTCGGAGGGGACCTGGCCGCCGAACTCCGATACGAGCATTCGAGCCATGCCGCTGAGGTTCTTGGCCTTGTTGTTCGGGTAAGAGATGCTCTTGATGTAGGGGTATATCTCCTCGGGGTCGGCCTCGGCCATGTGCTGCGGAGTGGGGAAGCGGTCGAACAGAGCCGGCGTGGTCATGTTCACCCGCTTGTCGGTGCATTGGGCCGACAGGATCACGGCGACCAGCAATTGGTAGGGATTGTCGTACCGGAGCTCGCTCTCGGCCGAGGGCATGTGCTGCCGGAACCAGTCCAGAATGTGGGCGTAACGTTCTTCTATGCGCATAATGTCCGGATTTTGAAGTTTAAACGGGCGCAGGCCCGGTTTCGGTATGCGGGTGAGCGTTTCGTTCAGATGATTTTTTCGAGGATCGGAACCAGTACGGCCGTGGCGACGCCCATCAGGCCGATCGCCAGTCCGCTGATCGCGCCTTCTACCGCGCCGAGCTGCATCGCCCGGGCGGTGCCCATCGCATGTGCGGCG
>OGRE01001089.1_pt1 | contig 25060 bp, 19 predicted proteins | sample 1553421 | NCBI WGS metagenome assembly OGRE01 (sample SAMEA2580076, study PRJEB22360) | human gut metagenome | biome: human gut; feature: human-associated habitat; material: faeces | place: Denmark | collected 2008/2010 | reverse complement strand
TATCGTTATATTCTTTTGATTAACAGTATCCTTAACTACTATATAAGCAGTTTTTGCTAGATTTTTTATAACAGAATCCAAAGCTTCGTACAAATCCTCTTTTTCAAACGGTTTAACGAGAAAGCGAAAAGCATTAACTTTCATACTGTCAAAAACAACGTCCTTATAGCTGCTCACAAATATTACGGTAGTATCAACATTGCGTTTCCTCAATACCGAAACGGTATCGAGTCCGTTTTTATCTGTCATTTGATGATCCATAAAAATCAAGTCAAAGGACATATCGGCAGCTAAGAGTTCCATGCCGTCGGAATATTCGTATATAATAAAATTAAGACCATGCTTATCTGCATATATGTATAATTCTTCAGACAACGTTTTTCGAAAAAAAGACTCATCATCGCAAACTGCTATATGCATAATAACCTCTCCTTATTATTTTCTGATATTTTTTGTTGTTCTTATTATACAATATTTTGACATTAATTTCAAGCTATTTTGAGCTTTACAAGAAAAAAAGGGGTGTTTACAAGAATTTTGTAGCCTGTTTTAGAAATCGGTGTTATCTTAATGGCATCGATTTGTAAAGGAGGCAAATAATATGTTCTATAATTTTTGGCTTGCATTTTATAAATTCTTAAAGTAAGGCGGTGCGGTTATGCCGATAGTTGAACACCAGTATCTACATTATAAAAATGTTTTATGTTTTGAAATGCAGCTTGATTACGGAGAAATAGAGGACTTTGCCCAAAGAATCGATTATAGTCTTGACGTTTTAGATCTATCCCGTGACGGGAAAATTGTTATTACTCAAAAATCCCCTTTTCTTGAGTTTCTGATTCCTGTAGATAAACAATTTTCAAGCAGCAAGCATTACCGCTATAAACCGGAGTTCAAACTTGTAAATGCTATAAGGACAAGACATTACGGTTCTTTCGACAGTATTCAAAACAAAGTGGAGGAGCTTAAGAAGTATATTCAAGACCAGTCTTTTTTGCCCGCTACCCCTCCGTACTTCATTGTTCAGGATATTAAAAACAAAATTTATGATGTGTATATTGGTATCAATGAGAGCATTTTATGAAATGCGAAAACGAGGTTGGATTTTAGTAATCTGATCTCGTTTTTTTCCTTTACAAGGAAAAAGGGGGTGTTTACAAGAAATTTGTTGAGAACAGCATGATTTTGTGGTATTTTTATGGCGTTAGTAAACTAACAAGGATTTTAAATTATGGAGGTAAAAGTTATGATCAAACAGAAAACAAAGTCACGGCTCAAGCGAACGCTATCCGGAGTACTGGCTTTAGCTATGACAGCGAGTGTGGCAGCTGTCATGCCGGCAGCGGCTGAGGAAACCGCCAAGTATCCCTATGCTGTTTTTGCCGCAGACAATGACGCAGGCATCACAATAAACACTGACAATTTCACACTCAACGGCAGTGCATATACAAAGGGTGTGTTTGGGGCAACCGCTCAGTATCCCAATATCAACGGTACTGTTACAGATATTGACGATATTACAGATGAAGACAATACAGAGGGAGAAGAAACCGAAGATGTATTTGATGTAAGCTGCGATATGATACTTATTCACACCAAGCTTGCAGACAAATATTTTACAGAAAACTGCGATACATACAACGAAGATTACACATATTCCGATATGAATATTAATATAAATAATTCTGTCTACGTTATGGGCAGACTGAGTTTGGACGGCAATATCAGCCTGAATAACGCTGTCGGAGCTGTTTCGGATGTTGATCTTACAGGCGGTAATCTTAACGGAAATAATACGGTTATCTATTCAAAGTTCGGAGATATTGATATTACAAACAGTCAGGCAACTGTAAATGGTCTGATTTATGCTCCGTTCGGAACTGTTACCATAGACTGCGACAACTTCAATATGAACGGACTTATCATTGCTCAGAATGTTGTTATCGACGGATACGGAGCTAATATCAATTATAGCAGTTCGTGGGCAGAGCTTGTCGGTACAGAATCCGAAGAACTTAGTTGGACGTTTGATGACTGGCAGTATCTTGCCGATACGGACGAGGACGGTCTGCCTAACCTTATTGAAAAAGAAATCGGCTCCGATCCGTATAATCCGGATACGGACGGTGATGGTTTACCAGATGGATATGAGGCATTAACGCTGGGAACTGATCCTACAAAGCCCGATACCGATGATAACGGCGTTCTTGACTGCGACGAGGATTTTGATGAAGATGGTTTAACAAATCTTCAGGAGTACGAGCAGGGCACTGAGCCTTACAACGAAGATACCGACGGCGACGGACTCAAAGACGGCGAGGAAATTAACACTTACGGAACAGACCCTCTCAAGGTTGACACCGATGATGACGGACTTGATGACGGAGACGAGATCTACTTTGAAACCGATCCTCTGAATCCCGATAGCGACGGCAACGGCATTTCCGATGGTGATGAAAAACGTTCACAGACATTTATTCACAAGGTTGAAAACGAGGATTGTGCTGTAACCGAGGTTCATGTAACTATGGAGGGCACGGGAAATCTCCAAAAGACAACAACTGTTGAGAGCATTATGAACAAGGATATACTTTGCTCTGATGTTGTCGGTCTTGTGGGCGAGCCTTTCTCAATTGAAACGACTTCACAGTTTGATACTGCTACGCTTACTTATGTGATCGACAAGTCAAAGCTTGGAGATACCGAGTTTGACAATCTGCTGTTTTTGTGGTATGATGAAGAAAATGACAATTTTGTTGAGCTGGATACCATTCTTGACGAGAAGAATTCAACTGTAAGTGTGGAGACTACACACTTCAGTAAGTATATGATTGTTGACGGAAAAGAATGGTATAGAGCATGGCAAGATATTTACACTAAAATAAACGAATCAAAAGGCCAGCATATTCCAAATGCAACTGTATTAATATCAAAAAGTTCAAATATATATAATGTTAATAACGCAAATCGAAATGAACTTATAGTTAGTAATATTGTAGACTCAATGTCGGATTCAGATATTATGAGCTTTTTGACCTACCAGAATGCTGGTGGAATGAACACCGATTTTACGAGTGTCAAAAGTGCGTTGAAATGGGATCCGATTTATTACAGCAGAACTGCTAATGCTAGTTATGGAATTGGTTTAGCAGCAGTTATACTCAATGATGAGGCTATGGGGTATAACTCTAAAATTATTTTTATTACTGACAGCAGTGTATCAGTTGACAGTAGATTTCTTAAGCTTGCAATTAATAACAAGATACCTATTTACTTTTTCTGTATTGGTGATTTTAATACAGCTGCATTGATAGGTTATGCACAGCTGACAGGCGGCAAGGTATACTCTGCTAAGACCGCTGCTGAAATAAATCAAAGCTGCAATGAAATAGGTCCTAAGACCTTTGTTGGAGAAACAGACACTGATGGTGACGGTTTTACAGATATTGAAGAAATGAGTGGCCTTATTGTAAGCTCAAATTGCAAAATTGTTAATACCGATTATATGAAAGCTGACACGGATGATGACGGCCTTGATGACAATGAAGAAGTCGATGTTGAGCTTACCAAAGTTGAAATTCCGGGCAAACAAGGAAATCCATCTATAGTTAAGTATTATCATCATATGTGGTCGGATCCGACAGAAAAATATTGTTGGGGAAGCGATAGCGATGCATCTAAGCACACATTACGATTATATGAAGACGGAGAATATAAATGCAGTAGATGCATTTTTCATAAAAAGTCACCGAGTTTACAGGACAAAGAAATCCTATCAGATGAAGACTATTTGACGGTAGAGTCGCTGCTAAAGACTATAAATTACTATGAAAGCAAACGAAATGCACCAGTTAATTCCTGGAACAGAACACATTCCGAAATGAAATTTATAGCTAAAATAGATGAAATTAGGAGAAAAGAGCCTTATCGAAACAAATATGATTTAATGGATAATTGTGGTTACTGCTATTCGGAAATTTTGAATTCACAACAGTATAAAGAATTGATGTCGCAATCACCAAGCATTTGTGAAGTGGTGTATAATACAGTTGACGATGATGATTTAAAAGGAAGAAAGTTTTGGGAACAAAAAGGATTACCTCAGATAATACTAGAAGAAATAACCACCAGCGTGTATGATGATCTTTCAACCATTACAACACTATTCAATCTAGGAGTATGTAATAATTCAAACGAAGTACAGCAGGAAGTTGCATTAGGTATAACAAAAGAACTTTTAACTTTTGCAATTGGAGAAATTACAGGAAGTGAAAAAATTAGATTTATTACTTCTGTATTATTTGAAAGCGTAAAAGAGTATAGTAGTAATAATACAAAAGTTGAACTTGGAGATGTATTTATTCATGTTACTATTACATCTTCAACTTCAAATATGTGTTATGAAAAAATGATTTTTTGGTATAAAGGAGATCAATTAATTAATATGCGCTATGCATATTAACTAATGTGGGGGTGTTGATATGTTTGCACCAAGATGTCCATGGTGTGGAGAAATAATTCCAATAAACTTTAAAAGAAGAGAACTTCGTTTTATGACGGATTTTTGTTCAAAGTGCGGACACGAGATCAAACTAAAAAAAGACAGCAGGCAATTCTGGTTAAATGCCTTATGCAATGCATCTTTGGTCGCACTGCCAGCTATTAAATATGAAAATACAGTTTCTTCACATATAGGTATCCGTACTATAAGAAGTTTCGACCACCCATATGTTAAAGTCAGCAAGCATTATGTTCCCGAAAAAAGAGCAAAATATAAAATAGTATGGGATCAGAAGAATGTCAAACACCCTAATTTTTGGATCATAGAAGATACTGTCATAATACTGTGTTTTGTAGATAAAAATGATATCGCAATTTCGCCGATGATAGCCGCAGCTTTATACACTATCGAAAAGGTCGATAAATGCACCTCGAAAGGGATACTTTCTTTTGTAAAGTATGGACTGCTTGACAAGGACTATGCTGCGGGGACAAATTTTCTTGTATACTGTGAAAATAAAGTTGTCGGCAGAGGTGTTCTTGAAGATGATATACATTATCCGTCATTTTGAAATCACAGTAAATATATAACATAAATAGTGCATAGGAGAAATGAATATGAGAGTATACTGTCGATGTGGAAATATGCTTACAAATCAGCTTGACCCTAACGATACGGAATATTATGTTTATTCAGACAGAGAATGGTGTGAGATACAGAAAAACGAATACATACACGTTTTGGACATTCCCTATCCTCGCTATAATGTTTGGCATTGCGAAAAATGTGGCAGAATAACTTTGTTTGATGATTCTTACAATTTAGTAAAAGTATATAAGCCGGAAGAATAGTCGTTTAAGATCATAACACAAACTTTGCCCTCGGAGAACAACATTGAAACAGCTTTTAAATTTCGAGATACAAATTTACGATATCATAAAAACGTCCTGCACAAACAGCACGAACACACCCTCGTCTGCCTGCGATGACCTTTACAAGACCAGGTTTATTTTTGCTGACGGCGAGACGATATTTTCCCCTGCACATTTTTGTCAAAAACTTAAAAGCCGTGGTTTGCAGGGCGTTTCGATAGCCCGAAACGGCGATCAACTTGCCTTGCCCGAAAGCGCATTTGAGTTTGATAAGATTTGCTTTCTTGAAACAAAATTCAAAAGCAAACAGAGCATTTGGACGATCAAAAGAGTTTGGCAAGACACCCATTGGTATGTAACATACCGTGAGATAAGCGGAGTGAAAAAAGCGCTTTTTTACAAAGTCTGCCCAAGCAGTCCCGATATCAAACAATGTATATCTGATCTGAAAAATGCGATACAAAAAGCACAAAAGCTTTGCGATACTATCGGCTATCACGGCTTTGAAGAAGATTTCCAAGAAGCCCACCGTCTTTTGAATGATACCGACCGCCTTGACAATGTGCTGAACGGCGCTTTGTCCGCCTGTGTTTTCGCAGGAATGGGAAGCTGGAACGACGAAGTTGCGGCGATATGCGAGGATAAAAATATCCCCCAGCACCAATACACCGAGGTCACAAACGCCCTGTTTTCGGCAATTTTGAATGTTATATGCGGAATTTGCAGTTCCTAAAAATATATAATTTATAGGAGAACTAAATATGAGATTTGTATGTCGATGTGGGAATATGCTCACAAAATGACGTTTTGATTATGGCATATAATTTTGGAATAATGGATTTACAAATTCATACCTTTTCAGGGGTAATGAATACTAACGGAAGAATAGATTTGTTTAATGAAAAATGCAATATGAATAGTTCAACTGATATAGGTAGTGTTAATGAGATCACTAACACATCAGATGAATTATTTAGAGTAGGATATATACTAAAGTGATTACGGGTGGTTTTGATGAAAATAAAACTCAAATATATTATGATTTCAATTTTGGTAGTCATAATAATATTGGTTGTTATTGTTTACAGATGCTATTTTTATTATACCGATATACAAATTAAGGTATCCGGTTTGTATAATGAACACTCAAAGGTCGTATGTTTAAACAATAATTATTATAAAATTCAAGATGGAAATATATATAATTTAGATAATCAAAAAAAGCATATATCAGACAAGCGATAAATATGCATTTGTAAAATCATTCGGCGATTTACTCTGGGTAATTGATAACAGTACCAAAGACAATCTTAAAGTTATAAATTCATCAGGCAAAGTAGTAAAAAGTTATTCAATACCTGATTATACAAAGGATTTTTTTATCAATGACAATGTACTTTTCCTTGTGTCATCTGACGGAATTAAAATATATCAATTATATAACGGAGGTCATACAGAACAAATTTCGGTAGACTATTTTTTGTATTTGAATCAGAAAATTCGTATTTTAAGCTGTATAAATATAGCTGTGAATATGGGGAGTGTTTATATTTTGATATGGATTCAGATAACTATAATGATTCCTATTTTGCTGTCGATTCAAATAGGCAAAATATGATCAGTTCTAATGGAAGAGTCAATTTATTGCTTTATCAACAGGATCGAATAATTTACACCGAATCGTCATTCCGATTTAGAACATTGTATGAATATTCATTTGTCAATTGTCAAGAACATTGCTATAATAATCTTGATATTCGTGATTATGCTCAAGGATTTTTTGAAAATATGCCCTATGTATCCAATGACAAATATATCATATCTGTTGCTCAACGAACTACATCACGTTCAATCACAAGAGACGGAGGACCTACGGCAACTTCCTGCGAAATGTCAAAGCATGAAAACGATTGTTTATACATTATAAATACCGACGACTGCACAAAATCCTTTCGGCACTGCACACGGACTTTTGAGCGGATACTATATGTAGATGATGAAAAGGCGATTACCTATTATAACGGAGAGTATTTAATATATTCGTTTGATAAATGGGAGATCACAGCCGAGCAGCCTGCAGATGAAATAAAAAGCAGCGGTTCATACACATTTGAATCCTGCGGAGATTATATCTTTGTTTTTGATGATAATTATGATAAACTATTGAATACTATCAGCATAATGTAAGTTATTTTAATTGACCGTTGTACAGACTAAAAATCTGTGCAACGGCCTTTTCTCAAATATGTAATTGAAAAAATGCAAATAGTATCTTATTTGATGATTGCATTACGGCTAAAAATTGCATACTCGTTGCAAAGTCTACACGCTATGTGCGTAAACGAAGTACGGAAGATCAATGGAATTATCGATTGCGAGGATGCTGTGCAGTATCAAAGAGATTAAATCAGAGGTGCCAAGAAAACGGTATGTGATTTTTATTGATACTGCTACAAGTAAAGAGAAAAATTTGGTTGCAGTTGGTGATTACATTGCGGCTGAAAAAATAGTAAAATTGTAGTACGGAGGTAACTTATTGAAGATCGAATTTGAGTATGAGGTAAGGCTGATGATCGAAATTCTCTTTGAAAAGGACTTGATAAATCAGCCTACATACCTTAACATCATCAGAAATTATAGTAATCAAAAGCAGAAGAAAAGTGCATGACTTTGAAAGGACAGGTGACTGAATGTACACAACATTAAAGCAGGAAAGGAACAGACAGCGAACGGTTGTGTTTTACGGACGAGTATCAACGGAGCACGAGGCTCAGATCTCCGCTCTGGATAATCAGCTTCAATGGTATGACAATCAAGCAAAACAGCATAATAACTGGAACGTTATCGACAAATACATTGACGAAGGAATTACGGGAACGCAGACTAAGAAAATACCATCGTTCCTGCAAATGATCGAGGACGCACGGCAAGGAAAATTCGATCTTATAGTTACAAGAGAGGTATGTCGATTCGCACGAAATACGGTTGACACGCTGACGTTTACTCGTGAGCTAAAGAACTTGGGTATTGAGGTTTACTTTGTTGAGGACGACATCTGGACAATGGACGGTGACGGAGAACTCAGACTTACGCTTATGGCTACTCTTGCACAGGACGAGAGCAGAAAAATTTCTGAGCGAGTTCATGCGGGACAATATATCAGCCGCGAGAACGGTGTGCTATACGGGAACGGAAATATTCTTGGGTACGACCGAGTCGGCTCAACCTATGTGATCAATCCGTAGCAGGCGGAAACGGTGATGATAATATATGATTACTTTCTGCTGACAACGGTCACATCAACGATGAAATTATTAGCAAATTGGTATCGAGAATTACGCCGGTTGACAATACAAATTTTGAATGGATAATCAATCTCGGCGAGAAGAAAAGTGAAAAAATACGTTGTACGCTCACAGGCAGAAAAAACTCTGCTGAGTTTACGATTGGTGACGGCGAAAGCTGTCACTTTACATACTGGTTGATAAATTTACTTGGTTTAAACGGTGAAATTGTCATAAAATCTCGTGCAGGTGAGCTGCTGCACAGGCTGCTATTGCACAGAAGAAGTAATTCTTGCAAAGTTTAGGATATCTGAATAGATAACAAAAATTTCACCCCGTGTCTTATGATACGGGGTGTTTTTGTGTGCGAATAAAAAATAATAGAGGTCTGACGTTTGAGCCAGACCTCTATTTTGCGATGGATAATCACTTTTTCTTTATTTTTTTGTAGTCACGCCCTTTGAAACCGACCATGCACCGTAATATTTTGTGCCGTTCACTGTCGTGTAGGAACGGACACGAACGTAATATTTCTTGTTGCCGCTAAGTTTGGAAATTGTGGTCTTGTCGGTCTTGTTGTTTGTTATGGTGACTTTCTTTGCGTTTGTAAACTTGGAGTTAGTCGCATACTGTATCTCATAGCCCGTTGCAGAGCCTTTCTGCGCCCAATCCACGAAAAATGCTCTGGATTTAGACGTAAGCTTTTGTATCTTCTGCTTGGCAGGGTTTATGGTAAAGTTCTTTGTGATAATGCCACCATATTTGCCTTTGCCTGTTATCTTGACAATTGCCTTGCCGATTTTTTTGTTGTTTGAGTAGGAAGTTGTGTAATCAGTTCCGTTTTTCAGGGCAGTGCCGTTGTATTTCACAGTAATGTTCTGCGTTATAGCCTTGCCTGTGTATGCCTTGGTGGAAATGCCAGAAACGGAAGCTTTTGTGATATCATATTTTGCGGTCTTTATGTTTTTTATGTCAGACCATGGACCATAATAGGTCTTGCTTCCAACGTTTGTGTAGGAACGCACACGGACGTAGTAGGTCTTATCGGCTGTCAGACCACTTATTGTCAGGTTATCTGGCTTGTTGGCAGTGAGGTGTTTGGAAGTCGCACCGCTCATGTTTGCACTGGTGGAATACTGAATGTCATAGCCCGTTGCAGAGCCTTTCTGCGCCCAATCCACAAAGAAGCCTTTGTATCTTGTTTCAAGCTTTTGTATGGTCTGCTTGGCAGGGATAATGTCAAAGCCTGCGGAATAACTGCCGTAGTAGTTGCCCATGCCTGAGATAGCGATGTTAGCGTGACCGATTTTAACATTGTTCGTGACCATCACACGATAGTCGATGTTTTGACGGAGAACTTTGCTTCCGTCCTTAACAGTGACTGTCGGAATAATTGCACTGCCTGTGTACTGTGCAGTGCTTGCATAGGAATAGCCTGATGTTGGAAGCTTTTTTGTGGTGACCTTTACAGTGCACACGGCAGACCTTTCGTTAGGCAGGGAGGCTGTTATCTTTGCTGTGCCTTTGCCCATGGCGGTCACAACACCGTCTTTTACTGTGGCAACGGCTGTGTTGGAGCTTTTCCATGTTACTGTCTGAGGAGTGTCTGAGGTCACGCTGGCTTTTAGGGTAATGCTGTCGCCGTATGTGACTTCTTTTGACGTGGAGTCAAGAGTTATCTGTGTATTGTCACTGCTGATAGGATAGCTTTTCAGGTCGGGCAGACTTGAAAGTGTCACGGCATAGTCGCTGTTATAGACCTTTTGCCACATACTTTTCTCGGTATATTTCTCAGAGCTTGATATGCAAAACTCACCGCTCCATGTGCCGAAATATGACCATGCGGTGTTTGCATCAAAGGCTTTGTCAAGGTCGAAAAGACAGCCGTTTTCTGTAAGGGCAACTATTTTTCCGTTTGGTGAACAGTCTGTGGCTTCAAGATATTTTGAGCTTTGGGCTGAATAATCTCTTGTGCCTGGGTAGATATCCTCTCCGATTATGTCAACATATTCGTCGCCAGGATACCAATTTGCCGCCTGACCATTCCATACCCATATGATATTGTCAAGCTTGTATTCATTCGTGAGCTTATCATATATTGCCTGCCAAAGCTTTTTGTAGGCTTCCGAGCCGTCTGCACCCCACCAGAACCAACCGCCGCTTGCCTCGTGGAGCGGTCTGAACAGTACCGGAACGTCTGCGTCGGAAAGACGTTTGAGTTGTTTGGCGATCTCGTCAACGTCGCTCATAAGAGTGTTGTAGCCCTTAGGGTCTGAGCCGTTCATTATTTTGGTAAGCGAGAACTTTGAGCGGTCAACGTTTTTGGTGTAAAAACCACCCCACCAACGTGGATTTCCGCCGTCTGTACCTGAGAGAAGATATTTGTCAGGGACGTTCCAATGCCAGCAGAATGTTACTATTCCACCTGCCCGTGAGAACTCGATAGCCTTTTCTACAGCGTCGGAGGTGTCACCGTTCTGGACACGGCATGGAGTATAGCGCATAAAGTCAAGACCCAACATAGCAGGGGTCTGACCAGTGGCGGACTTTATGGCTTTGAACTCAGCGCCGTTAAGACCACCGTCGCAATACTGTCCTGTTATGACCTTTTTGCCGTAAACGTCTTTCATATAGCTGTAAAGGCGCTGTGTGCTTTGTGAAGCGTATGGGTCAACGAGATTTTCAGCAGCGGTGTAGGCATTTGAAAAGCTCATTTTTTCAATGGTTATGTAGTCGAGAGTAAAATATCCCCACGACATTGTTATTTTGACAGTGTTCTGACCCTTTTTGAGATAAATACCATTCACTGTGGATGCTTTATAGGCAGAGCCGTTTGCACTGCTGAAAGTGCCTGCATTTGAGCCGTTTACAGAAAGGTTGTTTATCTTATTCGAGCCTTCTCCGCGGCTGTAAAGCTTTATTTTGTAGTATCCGCTTTCGCTGACTGTAACAGTCTGTGACCATGTGCAGCTTGAGTCTGAAAAACGAACTGACCTAGAGCCTGATGCGGAGCTGTCTGTTTGGATATAGGCAGAGCCACCTAAAGTGCCGTTTTCGGCTTCGTATTTAAGCGTCTGCTGTGCAAAAACAGAAAGCTGAGCCGAGCCTGTGGTGAGCATTGCCACACTTAAAAATGCGGCTGCGACCTTTTTGATATTGAAATTCATAGATGTTTTTTCCTTGTTATATTATTTACTGATAAAGCTAAGAGCTTAAAAGCATACATTTATTTTAGCATAATTTTTGTGGATTGTAAACAATATATCAAGGCTAATTATAAGATGATTTGTAAACTTTAATTTTGCTTATTTCATCAGCCAAATTTCGCAGACGTATTCGGAAGTGGATGAATAATCACTGTTAGGTTTTAGCTGGCTACGACACATATCATATATTGCGCAGCCGAAATATTTGTAATCCAGTCTTTACATAGCTTACCCTTATAAATTCACTGTCTGAGGGAAGTCCAACGTCGCTGAGGTTGCTTTTTAGCTTATCCAATGTTATTTCATTCCAAGTATCGATCTCGCCCTCACTTCCCACATAGAGGACAAGTTCTCATTTTTTACGCTCCTTTCTATATAGCGAATTTTGCCGTGCATTATTTCATTGCATATATCCTTATCCCATATCTTTGTCCGTCATATGGACACCATTCGTTTGCAGTTTCTTTGGCATTCTTATCCATAAGTGGGTCGGGATAGTAGACTACTGAAAGATAGGTATAATCATTCATGCCATGCGCAAGGTCATTATCATTGAAATTGTCATTTGGAAAGTCTTGATGTAAGGCTTCAAGACATTTTTTTAATGGGTCTTGCCCTTCATCATAGTGAAAGCCCCAGCCATAAACAAATGTTATCTCACTGTTCAACGGCAAACCAACATTTGCAAGTTCAGAATATGGGTCAGATGTTAATTCGATATGAGTTGTAGTAGCTGTATCTTTTTCTGCATGCAAACTGTCAAGCACTGCTTTGTCTAGCTGACCGCAAGCCCTGAATGGTTTAAGACCATAGCTTTCACGGATATTGTTTATATATTTAAGATAGTAGATAGTCATTTCTTCTGCTCCGTCCTCGGAATAATATGACGGCTCGGGCTCGGCTGGAGCTGTGTTATCCTCCTGCTGAACGTTATTTTCATCAGGCTGATTTTCACCATTATTTTCTTCAGGCTGAGTTTCTTCAGGCAAGGTTGTTGTAGTGGTAGTAGTTCCTGCTGTGCCTGTGGAAGCCTGCCTAATACCGCCTGAAATTATGTCTATCTCATCTGCCGTTGGTGCAGGTGCGGTGGTGGTAGTAGGTACAGTTGTTGTGGCGGCAGTCGTTGTCTGCGGTATGGTCGTTACAGTGGCAGAAGTTGTCACAGCTTTTGCAGGCTCAGGTGTTTTAGTTTCTACGGCCTTGTTTTTCTTGCTGACAACGGCAAACACTGACGATGCGGCTATGATAGCGACTGCAACACAAACCATTGGTATGGTTCTTTTGCGTGACGTGTTTACCTTTATAAGTAATTCTTTACGCTCGTTGACGATGGACATACAGGCAAAGCAGAAAGTAGAATCATCGTGAAGCTCGCTGCCACAGTGAGGACAAGTTCTCATTTTTTACGCTCCCTTGATTTGGTTATTTTAGTTCTATCACATTTTTGTAAATTGTAAATATGTTTGAGACGTTTTGCATGATTTTTAAGAATGCTCACTGTCTATGCAGGCTTTTATTTGACATTTCGTCATTCATGTGATATAATCATAGTGTGAGCGAGCTATGCGATAGCGTAAACGTTCTAGGTTTATGAGGAAAGTCCGAGCATCATAGAGCAGGATAGCTGATAACGTCAGCCGAGGGTGACCTTAGAGCCAGTGCAACAGAAATATACCGCCAACTTTTGTTGGTAAGGGTGGAAAGGTGGGGTAAAAGCCCACCAGAATGGCGGAGACGTCATTGCTATGTAAACCTTATCCGATGCAACACCAATGGTAGCTTGCAAGTCAATGGCTGCTCGTCAGACTTGGGGCTATAGGTGGCTAGAGCTGTGCGGCGACGTACAGTCCAGATAGATTATCGCACTCGACAAAACTCGGCTTATCGGTTCGGTCACATTTGCTCCGTCAGTTAAACTTTTTTTAAGCTTAACTACGGGGCTTGTTTTTTAATAATATATAAATTTGGTCATTTGTTTTGTGCATTATAAATAAATTTCTATAATTCCCCTTGTGATTTTACAGAAAATATGTTATAATGATACTGGACGTATTTATATAAGCAGAGGAGGGCTGTTTGTATGGAAATACCAGCTAAGACCTATAACGAAAAGTTCGAGAGCTTTTTGAAAATACTTGAAAGCGATGACAGATTTGATAATGTGTGCAAGAATTTTCTTGAAAGTATTTGCTCTGCACTTTATGTCAATGCGGCTACGGTAACAGTTTCAGGTTATGAAAACTCAGAACCTTTGAGTTATGAATTGATCGCTGATACACATAAATATACTGTATTTGCTTTTGATAAAGAATTTAATAGAAATAGATACAATGCAATGAAAAAAGCACTTATGCAAACTGGTATCCACGTTGCGGATAAGGCTCATCCGAATGGAGATGCGGAGGAAATATCCCTGCGTGGGGTGGTGTATCCTTGTTCACTCACTTGTGCTGTCAAGGACACCAATAAGTATGTTGCATATTTCAATCTTTTGTCCTCTGATCCTGGGAGAGTATGGTCCCCTGAGGAGATACAGCTAGCCTCACGTCTGACATATATACTTTCCGGCATGCTCCATACTAGGAGAGCGGCTGAACATGCAGAAAGCACTACTCGCACGCTTACTGATGTTATGGATAATATGAATTCCTATGTGCTTGCAGTGGCACAGGACAGTGGTGAGATAGTTTTTGCCAGCAAGAGCTTTGAACAGTATTTGGGGAAACTGGTCGGCAAAAAGGAAAGTGACGTTTTCAGCAAGACTTGGTGTGAGCTTCCTGCTCATAAGGAAGGAATGCTTTTTGGAGGAGATTATTATTCCGAGATCATGAACAAATGGTTCAATGTGTCGGAAAAACTCATAAAATGGCATGACGGCAGAACTATCAGACTTTGCACACTTAATGATATCTCAGAAAAGATAAATTATGAGAGGGTCATCGAAAAGCAGGTCTTTTACGATAATCTCACAGGTCTTCCTAACAGATTAAGTCTTGATAAGAGTATACAGGGCATTATTGAAAGCGATGAGAACAGCACTGTTATGCTCATTGACCTTGATAATTTCAAAAACATAAATGACAGCTATGGTCACAATAATGGTGACCGACTTCTTAAAGAGATAGGTAAATTCTTTGTGGATTTTGCCCAGAAGAATAAAAAGCTGAGCGTTTTTAGATTTGGCAGCGATGAGTTCGTTGTGCTTCTGAGAGATCAGGATCAGGCCGAGATCGACGAGATATGCAAGATCATACATGATAAGTTCAACACAGAGTGGCAGATTGCTAACAGCACTTGCTATTGTACTTGTTCAATGGGCGTTGCGAAGTTCCCGAAGCTTGACGATACTGTAAACACAGTTCTTAAAAGGATCGACCTTGCCATTTCATATGCGAAAAAGCAGGGCAAGAATTGTACTATAAATTATAACGAAACTATCGGCAGGATACTTTCAAGGCAGATCGAACTTGAAAGGCTCATGCACAAGGATATCACAAACGGCTTTGCACATTTCACGGCGTACTATCAGCCTATATTCAGCAGCTCCGAAAAGAAGCTTGTGGGCTGTGAAGCGCTTATGAGGTGGAATCCACCTGAGTTCGGTCAGGTTTCCCCTGCCGAATTTATCCCTATGGCGGAAAGACTTGGCTATATCAATCTCTTGGGCGAGAACATAATAAGGATCGCAGGCAGACAGTGCAAAAAGTGGGCTGACGCAGGGCTTGATTTGAGAATGAACATCAATCTGTCTGTAGGTCAGATAATTGAGCCTGATTTTCTTGACAAGATAGACACACTTTTTGACGAAACAGGCGCACCCCCTGAGAAGATATGTTTTGAGGTCACAGAAAGTCTTGCTATCCATGATATGGAAAAGATGAAGGAGCTGTTGAAGCATATAACAGACAAGGGCGTGAAGATAGCACTGGACGATTTCGGAACGGGATATTCTTCGCTTAACTGCATAAAGGAAATGCCGCTGAATACCATTAAAATAGACAAGTCGTTTATTGATGATATTGCAAAAAATCCTGACACTGCGGTGTTTGTTAAAATGATAGTTAATCTTTCTCACGACCTGCATATAGCAGTTTGTGCAGAGGGCGTTGAGGAACAGGTGCAGTTCGATATCCTGAGAGATCTGGAAACTGACGTTATACAAGGCTATTATTTCGGCAGACCTATGCCGTCAGACAAGTTTGAGGAGAAGTTCCTTAGCGAGAAGCTCCAATCAGTAAAATAAGTCGCCAAAAAAGAAAGTTCGACCGTCGGGCGTAATACTCGGCGGTCTTATAAATATGTAAAAATCAAAAATAAAGGGGAAAGCTTATGAGTGATGAGAAAAAAGACGTAAACAGCCAGCAGGAGAATGTGGGCAAAAAGGGCATAAACAAAAAGCTTATCATCGCTTTTGCGGGCATGGGCGCTGTTATAGTGGGGCTTGTTATTGCACTGATACTGGTGGCAACATCAGGCAAAAAAGACGTGGACAGCTCGGCTTCAAAGGCGGAGAGCAGTTCTGCGGTGGCTTCAGAAACCGATGACACCAGTGAGGAGGACTCTGTGGCTGATGAAAGCGAGGACGAGCCTGATGATGAGGAGGAGGAAAGCAAGGACGATAAAAAGGAAAAGGGCTTTATCATCTCCTATTCAGGGGACAACAGTTGGCAGGACGGCGACAAGGTCATGACGGGCATGGAGATAGGCATTGAGAACAACTCCGATGAAGCCCTCAAGGAGTGGACGCTGGAGCTTGAAATAGACCAGCTCAAAAGCTGTGACGGCTGGAACGGCAACTTTAAGGTCAAGGGCAACAAACTCACGGTCACGAATGCTGATTACAATGGCGAGATCGCAAAGGGCGGTTCGACCTCTATCGGCTGTAATATCGGAACTGGAACAAAGCTCAATGTTAAGTCTGCAAAGCTAAACGGTGTGGAGTGTACTGTTAAAAAGGGCAAGGTATCACAGAATAATAACAATAACAACAATAATCAGAATAATGACAAAAAGGTCACGGAAAAGGACGTTAAAAAGCTTCTAAAGCGCACCTCAAAGGCTAAACAGGGTGATGATTGGCTTCACACAGACGGAAGCAAGATACTTGATAAGGACGGCAAAGAGGTTTGGCTCACGGGCGTGAACTGGTTTGGCTACAACACAGGCACTAACACCTTTGACGGACTTTGGAACAGCGAGCTTGTGTCATCGGTGGAGACTATTGCAGACCATGGTTTCAATCTTATAAGAGTGCCTATGTCAGCGGAGCTTATCAACCAGTGGTCGGAGGGCGAATATCCAAAGGCGAACTACAATAACGCATACAATGAAGAGCTGAACTCTATGAACAGCCTTGAGATATTTGATTATTTTCTCAAGCTTGCGGAGGAAAACGGTCTTAAAGTAATGCCTGATATCCATTCAGCGGAAACCAATGCCAGCGGTCATACTGTAAATCTGTGGTATACTGACAAGGTCACTGTAAAGGACTATTACCATGCTTTGGAGTGGCTTGCCGACAGATATAAGGATAATGACACTATCGTTGCATTTGACCTGAAAAACGAGCCTCATGGCAAGCCTAACGAGGGTGACGCTGCGGCAATATGGAATGATTCAAAGGACGCAAACAACTGGAAGTATGTGGCTGAAACGGCAGCGAGCAAGGTGCTTGCGAAAAATCCTAATGTGCTTATAATGGTCGAGGGTATCGAAATATATCCTAAGAACATCAAGAAAAACGGGGATTATTCCTCCACCAACAGTGATGATTACTATTTCAACTGGTGGGGCGGAAATCTCAGGGGCGTAAAGGACTATCCTATCGACCTTGGCAAATATCAGGATAAGCTTGTTTACTCGCCGCACGACTATGGTCCGACAGTTTATCAGCAGCCTTGGTTCGAGGGGGATTACACATACAAGAGCCTTATGAAAGATTGCTGGAAAGACAACTGGTTCTACATTCAGGAGCAGGATATCGCACCGCTTCTTATAGGCGAGTGGGGCGGCTTTATGACAGAGCCTAACCTAACTTGGATGACCTACATGAGAAAGCTCATAAAGGACAATCATGTAAATCACACTTTCTGGTGCTTCAATGCAAACTCAGGTGACACGGGCGGACTTGTAAAGGACGATTTTGTTACATGGGACGAGGAAAAGTATGATTTTGTCAAGGAAGTTCTTTGGCAGGAGGGAGGCAAGTTCGTTGGACTTGACCACGCTATCCCGCTTGGAGATAATGGTATAACTTTGAAAAAGGCAAAGGGTCTTTGATATCACATATAAAAATAGCGGACGAAGTTTTCGGGCTTCGTCCGCTTTTGTATTGTATTTTTATCGCTGGTCGCCCATAAAGAACAGAGCGAGAGTTCCAGGCCCTGAGTGTGAGCCTATAACAGCACCTGTGTAGCAGATATGCACAGTGGTCTTCTTGCCAAGCTTTTTTCGCATAAGGTCGGCTGCATATTCTGCGTCTGAAAGGCAGTCGCCATGGCAAACGGCTACTGTGGAATTATCCCAATTTCCCATGCGTTCGCACATCATATCCACAAGCTTTTCAATGGATTGCTTTCTGCCTCGTATCTTTCCAACTGGGATAAGATGTCCCTCGTTGTCAACGTGGAGAAGCGGTTTAATGCCAAGAATAGAGCCTGCTATGGCGGCAGTCTTTGATACTCTGCCACCTCGGTGGAGATATTTCAGGTCATCAACTGTGAAAACATGGCATAGGTGAAGCCTGTTGTCAGTGATCCACTGGGCAAGCTCGTCAATGGAAAGACCCTGCTTTTTCTTTTCGTCAGCCTTTATGAGCAAAAGACCTTCGCCTGTTGAAGCACAGAGGGAGTCTATGCAGATTACCTTGCCTTCTGGGTATTTTTCCATTACGTTATCTCTTGCAATGCAGGAAGTGTTGAAGCTGCCGCTAAGACCTGACGAAAATCCAAGATAAAGCACGTCATAGCCTGCGGCAAGTTCCTTTTCAAAAGCCTGTTCATAGTCGGAGATACCTATTTGCGATGTTTTCGTTACTGCTCCGTTTCGCATTTGGGAATAAAATTCAGGCAACGTCATGTCATTCTTGCTCTTTACAACACCGTTTACTTCAAAAGATAATTCCAGAAGCGTCACGTCCATATTTTTTAATATATCCTCCGACAGATCGCAGGTGGAGTCGGAATATAGCTTGTATTTTCTGTCAGACATTTTTATCCTCCTTTTGCCGCTTGGACAACAATATATAAAAATATTATAACATATGGGCGGGCTTTTGTAAAATATCCCTCAACTATACTTTGTAAAATTTCTATGAACACAGCTGTCTGCGGTGCTGTGCGACAGTTAAGGTGTTTTCAGATACGCAAACAGAAAAGTCACGGCAGGCGGAGGAGATAAGCATATCGCTTATGCGATTTTCTATGAGGGCGGTAATTATGTGGCTTATCTCTCGTGCAGAGCCGCTTTTTGAAAGTGCCTGCTTTGCGATAAAAGGGTAGACCTCTGGCTGACAGGCGAGTGTACAGCCAAGTTCGGAGAGCCTTTTTTCAAGGGCGGATATTTCAAGGCGTGTAATGTTTTCCATATCGGAAAGGGTAAGGTCGTTAAAAACAATCACCTCATCTATTCTGCCTAAAAGCTCGGGAGACATAAAGCTTTTAAGTTCTGAGAGCATAGCTTTTTTCTTGGCTTCGCCATTTGACCTGCTGTTTGAAAAGCCCACGGTCTTGGTTTCGGCAAGCTTTTTCACGCCGATATTCGAGGTCATTATTATTAGGACATTGGAGAAAGAAACTGTCCTGCCAGCAGAGTCGGTAAGACAGCCGTCCTCTAGTATCTGCAAAAGCAGATTGTAGATGTCAGGGTGAGCCTTTTCTATTTCGTCAAGAAGAAGCACACAGTAGGGCTTGCGGCGAATTTGTTCGGTAAGCCTGCCACCCTCGTCAAAGCCTACATATCCAGGGGGCGAGCCTATGAGCTTTGAAACGCTGTGGCGTTCCATGTATTCTGACATATCAAGCTTTACAATGGCATTATCTCTGCCAAAAAGCGTTTTGGCAAGATCTTTTGCAAGCTGGCTCTTGCCCACTCCCGTTGACCCTAAGAAAATAAAGCTTCCCATGGGTCGGTCGCTGCCCTTTAGTCCTGCACGACAGCGGCGGACGGCAGAGCAGAGTGACTTTATAGCCGTCTGCTGTCCCACAATGCTTTCGCTTAGCTTATCTTCAAGCCCTGTGAGCCTTGCGGCTTCGTCCTGTCCGATATCAGCGCAGTTTATGCCTGTGAGCGATGAGATAACGCTGTCAATGTGCCTTTTTTCAAGTGGTATGCGCTTTGGACGGCACTCTGTTATGGCGGTGAGATATTCGTCACGGGTGAGCTTGCCTTTCACATAATCATTGAAAGCGTCTGATATTTTCTCACCAGAATTATTTTCACTTTGCTCTATGACCGCACAGGCACAGGCTTCGTCAAGGATATCAATTGCTTTGTCAGGAAAAAATCTGTCGGTGACATACCTTGCGGCAAGCTTAACTGCATATGGTATAAGGTCAGGGGAGATGTCAACGCTGTGGTGCTGTTCATATTTGTCTATAAGACCGCTGAGAATACGGCAGGTCTGGCTTTGATCAGGCTCATCTATCTTCACTTTCTGAAAGCGTCGCTCCATAGCTGAGTCTTTTTCAATATTTTTGCGGTATTCCTCAAAAGTCGTTGCGCCTATGAGCTGTAGACCGCCCCTTGCAAGCTGTGGCTTCAGGATATTTGCAGCGTCTATTGCACCCTCTGCCGCTCCTGCACCCATTATGTTGTGAAGCTCATCAATGAAAAGTATCACATTTCCAGCCTTTGCGGCTTCGTCCATACAGCTTTTCAATCGCTCCTCAAAGTCCCCACGATATTTTGCTCCTGCAAGGAGGGCAGTTATATCAAGGGAGAAGATCCGCTTTGAGGACAACGCAGACGGCACTTCTCCAAGCATGATCTTTCTCGCAAGCCCCTCCACAACAGCGGTCTTTCCTACACCTGCCTCACCTACAAGGCAGGGATTGTTCTTTGTGCGGCGGCAGAGTATCTCCATGATACGTTCTGTTTCAGCTTCTCTGCCTATGCAGGGGTCGAATTTTTCGCACTCGCTTTTGCGTGTAAGCTCTCTGCCGTAGCGTTCAAGGGTCTTTAGCTTGGGATAATTTCTGTCTGAAAAAATATTAGGCTCGTTGCCTGACAATGAGCAATCGTTGTACATCTTGTTGCAGTTCACCCCTAACTGCTGCAATATCTCAAAGGCACAGCAATCACTGCGGCGGAGTATCATAGCAAGAATGTATTCCGTTCCTGCGATGCCGCCACCCATGCTCTCGCACAGCCTTTTTGCGCCTTTTAAAACAGCGGCGGCGTTAGGAGTGATGTCATTTTTCGTAAGACGGCATGGCGTGCCTCTGCCTATGATGTATTCTATCTGCTCCTCTATCCTTTGAGCCGTGACCTCGTGGCGCAGAAGCACTGCACAGGCTGTGGAGTCCTCCTCATAGGCGGCAGAGAGCAGGATATGCTCAGTGCCGATATAAGTATGCCCCCAGCTTCCTGCCAGAGTGACGGCATTTTTCACAAGCTCTTTTGTCCTTGGTGTAAAGCTGTCGCTATCAAAAAACTGTTCGTTCATAATATTCACCCCTTAAAATGTTTAAGACAAAGCTTTGTCTTAGCTACATTCTTGACAGTTTTGCGTCTTGTTATTCTCGCATTTTTATCGCTTTTATATTCTTATGCACAGGACAAATTCTCCTTGCAGATTTTTTTGTAACACATTTTTCTCTGCGTCATAAACTGTAATATAAAGCAACGGAGCAAAGCTTCAGCTTTATAAATCTTAATAAAAAAGGAGATTTCATTTATGAACGGTTGTGGATTTGGCGGTTGTTGGTGGATCATTATCCTTATTCTCATATTCTGCTGTGGCTGCGGCGGTTGTGGAAATGGCTGTGGCGGTTGCGGAAACGGCTGCGGTGGTTGTGGCTGCGACAATGGTTGCGGCGGCTGCGGATGCTGATCTGACGGCAAATAAAAGACGGCGGAGCATTACGCTTCGCCGCTTTTTTTATTTATCTTCTTTTTCCAAACGCTTTTCAAGGCGTTTCACAATAGTTTTCAGTGCTTTTATGCGGGCGTATTTTTTATCGTTGCCCTCAAGTATCGTCCATGGTGCTATATCTGTGGAGGTAAGTGTTATCATGCGGTCAACATATTTCTCATAGGTGTCCCACTTTTCACGGTTGCGCCAATCCTCATCGGTTATCTTCCAACGCTTTTCAGGCGTGTTCTCACGCTCGTTAAACCGGCGGAGCTGTTCGTCTTTATCAACATTCACCCAGAATTTTATTATCTCTGCGCCCCAATCATGAAGCTGGCTTTCAAACTCGTTTATCTCACGATAAGCCATGTTCACACGTTCTTCGGGGGTGAGCTTTTCGATAGGCTCGACCATTACTCTGCCATACCATGTGCGGTCAAAGATAGTAAAGTGACCATTCTTTTCAAGACGTGTCCAGAAACGCCATAGATAGTGCCTTGCAAGCTCTGACGGTTCGGGTGCAGCGATAGGGTGAACTTCATAGCCCCTTGGATCAAGGGCAGCCGCAATACGCTTGATATTTCCGCCTTTTCCTGCTGCATCCCAGCCTTCATAGCATATTATAACAGGTATCTTCTTCTGATAGCAGAGATTTTGCATCTTGAAAAGCTTGTCCTGATATTTTTTCAGCTTTTTCTCATATTCCGCTTCGTCAAGGGATTTGTTCATATCCACTTCTGCAAGAGCAGGCATTTCAATAGTTTTATATTCAGGATAATTGTATCCGCAGGTGTCGAACTGTGGTTCGGGAATATAATGCTCGCCCTTCTCCTTGGCGGAAACTGCAGTGCTTACTGCCTTTGTGACCGCTGTCAACATTTCAAGCTCAGCAGAGGCACGTTCATTTGCCCCAACGCAAGTCCACGGAGCAAATGACGTGTTTGTGCTTTCAAGCATTTTGTCATATCTGCGGAAAAACTTATCGTATTTTTCCATGTTCTTTATATCGTGGCTTTCCACACGCCAGCTTGTAACAGAGGAGTTCTCCAGCTTTTCGATACGCTTTTTCTGCTCGTCTTCGGTAATGTGCAGGAAAATTTTCACGATAACATATCCGTCATCTGTAAGCTGCCTTTCAAAGGTGCAGATATCTTCAAGACGTGTGTCCCTTGTTTCCTTGTCTATCTCACCGTACATAAAGGCGTTCACAGTGTCACGATACCAGCTTCGGTCAAGGATAAGAAACTCACCTTTTTTCGGCAGGCTTTGCCAATAACGCCACAGCCATGGCATACGCTTTTCCTGCTCATTCGGTGCACGATAGGAAACCACATTGTAAAAACGTGGGTCAAGAGAGCGTATGAGCTTTGCTATCATCGAGCCTTTGCCTGCGGCAGACCAGCCGTCAAATGTGATTATAACAGGCATTCCTGCGGTCTTTATTTTGTTTTCAAGCAGGGTGAGCTGTTCTCTCAGCCCTTTTAGCTGTTCGGATATCTCTGATTTTTCTGTGTTTTTCTGTATGATCTTTTCAAGCATTGCTATCTCTCCTCTTTTCACTAAATTGTTATTATCACAACTTAATTTATTTGATTTATGTATATTATACACAATTTATCTTTAATTGTATATAGACATTTTTCATGAAAATGCTATCTCTTTTTTGTTAATACGGAGTTAATATTATTGGTTTATACTAATATGATATAAAATATCTCGCAAAGGACGGCAGTGATATGTCAAAAAAAGACGAAAAGGACATTAATATATCAAAGCTCGACAAAAGTCTGGAGGGCCAGGGTCTGTTGGAGGACGCTGATGACGCAGAGTATGAGCGCACGCTGGCTCAGCAAAGGCGTGAGGCTGAGGAGCGTGAAAGGCAGGTTTTAGAGCAGGCGGAAGCTGAAAGACGTGAGCGTGAACGTCAGGAAGAAAAGGAACGTGAACGCAGGCTTGCTCAGGAACGTATCGAGCTTATGAAGCTCAAAAGCGGAGTTATCGACGAAAGCGAGTCTTCCATAAAGGAAGAGCATGACCAGATAAGAGAGCTTCACGGCTTTGAAAAGGTGCAGAATTTCTTTTATCACAACAAGGTGTGGATAATCTTTACAATATTTATCATAGCGGTGGCGGCATTTATTTTTATTGACGCTGCAAGGCGAGAAAAGGCTGACATGACAGTGCTTATGATCGCAAACAACGGCTTGGAAACACGTCAGGAGGAACTGGAGGAGTTCTTTGAAAAATACACGGACGATCTTGACGGCAATGGTTATGTCCATGTTGAGGTCATTATGATTCCGCTAAATTCTCACAGCGACGATTATCAGCAACAGAACGTGAACAGCACTAAGTTCTTGGCACAGCTTCAGGGGGGCGAGTCTATACTTGTTATAACAGACTCAAACACTGACGAGGAGTTCAAGTCAATAATGACTCCTGAGTTGCCAAAGGAATTTCCGAACAACAAGTATGTTGATGATATGGGCATGAGCTGGAACATGGAGATCATGGCAAAGGAGCTTAACTTCGAGAATATGCCGAATGATATCCACCTTTCAATGAGAACGCCAGTTAAGACTTTGGGCGATTCTAAGGAAACTATGCAGGAGAATTATAATAAGGCGTTCAAAGTTTTCAAACGCATAGTTGACGATATGACTGAGAAAGCCGTAGAGGCAGGAGATAAGGGTCTTACAACTGAGCCTGTCCACTATGATGACAGCAGTTTGGAAAGCTCTGATAGCACAGAAAGCTCAGAAAATAAGTAACGGATATTTGGCTGTAGGGGACGGCGTTCTCGACGTCCCGTATGACAAAGTAAAGAATAGCGGACAACCACTTTCCTGTGGCTGTCCGCTTTGTGTTTGTATCAGTATTGATAATCATAATTTGTGTTGTCCTGATAATAGCCGTCTGTGTAGCCGTCCGCCTGACTTGATTGAGTGTCGGAAGTGTTCAGACTTGAACAGTTTTGATCTTCGGCATATTTGTAATCAGAGGTGACACCAAGATATTCTTCAAGGCAAAGACCGCTCTTTGTTACCGCCTGGGCTTTTTCCTTGCCAAGATAGCGAATATGCCACGGCTCATACACATATCCTGTTTTATCCTCTTTGCCGTCA
>OGRE01001086.1_pt1 | contig 25090 bp, 18 predicted proteins | sample 1553421 | NCBI WGS metagenome assembly OGRE01 (sample SAMEA2580076, study PRJEB22360) | human gut metagenome | biome: human gut; feature: human-associated habitat; material: faeces | place: Denmark | collected 2008/2010 | reverse complement strand
TGCCTGGCGGGTAGTTTAACTGGGGCGGTTGCCTCCCAAAGAGTAACGGAGGCGCTCAAAGGTCCGCTCAGCCCGGTTGGCAATCGGGTTTCGAGTGTAATCGCACAAGCGGGCTTGACTGCGAGAACGACGGTTCGGGCAGGGACGAAAGTCGGAGATAGTGATCCGGTGCCGGCGCACGGGCGCGGCATCGCTCAACGGATAAAAGGTACCCCGGGGATAACAGGCTGATCATTCCCAAGAGTCCATATCGACGGGATGGTTTGGCACCTCGATGTCGGCTCGTCGCATCCTGGGGCTGGAGCAGGTCCCAAGGGTTCGGCTGTTCGCCGATTAAAGCGGCACGCGAGCTGGGTTCAGAACGTCGTGAGACAGTTTGGTCTCTATCCTCTGCGCTCGTTGGAATCCTGAGGAGGCCTGCCCATAGTACGAGAGGACCTGGGTGGACGAACCTCTGGTATGCCGGTTGTCGCGCCAGCGGCACGGCCGGTTGGCTACGTTCGGGAGGGATAACCGCTGAAAGCATCTAAGCGGGAAGCCTGCTCCAAGATTAGGATTCCATGGATCTTCGAGATCCTGTAGCCCGCATGTTGAACACGTGTTTGATAGGCCGGAGGTGGAAGCCCCGTGAGGGGTGGAGCCGACCGGTACTAACGGGCGACGGCGACATAACATTCCGATCCTCTTGTGGAGGGTTGGTTCCGCGTCTTTCCTGTGCTGGATCGTCCTGGACGGCAATATGCGTTGGGATGGTCACGAATACGATTCAAACGATAGGCGTTTGCCTCGCGTCCGCTAGCCGGTTCCCAGACCGCCACGGTTCATAACATAATGGCCGGAATGGCCGCCATGTTTTGGTTGTCGTTCCGTGATCGCGGTTTTGCGGTGGTCATAGCCCTGGTGAGACGCCCGGTCCCATTCCGAACCCGGTAGCTAAGGCCAGGCGCGGCGATGGTACTGCACTCGAGAGGGTGTGGGAGAGTAGCACGCCGCCGCTTCACACGTATCGGGCCTCCCGGTCGAGCCTTTGGCTCCCGGGAGGTCCCTTTTTTCATGCTCTCTTTCCGGGCTTCCCGGCGGGCGTCGCTCCAGGAACCCCCGTTTTTTCATCACCTCCCGGACCTCCCGGCAACGCCTTTCGGGCTCGTCGAAGGTCCTTATCCGGAGTCTCCACCGGATGTCCGCTTTGAGAACCCTTTTCTCTTTGATGTTTTTTGATTTGAGATTGTGCTGTGGCACCATGGATACACCATAGGAATCATGTGCCAAGGGGATAGCTATGTTTCTTCTTCCAGATCAGCAACTCAGACGTGCCGATCGAGTGATGCGGCAACGACTTGTGCCATATGTGCACGAAACATTATCGCATTGTCAGTTACGCGCTTTTCGCCAATGAAGGCGAACCCGAACAGAGCGCCGACTTTCTTGCCCGTGTCAGGGAAAACAAAGTGGATTTTCTCGACTTCATGGTTCCTGGTGCCTGGGGCACGATATGGGGTACCACATGGTTCGAGGTTCGTGGACGTATCGACCGTGAGTCGGTCAAAGGCAGAGCCGTCGAACTGGTTGTAGATCTGGGATGGAAACGACATCGTGGCCCGGGCTTCCAAGCGGAAGGATTATGCTATCGCCCTGACGGCAGCGTCATCAAAGCGGTGAATCCAGACAATTGCTGGATTCCGCTTATCGATGCCAATGGCGTGGCGAATGTGGAGCTTGACGATGCCGGTCGTTTCACGGTATATGTCGAGGCCGCATCGAATCCACTGGTCGAAGCTGACCTGCCATTCGCGCCGATGAATCTGGGGGAGCGTGCCGACGGTCGTCCATCCGACTATGTGCTCACCACAATGGACGTGTGCGCTTTCAACCAAAACGTGTTCGACTATCTGATGGACTTGGAAACCGTCACCTCGCTGATGAGGGAACTCAAGGATGATGATCCTCGATATTGGCAGCTGGCCAAAGCGCTGCAACGATCACTCAACACATATGACGAGCGTGATATCGCCGGAACTCTGGAGCCAGCCAAGGAAAAGCTTGCCGGGGTATTATCCGAACCCGCATATTCCAGCGTCATCCATCATGTCGCGGTCGGCCATGCGCATATCGATTCCGCATGGCTGTGACCCGTGCGCGAAACCCACCGTAAAGTGGCCCGCACGGTGTCCAACGTGCTTGCCCTGATGGACGAGGATCCGGATTTCACGTACGCGATGAGTTCCGCCCAACAGTATGCGTGGCTGGAACAGGAACATCCAGACCTGTTCGCGCGCATGCTGCAGCGCATCAAGGAAGGACGATTCATTCCCGTCGGCGGAATGTGGGTCGAATCCGATAACATGCTGCCCACAGGTGAGTCGCTGATCCGCCAGATCACGTTCGGCATGCGTTACTTCCGTGAGCATCTTGGCGTGGAACCAAAAGGACTGTGGCTTCCCGACAGTTTCGGTTATTGCGGGGCATGGCCGCAAATCGCACGTCGTGCCGGTTTCGAATGGTTCCTCACACAGAAGATCTCATGGAACGACACCACGAAATTCCCCCACCATTCCTTCGAATGGGGCTGAACCAATTCCACGACATTCTTCCCGGATCGGCGATCGCATGGGTGCATCGGCAGGCGCGTGCGGACTACGTGCGCGACATCGCAAGACTGCGTGATATCGCCGCTGAAGCGGGTGCTTCCATCGCATCGGTGCGGGATGATGCCGACATGCGATCGAACGCGGCCATCGTCCCATATACGGCAAAGAATGGCGATTCGTGGATTGCTCGCACCGCGGCAGTGGGAACGCAGGATGATGACGCGAACGGCACCGACGCGGTCGCCGATGAATCCACCATCGCAACGACATGCGACGACGGTCGAATCATACTTGACAACGGTTTGCTACGTGCCATCATCGCACCAGACGGTACGGTCCGTTCACTGATCGACCTTGATAATGGACACGAACTGGTGCCCGACGGCAGTGGAATCGGGCATTACGAGCTTCTCCGCGACGAGCCATACGAGTGGGACGCATGGGACATCCAGCGCGATGCCTTCCTCAGCGCCGAAGGCATCGATGACTCGCATGTGGAACGAGTGACGGAGACAAAACGCGGCGGAGCCACCGTGCACGTGTCCAGCACCACCGACGGGGTGTCCATCGATGCCTGCATTACATTGCGGGCAAAGTCGAAAAGCCTTGAATTCCGGACCAAAGTGGATTGGCGGGCATCCGAACGATTCCTCAAAGTCGACATTCCCATGGCTATCCAGGCCGACCGGGCGCAGTACGAATGCCAGTACGGCATGGTGGAACGGCCCATTCAGAAGAACACACGTTCCGACGAGGCGAAATACGAAAGCTGCACGCACCGGTTCGTACGCGTCGCCGATGCCGGCTATGCGGCTGCGGTCGTCAACGCCAGCACCTACGGTTCCGACGTTTCGCCGATTCACCGGAACACGGCTTCCGGGCCGGTGCGTGGCACGATGATTCGACTTTCGTTGCTGTCGTCCCCGCTATACCCCGATCCGAACACTGACAAGGGCGTGCATGAGTTCGCGTGGAACGTTGTGGCGGATGCCAGTATGCCGGCTGTGCTTGACGAGGCGAACCGTCTCAACGCGGCCGTGCTGCCTGCCGTGCCGGCGTTCGATCCGCTGGCGCAGCTCAACCCGGTGGATGGCGTCATGGTGCTTGACTGGGTCAAGCTTGCCGATGACGGTTCCGGAGATCTGATACTGCGCGTTTATGAGGCGGTCGGCGGCGAAGCCCATGCGAGACTTGCCGTCAACGCCGCTTTGGGGAAGGCCACGGTACGCGAGTGTTCCATTATGGAGGATGCGCGGCTGGATGCCGAATTGCCCGCGGCTTTTGCCGACGGTGATCCGTCCGTGGCAAGAACGGCGCAAGGAGCGATGCTGAGCCTGCATCCGTTCCAATTGGCCACGTTGCGCGTCAGTTGTGGAAGCGATGGTGGAAATACTGATGGGAATGAGAGTGGAAGCCTGCGATAGATGAGGAACTGGCGGCGGATGTGCTGAGCCGTGCGCCGCCTATTCCTTGGCTTGAGTCCACGCCTGAAGCTTCATACGATTGAGCTCGGTGTTGGGATCGTACGTGTCATCCAACCGCTCCTGATACATCGCGACCAGTTCTCCGCCGCGGCCCAACGCCTCCAAAGCGGCCTCACGAATCGACTCCCATTCGTACGGCACCACTTCCTCGGGGAACATGACCGTGCACTGGTTCGGTGCGTCACGCTCCACCAGATCGACGAAATTCAGCAGATCCTGCCACCGTTCGGCAGCGATCAGCCGCGCCGCGTACGCGTCGGCAAGCGGCTCGGACGTATGGTTGTCGCGCAGGAAACGATCGGCCTCCTCGGCATCGCCACTGATCCGCATCAGATCGTGCCGCAGGAACTGCACGGCATGGTCGAACTGGTTTTGCGCGGTCTGCGCAAGCTGCTGTTTGGACAGGAATGATGGGTCAAGCATGGCGAGATCGTTCAGTTCCTCGGGGGAGAGGGTGGGCGAACCGCCGGTAGTGGAATCGCCGGCAGCGCCCGTGGAATGCGTGATCGAGTTCGCGGTATCCGCGCCGTCCGCAGCGTCTGTACTATTCGTGCTATGCGCACTGTCCGCGTCAGAGGACGTATCACGAAGGTCATGCGATTGCGTTGCGGTGGCGTCGCGTGCACCCGTATCGCCCGTAACATCACTGTCGATACTGCCGACGCTGTTCATAGTGTCGCCAGTCGTGCTGCTTGCATCGCCATTACCGGACTTCGCTGCGAAATCACGCATCGCGGCAATGCCCTTGTTCAACGCGTCATAGGCGAACATGCGCGTATCATCCCATTGCGCGAACGACAGTCCGCAAGACAGCAGCTCCACCATCTGCATGGCGTTGAGCCGGAAATCCTCATTGCACGCCACCTGCGTGATCATGCGCAACGCCTGCTCGCCCGTCATCGGATCGGCGTTGCAGGCCACGGCATCCATGTACACGCGTACGGTCTGAATCAGATCTTTCAGGTAGTCGAAACCCTCGTTGTCACGGTCGGCCACATTGCCGACGAACCGTGCGGTCATCTCCACAGCTTTGGCGAGATTGCCGACCGCGTCAAGCCATCGCGTGCTGATCACCGCGTTGCCGACCACCGCGTCCACGCCGGACAGCGCCTGCGAATCGATCGAAAACGTCGGCATATCGATGCGCGGAATCTCCACGCCCGTATCGGTACGTTCCGCGGTGGGCACCATGGAGGCGAGGGCGTCGAAATACCATTGCATGGGCATGTTGATGACCACGTCCGCGTCGGAAAGATTGGCGACCGGCACATCGTTGCGTTGCGCGGCATCCTCCTGGCTTGCTTCGCGGATGAGATGATTCCACAGGAAAGTCGGCCCGTCGAATTCGGCGGAACTGAGCCATCCGTTATTGACGTAGTCGGTGAGATCGTCGGCTTCCTGCCTGCGATTGAAGCTGCCCATGCGCCCACCTTTCCGTTGCGATGCCTGTGATTGCATAGTTGCGATTGTGCCGCAACAAGTAGCCGCACCAAGTATAGGCGGCGTCGGCTACGTCTGTGGAAGAGAGCGGAAAGGGCGGAATGAGGGGGAAACGAAAATAATGACGAAAATGAGACGGCAAAATGGCCGTTCGGTAAAATCGGACTATAATCAATCGCACATAACAGAACATGTTTTCAGCGCATTCGGAAATGTTTTCCGGGTGCGCTGAACGGTTTTTGGCGCAATATGAACGGAGGGCCAACACAAGATGAACGCACGCAAACTTGGTGCGGCGGCTGGGGTCATCGCTTTGATCGTAGGTCTGTTCACGGGATGCGGTTCGACGAACAGCGCTTCCAATGCGACGTCGGACGGCGATTCGAACAGCGGCACAACCGCGACATATTCCGTGGACGGTGCCAAAGATTCCATCCGCATCGCCTCCGGCTCCGAAAACAAGGAAGTGAGCGGGGCCATCGAACAGGCGGCCAAACAATCGAAAGTGTCAGTGACCGTCGACTACATGGGGTCGTTGGACGTTATGGACGCGCTGCGCAACAAAGGCCATCACGCGGGCAGGGATTACGATGCGGTCTGGCCGGCCAGCAGCATGTGGATCACCATGGGGGATATCAAGCACGTCGTCAAGGACCAGGTCTCCACGTCCACCACGCCGGTGGTGTTCGGCGTGAAGCAAAGCAAGGCTGAGGAACTCGGCTGGGCGAATACGGACGGTACAACGAAGCTGGTGTCCACGAAGGACATTATGGATGCGGTGAAGGCCAAGAAGCTGTCGTTCGCTATGACGTCCGCCACGCAATCGAATTCCGGAGCGTCGGCGTACATGGCGTTTCTGACGGCGCTGAACGGCGGTAAGTCGGCACTCACCAAAGACGATTTGAACGATGCTTCATTACGTAAGTCCGTGAAAACCGTACTGTCGGGCGTCAATCGTTCATCCGGCTCGTCCGACTGGCTGAAGGACATGGTCGTCAACGACCCGGATACGAACGATTCCATGGTGAACTACGAATCGCTCGTCATCCAGGCGGACAAGGCGTTGACGGCGAAGAACAAGGAGCCGCTGCTGGCCGTCTATCCGTCCGACGGCATCGCGATTTCCGATTCGCCGCTTGCTTACGTGGATCGCAGGCAGGACAAAGAGGATGCGTTCAAGCGATTCAGCAAGTCGATCACGTCGAAGGATTCCAAGAAACTGTTCGAACAGGCGGGTCGTAGAACCGGTTCGGACGGCACGCTGGCGTATGCCAAAGATGCGAAGGTGAAGGATTCGTTCCGTAAGGAATGGGGCGTCAAATCGGATTCATCGGTGCTGAAAACCATCACCATGCCATCCTCCGACATCATCGAACAGGCGCTCGACCAGTATCAGACCGTCCTGCGCAAGCCCGCTTACACCTTGTGGGTGGTGGATTATTCCGGATCGATGTCAGGCAAGGGCAAAAGCGGTGCCGTGGCCGGTTTGCAGGCGGCCCTCGACACCGATCAGGCACGCGCCTCGCATATCGAGCCGGGTGATGACGACGTCAACGTGTTCATCCCCTTCAACAGCAGCGCGAAAGTGGCGCAGGTCGCGCAAGGCAAGCAAACCGCGACCTTGCTGGCCGCCAGCGAAAATCAGGTGGCAAATGGCAATGCGGACATCTACAATGCGCTGGAAGTCGCGTTGAAGAATCTGCCGTCCGACCGCGACGATTACACGGTGGCGATCGCGCTGCTGACCGACGGGCAGTCGGACACGGCGAAGCTTGACGAGTTCAAGCAGCAGTATGCGTCCGATGGCAAGGGCGTTCCGATTTTCTCCATCATGTTCGGCGACGCGGATTCGCAGCAGCTCGACGATTTGGCCAAGCTGTCCAACGGCAAGGTGTTCGACGGACGCAACGGCAATTTGAGCGGCATCTTCCGCGAAGTGAAGGGCTACAACTGATTTGACGGTGTGGTGCTGATTGGTGCCAATGCCGCGGAAGCGGCGCTTGCCTGTGTTTGCGTTATCGTGCGCGACGTGACGGATGCGGCGCGAGTTGCTGCGTAAGCTGCTGCGCGTGCTGTGAAGTGTCTCTTTTCCCTACACGGAACGACGTGTGAAACAGTGTGTGAAACGTCTGCGCTGTGCGATAGATAAAACGGTGTTCGTGCGAGCGTGACGGTAGAATGGTGTGCTGTGCCGCATAGGGCGGCCAGTCCAATTAGGCCTCTGATGAAAAGGGGGAACCATATGAAGGTTGCAAGTGGCAATGTCCTGTGGCAGCAGCGCAAGCGCAATTGGTGCCGTACGCCGTTCACGTTCACCGTGTACACACTTACCGACCGTGAGCTGAGCGTCAAAACCGGCATTCTGAACGAGAGTTTCAACTTGATCAAACTGTTCCGCATCGTGGATATCAGCGTAGAACGTACATTCCTGCAGCGCATCTTCGGCATGAGCACGATTGTGCTGGATACGCGCGATCAGTCGTCCGGCAATGGCGTAGTGGCATTGAAGAACGTGCTGAACGGATTCGAAGTTCGCAAGGTGCTGCAGGAAGCAGTGGATGCCTCCCGTAGGGAGAACGGCATGTCGGCGCGCGAATTCCTGGGCGGTCCGGGTGGTCCTGCTGGTCCGGGATTCGGTCCAGGTCCTGACGGCCCTGGCTTCGACGGCGGTTTCGATGGGCCCGACATGGGTGGCTACGCCGACGGTCGGTGAGTGACCTTCCGTAGTTTCGGCTACTTTCAGCTCGGACGGCTTGCGTATATATGCTGTACATACAACGTATATACACAAGCCGCTTTTATATGTTTCGATGTGTGGCTGGAGTGATTGCGGGGCTATCTCGCTTATGGATGGCGGATTTTCATGTGCGTCTGCTGGTATCTCGCTTATGGATGGCGGTGTACTGAAGTAAATCGCTTGTTTGGGGGTATGATTCATACCCCCAAACTTCGTTTTTGCTGTTGGAACCGCCATCCATAAGCGAGATGGCATGTGTCAGTGATCCAAATCCGCCATCTATAAGCGAGATAGGTGTCAGAAGGTCGCGAATTACAGGGCGGACTTGCCGGTGAGGTGGCGGTAGAGTTCCGGATCGACCGGTTTGCCGAGCTTGAGTGTGGAAATGACCACCTTTGACTCGCTGCCATCCTCGCCGGGGTTCACCGACGCGTGCACATCGTCCAATGCGACCGCGCTGCCGACGAAGTAATAGGATTTCTCCTGCTCCTCGGCTTTACGACGGATGAAAACCGGCACAAAATGGCGATTCTGCCATTCTGGAGTACGTTCCGTTCCGTCCAGCAGCCACCGGAATTCGTTTGATTTAAGCGAACGATTGTTCTTGCTGAACCATTCGATCTCGCCGGGATTAAGGAACCGGTCGCCATACTGGCTCGCCTCATATTTAATGAAAATCGGGAGTGAGCCGGTTTCGGTGTCCAATTTGTATCCGCCGACATTCTGCGGCACCTGTTCCGCAGGCCAACCACACAGTCGCATCACATCGAACACACTGTACTTTTCTCCATACAGGAACCCATGATTCTGGCGGATATGATGCTTGCGGGACGATTCCGCCAACGCCAACGCGTTGAACAGACCGGCTTCGACGGTATCCGTGAAGAACGTGCGGAAAGTGGTCTGTTCAAGCGTCGAGCGGAACTCGTCGGTCAACCGATAAGCCCCATCATCGCAGAGGCGCACCAAAGGAGTCTGCCCGAAACGTTTGCTGTTCGCGGCGATGAAATAGGAATAATCCAACGTGGCGAACGCGGAACGGCATTGCAACTCGTTACTGTCCGCATCGGGGAACAGCGCAGTCAACAACGTCTGCAAATCGACGATCGTGATCGCATGCTGTGAAGCGACCTCACGAAGCGCAGTCAGCGCATCCTCGGAACAATCCGGATCGATCCGCTGCCAATCCATACCGCACAATGCCGCCAAAACCAACAATTCGTGCGGACGCAAGCCGCGCAATTGCGTGGCGGTCAACATTTTCAGCACACCATTGTGCGCATCCGAAGTCGATTCAAGCTGTTCAAGATACGAAACGGTTGCGTTCTTGCCACGCGACAGGCTCTTCTCACGGGAACGCACGAACGACAGATAATCGTCATTCTTCGCAGCCATCGTGAACACGAGCGACGCGTCACGGCGCGCGAAATCCATCAGCATCGGGATGCGTCCCAATTCGTACCGCATCTGCTGGTACTGCTGGCTCAGCAATTTCATATTCGACAAATCGGCGGTGTCAAGCGAGGCAAGCACGCGCTCGCGGGCGATTTTGTCGAAGCTGATGGACGAGACGCCGATGGTTTCGCGTTGCAGATTCTTACGGGCTACGTCGCGGTCGCCGGTATTGCCGTACAGTGCGATCGGAATCAGATAATTATTCGCGTAATTGCCGATGAAATCAATGACGACCACGCAATCCTTGCCGCTTGCCTTGCGCAGACCACGGCCGAGCTGCTGCGTGAAAATGATGCTCGACTTCGTTTGACGCAACATCACGATCTGATTGACGTGTGGAATATCCACGCCTTCATTGAACAGGTCGACGGTGAAAATATAGTCCAATTCGCCGTTCTCCAACTGTGCCACGGCAGTGTCGCGTTCCATCTGCGAATTTTCGCCGGTGATGGCTTTCGTGCGGTATGGCCGTTCCGCCTGCTGGTTCATCTGCTGGTTGAACAGGTCGGACAGTCGTTTCGCTTCCTCGCGTCGGCTGCAGAACACCAGACCTTGCACGGGTGTTCCGGCCTCGCTGTAGATCTGTATCTTGTCGATGATGTAGCGCACGCGGTTCGGGTCGGTGAGTTCTTCAAGCCAACGGCTTAGCTCGTTACGTTCCTGGTCGGTCATTGACTCGACCTTGACGTCTTTGCCGGCGATCTTCTCGTCGGGCGCGTCCTGAATGTATTCGTGCACCCCGTAATAGTGGAACGGGCAGAGCATGTCCTCTTCAAGCGCCTTCTGCAGGCGGATTTCGTAGGCCACGTTGTTGCCGAATAATTCGAAGATGTTCGCACCGTCCGTACGTTCCGGCGTTGCGGTCATGCCGAGCATGAAATTCGGCTGGAAATGGTCGATGACGCGTTTATACGATTCGGCGGCCGCATGATGCACTTCGTCGACGAGAATGTAATCGAACTCGTCTGCGTCGAATTGTGCAAGCGTTTCCGGACGCGACATCGTCTGCACGGTGGCGAACACGTATTTGCGATCCGATTCCTTGCTGCCACCCGAAAACAGGCCGAGTTCGCTTTTCGGGCATCCAAGCACTTTTTGGAACGATTCTTCAGCTTTCTTGAGGATCTGCTCCTGTTGCGCGATGTACAGCATGCGATTCGGTTTGACCTGCCGCACGTCGAACGCTGACAGATACGTTTTGCCGGTGCCGGTAGCGGAAACGATGATCGCACGGCTTTCGCCCTGCTTGCGTAGCTGTGCGAGATTCATCAGCGCTTCCACCTGCATGGCGTTCGGCTGAATGGTTTGCGATTGGCTTGTTTTTTCGATCGGCTTGCGATTCGGCCGTTGCGGCGCGTACTTTTTGAAGTCTTCCTCGTACAGTTTCAGCCAAGCGTCGGTGAGCGGCTTCGATTCGCTGATTTGCGATTCGATTTCCTCGCTAAGCTGTTCGGCAAGACCGCTGGTATCGGTAGTGGCGACTTTGAGATTCCACTCGCGATTGGAATTCAGCGCGTTGATGGTGAGATTCGAACTGCCAACATACGTGGAATACAGCGGCTCGTCGCCTTGCGTATGATGGAAAACATAGCCTTTGGGATGATAAGGGTAGGCAGCTGTGGCATCGTCATCGTTTCGGCTGGACCGCTCCGGCTGCCAAACTTGCACTTGAATGCCGGTTTCCCGCTGAAGTTTCAGCAGTTCCCTGAATGCTTTGGGAGAGTTGAAATAATTGAACGTCGACGTGATGATTCGACCGGCCTGATGGTCATTGTTGTCGGCGAAATCAAGGAAATACTGCTTAAGCACCTGCAACGCGCCCTGGCTGACGAACGCGATGGACATGTCGAAATCCTGACTGCGTTGCAGTTCGTCCTTGATGGCGTATTCCATGGTCCGACCGTCATGGTTGGCGATCAACGTCGGCTCGTACTGTGCGTCGACATTGTCCTTTTTGTTGACGAAACCGGATAGCAGCGCCTCAACAAGGGAGGAATGGTCATGGTCGTCCATATTGCGCATCGTCAGTCGTCGCTTCCGTGCTCGTCCGTCGAAAAAGCTGGAAAATCCATGACGGAGATCAATCGCACCGCTTCTCGGTCGGCGGGCGCCCAGTCCAAAGTGGGCATTTCGGCGGGCGTCACCCAACGAATCTCATGATGCTCGGTCAGATGGGGTGCGCCGCTTATCAAATGGCACACGAACGACGTGAGCACGACGGTACCGAAATCGTAATCGTAAGAAGACGTGCACACTTCGTTGGCAACTTCGACCTCGCACAGCAACTCTTCTTCGATTTCGCGATGCAATGCCTGACGCGCCGTTTCATGCGGTTCGATCTTGCCGCCCGGAAACTCCCAGAAACCAGCCAGTGATCGGCCTTCTCCGCGTTGCGCGCACAGCACCTTGCCGTCTTTGACGATAGCCGCGCCGACGACGTTAATGGTTTTGCGCGGTGTCGGTTGCGCTGACTGTTGCGGATTCTGGTCGGTTGCCGTCATTGCTTTCTCCTGACTAATGAACAGGTCCAGGATACAACGGGGGAGATTACGCCAGGCCCGAATGGGGAGCAACTTACGCGATGGAAATCAGTCCCAATGGTGTCACTTGCATGGCCTGGTGTATCGGCAGTTGGGGAAACCGGTGCACCCGTAAAACGCGCGGAACGGGTCGGAGCCGGTGTGCCGCAATCGCAATGCCTCACCGCAATTCGGGCATTGCGGAGGCAGTTTCACACCGCGGAAGATGTTCGGGCAGATCTTGTCGTGCAATTCGTACATGAAACGTGACGGACGCGACTGGTCCACCACGAAAAACAGCTTCTTTTTGCAACGCGTCATCGCCACGTAAAACAGCCGGCGTTCCTCCGCGTGCGGCATGCGTTCCACTTCCGGCAGCAGCAGGCCGAGCAGCGGCTCTTCCGGAATCGCGCTTGGGAAACCCTTCAAACCGCCGGAACAGCACAGCAGAAAAACGAAATCGCGTTGCAGACCCTTGGAAGCGTGCGCGGTCATGAATTTGATGTCCATGTCCGGTTTTTCCGGAAAAACGATGCCGCCGGTATGCTCGTCGATTTGGAACAGCCCGTCGCGGTCGTTGCGTGACAGCAGGTTCAGGTCGCTTCGGTAGCGTCCCAGCATCAGCACCGACGCGGCTTTCGGCAGTTTGCGCAGCTGCTCGACGATCGCATCGAACCGTTCCTCCTGCGTTGCGCCGCCAAGCGCCTTCAGCGAATAATCCTTCTTGTCGCTCGGATTGCGCAATTGCTTGGCGTACAGGCTTTTGTCCTGCATGACGAACGCGCCGCTCGCATCGATGAGGCTCTGCCGGAACCGTCGCGTCGTCGTGATCTGGAACATGCGTGTCGGCCCCCAATCGCGCCAAATATCGGCGAAATCGAGAATCAGATGAATGTCGCTGCCGGCGAAACGGTAGATCGACTGCCAGTCGTCGCCCACGCAGAACAGCGTGAAATCGCTCTGCTCACGCAATGCGCGGATCAGCTCGTAACGTGGCCGCGACATGTCTTGGTATTCGTCGATGAGCACGTATTTGTACGGGTGGCGGTATGCGCCGCGCCTTACGCAGCGAATGGCGTCGGTGATCATGCCGGGAAAATCGATGCCCTGGGTCGCGCGGAAATTGCCGACATACGCGTTGTACAGCGGCCCGACGAGCTGCAGCATCTCACGATTACGGCCGATATGTTTGCCGCCGCGCCTCTCATTGAGCTCGCGCATGCCGTCGATGCCGATATTGTTCTGCCGCATGTGCTGGATGATGGTCTGCGCGTTCTCGACAAGGCTTTGCCTGTACTGGTTGAAAGCGTAATCATCCGTCGGCAGTTGGAAATCCTCACGTTTCGCGGCGGCGCCATACTTGCCGAACAGCTCCTTCGACATGAGCTTGAATGCGAGCAGACGGTAGGGGATGTTCTGTGCGAGCAGCCGGTCAAACGTGTCTCGTACCACGGCGTTCGACGCATGGCCGTCGATGATGGGACGGTTGGCGATGGTGGCCGCACGGCAGATTTCCAGGCCGAGACTGTGGAACGTGCATGCGCGGATCCTTTTGCCGGTGCTTGCCATGATGCGTTGCGACATTTCGTCCGCGGACGCCTTGGTGAACGACAATACGAGAATCTCTTCAGGGGTGGCGCGTTTTGTGGCAAGCAGCCATGCGATATATCCGACGATGGTAGTGGTTTTGCCGGTTCCCGCGCCCGCAAGCACGAGGGTGTTGTGACCTGCGCCGGCGATCGCGCTGATCTGCTCGTCGCTCAATTCGTGCTTTTCGATATTGCCGATGATGCCACGCGCCTTGTCGATGCGGTCGGCTGGCAACAGCGGTTGCGGGGTGAGCTTTGCAGGTCGTTGCGATTGGTGTTGCTGCGATTGACGGCGTTGCGATTGACGTTGCGGCGTGGCATGCGGTTGCAGTTGCGGTTGCGTGACTCGTCGCGCAAGCTGTCCCGTCTGCTTGGTCTGTCCGGTCCGCGCAGGCTTGGCGTTGTTGGCATTCTTGGCAGAGGATTGCGTTTGCCGGGGCTGCTGCGTCTCATCTTCCGTGCCCAGCACGTACTTCAGCATCCTCAGCAATCCCATGACGCTCCTTCCATGCGTTTCCAAACCGCCGCAAGGGGCAATTATAACGTGGGCGGAGCGCGTCACGCCCACGTCATCGATCGCATCGCTACGCTTCGAACGGGTACTTAAGACCCCAATCCGCACGCAGCGAATCCATGCATTCCATGATGCGCAACGTGTCGGAATGCGGCATCTCATCGCATTCGGTACGCCCGTCCAGCATGGCCTGTGCGGCCGATGCCACCTCATACTCGTAGCCGGTCAACTGTTCGGGAACGTCATAATGCGCGGTGACGGCATGCGAGCCGTCGAACACGTCAATCGCCTCGACATTGTTGATGTTCTGGCACGTGAGATACCCTTCCGTGCCCCACACGGCGCCCATACGGTCCGAATGGCACAGAATCGAGCTTTGCGCGGTGGCCATCACACCATTCTGGTAATAGAACGTCATCGAATTGTGCGCGTCCACGCCGGTTTCATACGGTTGCATCGACGATTCAACACGTGCGATCGGCGCATTATGCATGATCATGTCGATGAAATTGATTGGATACACGCCGACGTCCAGCAGCGCGCCGCCAGCCAGCGCAGGATCGGTGATACGCGCCTTCGCCGTGGTCGGATAGCACAGATTCGCGTCGATCGCCTGCACCTCGCCGATCACGCCGGACGCGATGATATCGTCGATCATGCCACGCGACGGCATATACCGCGTCCAAATCGCCTCCGTGCACAGCATGCCGGTCTCATCCGAAACGTCCAATATCTCACGCGCCTGCTGCGTGTTCGCGCCGAACGCCTTCTCCACCAGCACGCCCTTGCCGGCGCGCATGCACAAAATCGCCTGCTCGGCATGGAAGTTATGCGGAGTGGCGATATACACAAGATTCACGTTCGGATCGGCGACAAGCTCCTCATACGATCCGTACGACACCGGAAAACCGTATTTCGCCGCGAACGCCGCTGCGCGCTCGCCGTCGCGGGCCGCCACCGCGTACGGTGCGACCAGATCGCGGTACCGGTCATCCGCCGCCATCTTCACCAACGTTTCGGCCATGCTCTGCGCGATACGGCCCGCGCCGAGAATCGCCACATTGATCTGTGCCATGAAATCTCCTTGTTTTGAACTGCCTGTTTGCTACGTTGCAATGACCAGCGTACGCCACATGCGACGGCGGCACGCGTTATGCGAAAACGATTGATCGGCCCTTTTGCCATAATGGGAAGCCGTGACGGCAGAGCATCGCAGGCAGACAGCCAAACCCGGAAAAACCGGCAAACCCAAGAAAACCGGCAAACCTAGAAAAACCGGCAAACCCGAAAAATACGAGCGGGGCACGCGCAGCTACACCATGTCCCACATCCGCGGCAAAGACACATCCATCGAACGGATGGTACGTAGCTTTCTGTTTGCCAAAGGCTTGCGATTCCGCAAAAACGACAAGCGATACCCAGGCCACCCGGACGTGGTACTACCAAAATACCGTACGATCATATTCGTCAACGGCTGCTTCTGGCACATGCACGAAGGCTGTCCGAAAGCCACACGCGTGCCCAAATCGAACGTCGAATTCTGGACCGCGAAACTGCTGCGCAATCACGAACGAGACGCGAGGCAGCGCGCCGAACTCGAAGCGGACGGCTGGAAAGTCATCGTGGTCTGGGAATGCGAACTCAGTAAAAAGGTGCGCGACGAACGGTTGGAACGTCTTTACCGCGAAATCGTGGACGATTCCGGAAAGGCGGACGATTCCGGGAAATGACAGTCGGCAGGCGGCGTTGTACGAAACGTGGTAAAAACAGGAATATGGGAAATGTTGAGAATGGCGCGCAGCCGCAGTTGTCGAAGCGCGCGCAGATTGCCAATCCGTTCCGCGCCATGGTGTTCGGAGCCATGGCCGATGAGATGATCGCCAACGGCATCGATGTGGTCAAGCTGAGCCTCGGCGAGCCGGACTTCGGCGCGCCGCCGGCCGTGCGTGACGCCATGCGCGAACAGTATGACGGCCGTCCGCTGCCGTACACCGCGGCGATGGGCCTGCCGGAACTGCGCCAGGCGATTTCCGATTTCTATAAGGAACGTCACCACGTCGACGTCGACCCGAAACGCATCGCGATTACCGCGGGCGGTTCGACGGCACTGCTGCTGTCCGCCGCGCTGACGGTCAACGATGACGACGAAGTGCTCATCGCAGACCCGTCCTACCCGTGCAACCGCGAGCTGGTACGCGCGTTCGGCGGCAAAGTCGTGGACGTGCCGACGTCCGCCGCCACCCGATTCCACCTGACGCCGGAACTGTGCAAAGAATACTGGACGGACCACGCCAAAGCCGTCATGATCACCTCGCCATCCAATCCGACCGGCACCACCATCGCTTTTGATACGTTGAAAGCCGTATGCGACTTGGCCCGTGAGCGTGGCGCATGGCGAATCGTCGACGAAACCTACCTCGACCTGGCCGACCGCGAACCGGACGGATCCGACGTGAAATCCGTGCTGGCCTGCGATCCGGACGCCATCGTCTGCTCCAGCTTCTCCAAGTTCTTCGGCATGACCGGCTGGAGGCTCGGCTGGATGGTCGTGCCCGAATACGCGCTCGAAGCCATGGACGACCTCGCCACCAACTTCTTCCTGTGCGCGCACACGCCGACCCAGCATGCGGCGCTCGCCTGCTTCACGCCGGAAACGCTGGCCGTGTGCGAGGAACGCCGTCAGGAACTGCTGGAGCGCCGCCGCATTGTGGTGGACGGTCTGGCCGAGATCGGTCTACCGCTGGAAGTCGAACCGAACGGCGCGTTCTACGCGTATTTCAACATTTCCAGCACCGGTTTGGACGCGTGGACGTTCTGCGAGCGTGCGCTGAAGGAAGCGCATATCGCGTTGACGCCTGGCCGCGATTTCGGCGAGGCCACCGCGGACACGCACGTGCGTTTGTCGTATGCTGCCTCTCGTGAGGCGTTGCGTGAAGGTTTGAATCGGCTTGGCGATTTCGTAGCCAAAGTGCGTGGCTGAGGTACTCGGCTGAAACATATGCCTGAAGCGCGATTTTTCACGCCGATGCAATCGTTTCCCGTATTGTGATCATTGGATGCCCACCCTCCTTTCCGAGGGTGGGCACCGTCATATTTGCAAATGTTGTCAAGGCATGTCGCGCAATAGGTGAAACGTTTAAACTATTATGCTGTGAACCATGGTTACATTGCATTCGCACGCCACCCGACTTGGCGTGCTTGATATTGGTTCGAACACCGTCCACATGCTCATCGTCGACGCGGCTCCGGGCGCGCGCCCCGAGCCCGAGGCCAGCACCAAAAGCACCATTCGCCTGATGCAGTATCTCAAAGATGACGGCAGCATCAAAAAAGCGGGCACCGAAGCCTTGCTTAGCGCGGTTGAAAAGGCGATGAAACTCGCCGAAGAATACGAAATCACCCAGCTGCTGGTCCTGGCCACTTCCGCACTACGCGAAGCGCCGAACGGAGGCAAGATCCTACGCAAGATCGAAGAGGCCATCGGCCAGCCGGTCACCGTGCTGTCCGGCGTGGATGAGGCCGCCCGCCGTTGGTATGGCTGGGATGCCGGCCGTCTGCTCGTCATCGACATCGGCGGCGGCTCGCTCGAAGTGGCCATGGGCTCCGACGAGGATCCGACAGTCGCACTGTCCGTTCCTGCCGGCGCAGGCCGCGTGACGCGCGAGTTCCTGCCGAAAAGCGGCGTCGCGGATGATGACGATCTGGAAGCTGCCCGCAAGAACATCCGCAAGATCCTCGAGCCAATGGTCAAGTCGTTCCCCAAATCGAAGCATCCGATGCATGCCGTGGGCACGTCGAAGACGATTCGCTCCCTGGCCCGTCTCGCCGGTGCGGTGATGCGCCAACCGGGCCGTGTGGACACGTCGATTATGACGATCGACCAGCTCGAGGATTGGCTACCGCGTCTTGCGGCCATCGCCCCGGACCAGCGCACCGCATTGCCGGGCGTCACGCCGGAACGTACGTATCAGATCGTCGGCGGTGGCCTGGTGATCGATGAGATTATGAAGGCGCTGGACGTCAAAGAAATCGAAATCTGCCCGTGGGCGCTGCGAGAAGGCGCGATTCTGCGCTGGCTCGACCAGTTCGGCCGCACAAGGCTTGGTTTCTAGCGGCTTCGCGGCTGTGGCGCGTTGTTGAGAGCGCGCTTTGGCCACGTTGCCAAACCTCGCTTACGGCTCGGCTGTAATTGTTGCAATTACTGGAATCTCGGTAATCGTAACGATTGCAGCCGAGCTTTGTATTACGGCGGTATTACTGCCCTTGCAGTTCCTCCAACTGGCGCTTCGTCTTGTGCAGTTTCGCGTAGATTTCATTGCGTTGTTCGGGATTCTTGGCACGCTGATGGTCGCGGGTGAGCTTGTCGACCTGCGCGGTGAGCTGTGCAATCTGCATGCGTCGGGCAAGACGCGTGTTCACGTCGATGGGGGAGGGGTCGTCCAGAATCACCTGCGAGCATAGCGACTCCCACAAGGCGTCCATGGAATCGACCGCCGGGTCTGAAACGTCCAATGTGGCCTCGCCGGCGGGTTTCCATTCGGAAATGAACACTTTGGAAGTGGTGGTATGGCCCGCTCGTGCCGGCAGCGCTCGACGGACGGCGAACGCGCACTCCTGACGCGTCGTACCCTCGAAATCGGCGTCGCGTACGCAAACGAACAGCATGCCCGACTTGCGTTGCATCGCAATCAATTCGACGATATCCGTCGGAACGGCGGCGTTTGGTTCGTGCAAACGCAGGCCGATCACCAGTATTTCCGGCACGCGCGTACCGGCGGCGAGTCCGATATTGCGCGCCTGCAGCAGCGACAGCATGGTGATTGATTCGATGTCGTTCGCCAAACGCTGCTTTGTTTTGGCGGAAACCGGAATCTTCGCCACGAACAGGCCTTTCGGCAGCCTCGCCTTCTCGGCGGGAATCGCAGTGGAATTCGGCAGGCCCAAAGTGGTTGCGGAAACGGAACCGCAGGAGGCGATCGTCATTGCTGGCCTTCTTTCGTAAGCACGCCGCAATTGTTGCGGCATTGCTTCGACTGTAGCGCATATGCATTGCGATTGCCGGCATTCGCGCGATTACTGGCGATCATTGGCGATTGGGGAACGCGATTGCAGTGCGCGACACGCCGAAGTTTGCCGATTGCCGCATGTTCGCGTATTGTTTCCTCTTGCGGTGATCATAGCCTAGGTGAGACGCCCGGTCCCATTCCGAACCCGGAAGCTAAGGCCTAGCACGGCGATGGTACTGCACTCGAGAGGGTGTGGGAGAGTAGCAAGTCGCCGCGTTTACTCTTTTCGAATCCCGAGTTGAGCTGAGCTCCTCGGGATTTTTCGTTATCTGTCAAAGCAACTGACAAGAGTGCGTCGCCACTATCTTTTACATTGCCAATGCCGTTACGCCGTCAGCGTGACTGTCGTCTATCCAATATATAAAAAGTATATACGTCTTATATAAATTGATTGTCGAAGCGGAGGAACCTTCATGATCATCTCGGTCATCAACCTCAAGGGCGGCAGCGGCAAAACCACCACCGCCATGGCGTTGGCCACCGCGGCCGCACGGCACAACCGCAACGTGTCCGTGCTGGACACCGATCCGCAAGGCGACGCCACCACATGGGCGGGCGACGCCGAAGACGCCGGCGAAACCCTGCCGTTCACCGTGGACTCCGCCAATATCGGCAAACTGAAACGACTGCGCAAAACCATGGCGGATGACGAACTCGTCATCATCGACTGCCCGCCGGCCGGCAACGTGGTGGACGTGGCCTGCGATGTGGCCGATTTCGTCATCGTTCCGGCCACCCAGGGGCCATTCGAACTGAGCCATGCGCTCGAAACCGCGGAAAGCCTCGACGTGGCCGGCAAACCGTACGCGCTGCTGCTGCTCAAAGTGGAAAACAACAAGCTGGCCGGCAACGCGGTCAATCTCATCCGCGAACGCGGCGCCAGCGTCTTCGACGCGTCCGTACCCAAGCGCGTGGGCATGCAGAAAGTCGTCGGCCACGCATTTCCTAGCAATCTCAATGGGTATGAAGACGTGTATCTCGAACTTGAGGAGGCGATCGCCTGATGGCCATTAGAAAACCGAACGGTGGTGCGAAGGCAGCGTCCACCGCTCCGCTGACCAGCGTGCAGGACACCCGCAGCCGTGGCAATGGCAACGGCAACGGCGAACGTGTGCTCATGAGTTTCAAAATTCCATCCGATCTGAAAATGATGCTGCAGGAAAACGCGCGTGAACGCGGCACCACCGCCAGCCGCATCATCATCGACGGCATCCGCCACGAGCTCGGCCTCGACGACTAAGCCGAAGGCGTGAAGGAAACCGTCGGAACATCAACGGAACGGACATAAACGGACACGGGCGGACATGGATGGTCGCGGACGTGCGTTCCGAAAAAACAAGGGAATGGTATGGCTCAGGCAAAAACACGCCAGCCGCAAGGGCCGGCAACGGGCAAATCGCAAGCGTCGGCCAAAGCGAATCGGGCTAAAGCAAAACCGGCCGCAACGAGACCGGTCAAGCCGCTACGCACGCTGAATAAGACGAAAACGCATCGCGTACGCAACTTCATCTGCGCGGTGATTGCCTTCATATTCGCGCTCGCCGCGCTGCTGGGCACTGTCACGCACATTCTGCCGGAAGAACTGCAGGCGTTGCCGTATATGCCGATCGTCGTCTCCCTAGTGCCATGGTTCACGCTGCTCGCCGTAATCGCGCTCGTCTGCGCCATCGTCTCCAAACGTACGGTGTCCATCGTGATGGCCGTTCTGGCGATTGCGTTGCAGGCGTTCTGGCAGTATCCGTTCTTCTACCAGCCTTCGAAACTGCCACGTGCCGCAGTCGCGGCGGCGTCCGGCGAAACCGTCAACACGGATGACGGCTACGCGCGGCTGATGACGTGCAATGTGTACAAAGGGCGCGCCGATGCGCGTGAGATCGTGGATCTGGTGCGCAGCGAACACGTCGAGGTGCTTGCGTTGCAGGAGACGACCGACGCTTTCGTGGACGATCTGAACCGTGCCGGCATCGCCTCGTATCTGCCCTATGCGCAGGTGTCGAGTTCGGACGGCGTGTACGGCAACGGCCTTTGGTCGGCGAGTCCGCTTGACGACCCTTCCGATGACGATGTCGATTCGAGCGCGTCGTTCATGCCGGGCGGCACCGTTTCGTTCAATGGGGGAGCCACGCAGGTGCGTTTCGTATCCGTGCATACCACGTCGCCGACGAACGATTACTGGCAGCAGTGGAAGCGGTCGCTCGACGAACTGGCGAAACTACGTTTCGACACTAGCCGACGGTACGTTTTCATGGGTGATTTCAACGCGACGTACGACCATACGCCGTTCCGCAACATTCTGGGAAACCGTTTCTCCGACGCCTCCCGTCAGGCCGGCGAGGGATTGAAATTCTCATGGCCTGCGAATGTCGATTACGTGCCGTCGTTCGCCGGAATCGACCATATCGTACTGGATTCCGGCATGCAGGCCGGACAGGTGCGCACAGTCAAAGTGGACGGCAGCGACCACAAAGCGCTGCTGGCGATTGTGCGGGTCGGCTAAGCCCGTGGCTAGACGGTGACGACCGGCATGTTATTCGAATATCAGATGCAGGCGATGACGTTCGTGCATTGCGGTTCTGTGGGCAGCATCGGCATGGTGAACTGGTCGAGCAGCTTGTAGGAGAGCGGTCCGGGCAACTGTCCTACCGGATTCGTGTGCGCCAGCCGTTCCACAATAGAGAAATATGGTATGTCTTGCATGCTGATCCCTTGGTCTTCCAAAGGTGATGTATGGGTTGTGCGGTTGCTTTCCGATGCTTCCATAGCAGAAGGGGGAACCTTTTGGATACATTCACTCAACCGCTTAAGTATCCGTTTGCCACTATAACAGAGGGAGGGTCATTGTGCCTGTGCTGGAGGGTGGCGGTGAGATGGTGTTGTCCGGATTGCGGACGTGCGATTGATCTTGGATGCTGCCGATGGCGATGCGCGCCGACAATGTACGGGGATATGAAAAAGTGCCCCAGATAGGAATCGAACCTACGACACCTTCTTTAGGAGAGAAGTGCTCTATCCACTGAGCTACTGAGGCAACGAGTCACCATTGTACACACAATATGGACTCGACATGACGGGTAATCGGACCTGATTGTTCGGGCTCAAGCCGTTTGACGGACGTTCCGGTGGAACGTCCGTAGGTGAGGGGAGCGGCTGTGCCGCGACGGATGCTCAGGCCAGATTGTCTTGCGTGCCTGCGGTGTTGGCCGCGGTGGCCTGCTCTGCCTGCGCGGCGTCGAGCTTGGCTCGGACCTCGCCAAGCAGGCTCTGCGCGCGCTTGGCCAACGCCTCGCCGATCTCCCACTGCCGCATGGACTGGTCGAGGTTCAGGCCGCCCGCCTCCAACGCCTGCACGGCCTGGATGAGCTTGTCGCGCGCCTCCTCGTATGGCATCTGCGCGATTGCTTCGCGTTCCTTGTCGGTCAGGCTGGATGCCGGTGCTGCTTCGTTGCTCATGTGCTACTCCTTCGTTACGGTTTTCACTTCAGACACGACGATGCCGTGCTTCAAGGTCATGGTCAGCTGGTCGCCCGTCTTCACCTTGTCCGCGTCGTCAAGCACATGCCCGTCGGCGCATTGCACCACCGCGTACCCGCGGTCAAGCGTGGATTGCGGACTCAGCGCGGTCAGCGACGCGTGCGCTTTCTCGATGGTCAGGCTCGCGTCGTCAAGAATACGGGTCAGACCGATCCGCATTCTTGTGCGTGCGTCATCAAGGAAACGCTGATGCGGTTCCAACATGGTGAGCGGCTGGGTGAGGCTTGGACGGTTCGCGTAGCCTTCGATAAGCCTGGTCTCGTTGGAGACGGTGGCGTCGATGCGCACGCGCATGCGGTCCAGGTTCACCTGAATCAGCTGCATCTGCTCATGCACGTCCGGCACGACCTTCTTCGCTGCGTCGGTCGGCGTGGAGGCCCTGAGGTCGGCCACCAAATCCAGCAGGGTCCAATCGTCCTCATGCCCGATGGCGGAAATCAGGGGAGTGTGGGCCGCCGCCGCGGCGCGCACCACGTTCTCATCGGAAAAGCCAATCAGATCTTCGAAAGCGCCGCCGCCACGCGCCACGATGATCACATCCACATCTGGATCGGCATCCAGCTGCCGGATGGCCGCTACCACGTCCGACGGGCACTGCTCGCCCTGCACGTGCACATGCGTCACCTTGAAGCCGACGACGGGCCAACGCAGACGCACGTTGGTGATGACGTCGCCTTCCGCACGTGCCTGCGGCGCGCAGATCAAGCCGATGCAATGCGGAAATTCCGGCAACGGCTTCTTGCGATCGGCGTCGAACAGACCTTCTCCCTTAAGCTTCTTGCGTAGCTCGTCGATCATGGCCTTCAGACTGCCGCCCGCGCCGGCCGCGATGATCGCGTCGCCGCGCAACGACAGCGACGTGCGCTTCATCCACACGTTCGGCTTGCCGTGGATGATGACACGGTCGCCCTGCACAAACGGCGCCGCCGCCGCGGCGAACCGTCCGAAGCCGTTGACTTCCATAGCGATGTCCTGCTGGTCGTCGCGCAGCGTGATGTAGGCGCTTCCCTGACGACGCGTGTTGATCTGCGTGATCTGCCCGGCCACCCATACGGAGGGCCAACGTTCGACCGCCGTGTAGAACTTCTCGCTGAGCAGGCTCACCGGCCAAGGGTTGTCGGCGGTGGTTTCCGACGCCAGACGGGGCAGCGGCTTCGACGTCTGCTGTGCCGTCGGTGGGTTGTAATCCGGGTTCCAAGTCATAAGTCAAGATTCCATCATCTTGCGGACAAATGGAACATATGTTCGAGTGTTGCGAATGCTCCGTGCGTGAAGATAGTACGGTGTGTGGGGCTGTGTCAAAACGACACTCCGAGATGAAATCGTTACTTTTGTCACACAAGGCAAAAAATGGCGAAATCTCGCCAAAAGTAGAATATATAGTTTCTCTAGCGGCGTGGTGACACTACATTTAGTGCCGACCTTGGCGTAGAGTGTGCATCTGTAGGTACGAACGGGCATGCGGACGAAGCATGAAACCTGGCCGGATGGGTCCGGCCCGGAAAGGAAATATACATGGAAACCCAGACTCTGGAAGGCGTTGCGACCGAAACCGAGAACGCGCCGGAAATGGTCAAGGTGCTTGTCGAGAAGCGCGACGGGCGTGTGGTCGATTTTGATCCGATCAACATCATCAGCGCGGTGAAATCGGCTTTCGCCGACCTCGACAAGAAAATCGGTCCTCAGGAGGAACGGCTGATTCGCGACATCGCCAATCAGGTCGAGGCCGAAATCAAGGACCGTTACAACGGTCCGGCGAAGATCGAGGACATCCAGAACCTCGTGGAGCATGGGCTCATCGAGGACCATCTGTACGACGTGGCCCGCACCTACACCAACTACCGTCTGAACAAGGACATCGAGCGCGCTAAGGCCACGGACATCAACGAGGCCGTGCGCCGCTTGGTGGACCGCGACGAGGCGCTGGTGCGTGAGAACGCCAACAAGGACTCCAACGTCTACTCCACCCAGCGTGACCTGCTGGCCGGCGCGGTGTCCAAGGCATCCGCCTTCTCCATGCTGCCGGACGCGGTGTCCAACGCCCACATGAAGGGCGACATCCACTTCCACGACGCCGATTACTCGCCGTTCACCGCGCAGTCCAACTGCTCGCTGCCGAACTACTGGGATATGCTCGCCAACGGCTTCACCCTCGGCAACGCGCCGA
>OGRE01001085.1_pt1 | contig 25129 bp, 36 predicted proteins | sample 1553421 | NCBI WGS metagenome assembly OGRE01 (sample SAMEA2580076, study PRJEB22360) | human gut metagenome | biome: human gut; feature: human-associated habitat; material: faeces | place: Denmark | collected 2008/2010 | reverse complement strand
CGAGCCAATTACATCAGGGACGCTCGGGAAATGCTCGAAATCGCACGGAAGGCGGTAAGCGAATGAGCAAAACGATCAAATATGTGGAATGCGCCCACTGCGGAGAGGTTGTCGGCACATATTACGTGACCTGCCCATACTGCGGATACAAGCTGTCCGTGCGCAAGCCGACTGGCATGGACCCGCAGGATGGCATGACCGACAGCGAATTCTACAAACGATTCTGGAGCATGTGAAAGGAGTAATGAGATGGGCCATTTTCAGATTCCAGTCTCGTGGTATCGGGACGAAACGATGCTGCATCTCATGGACAAGAACCCCGCATCCATAGGCGTTTACGTGATGATGATCTCTTGGTGTTCAGACAACAAAAGCTACGGAGATATCCCCTACGTAGACTTCCGATATGTCCTTGACGGGGAGGATGAAGAGCTTCAAGCGCTTATAGATGCAGGACTCATCACGAAGACTGAAAAAATTCGCCTCAACCGTCCCGTCTACCACATCAAGAGCTTCAGGCGCTTCGACCCACGGTCAAGGAAGCCGATCAGCAATAAGCTACGCAAGATGGTATACGAACGTGACCATTGCCGTTGCGTCGCATGCGGAGCCACCGATCATCTGAGCCTTGACCACATCATTCCGTGGAGTCTTGGCGGCGAGGACACCATGGAGAATCTTCAGACCATGTGCCGCTCGTGCAACTCAAGGAAAGGGAACAGGGTCGATGTGGTTCAAGGTGGATGATTCTTTCTTCTCGAACCCGAAGACCGCGATGCTGTCTGACGGGGCAACCGCATTATGGCTCCGTTCCGGCTCATGGTCGGCGCAACAATTGACGGACGGGTTCATTCCCGCCCGCATGGTGCCGATGTTCCGCGGCTCCGATGATTCCGTGCGCGAACTGTGCGATGTCGGATTGTGGGAGCGTGACGACGAAAGGGATGGCTACCGGTTCCACGATTGGAGCGACTATCAGCCGGACGGGGAGGAAGTGGACGCTCTGCGCCGGAAGCGGAGCGAAGCGGGCAAGAGGGGCGCGAACAGTCGTTGGAAACGGAAAACCGTTGACGAAAATGGCAAAAATGGCAAAACCGATGGCAAATGCCATGGCAAACCTATGGCAAACGCATGGCAAACCGATGGCAAGTCGATGGCAAACTCATGCCCCGTTCCCGTACCCGTACCCGATAAGAAAGAGAAAGAAGAATATTCTTCTTCTTTCTCCAAAGAAACCGGCGTGACTGAATTTGGCGATTCGTGGGATTGTCGCGAAGTCGCCAACAAGACCATAGCCGTGGAATATCCGAACCTCGACCTCGAATCCGCATGGTTCGCATTCGCAGGCCGCCACCAAGACGAAACACGCGCCATCGGTGATTGGACGCGACTGTGGAAAGGCTGGTGCCAACGCCGCGCCAACATGAGCGGCATACCACCCTCGAAACGACACATACACACGTGGAAATGCCGCCACGTGCTCGAAGCACTCGGACGCGACGAAGAAACCGCACAGGCAGACGAAAAGGCCTGCGAATTAGCCGACAAACTCAACAAGGAGAAATCATGAAACACGATAAACCGGAAACCATGTACAGCTTGGAATGGTTGGAACACGAGCGTCGCAAAGCATGGCAGGAAGGCTACACGGCCGGATGGAAAGACCAGGAATGCGACTTTCCGCAATATACAAGCGAAAACCCGTACAAGGAGACCGTCGAATGAAACGCAACCCGTTTGAAATCGCGTTCGGCATCGTATTGACGGTCTGCCTGTGCGTCGCCCCGATCATCATATTCACAATCAGTTAAGGAGTTCCAAAAAATGAGTGACAACGTCAACCGCCAGACAAGGAAGGAAACACTCGAAATGAGAAAACGCAAACCACTCGCGCTCGCCGGCATCGGCCTTGCCGCCATCACCATGCTCCTGCTCACACCGGTATTCCTCCTCGCGCTCGCGGGATGCGGAAGCGCGTCCAAGACGTCGGCCCCAGCCCACGCCATCGCCGCCACCGGCACCACATGCTCCAAAAGGTCCAGCGACGACATCAAGGAATGCATCGTCACACTGTCCGACACGAGGCAAGTGGTCTGCGTCGTCTACGCGGGCTACCAGAAGGGCGGCCTGTCATGCGACTGGGACCATGTGAGCGGCGCGGACAAGGAGCCGGCAAGATGAGCTACAACGTCGTCACCCGGCAAGGCGTCAGAACGTTCGAGGACATCGACGATGCTGGCGACTACGCGCAGGCCATGTCCTTGAGGACTGGCGAACCGGTCAAGGTGTTCCATGCCGATACCGGACTGGCCGCATTCACAGTCAAAACAAAGAAGGAAACGAAATGAAAGTCAAGAAAACCCTCATGGACATGATCGTCAAGTGGCATCAGGCCGGCTATGCGCTCGACGAGATCGCGCCGCTCGTGCCGCAAGTGCCGAAAGCGGAAGTCGCCGCGATCATCCACCAGTACGACAAGGAGACCCGACTTTGACCGACTGCCAGCACTGCCACAAGCCCATGAAACAGGCGTCGGACAATCTGCTCTGCGCAAACTGCCGCACAGACTACTGGACGCTGATCCGCCAGCTTGGACACATCCAGCTCCCGACCCTGCGAAGCATCATGCTCCGACAAGCGCACATCGGCCCCACAGGCCACACGCCCAATCGCGGTAGTGCGCCACTGCCCATCGATACCCATGCGCAGGACCTCATCGCAGACAGCGAGGCATGGTTGGCCGAACAGGCAGGCAAAATACGCGCCGCATACGCCGCATACGATTGGCGTAAAGCATGGTATGCCATCATCAGCAACCGGCACACCATCCTCAACATGAGCACAGCAGCAGACGACTACGCCGCCCTGGAACACATCATCCGACGCAACGAACGAGCATTGACCACGGAAGACGAGCTCATAATCCTCGGCACCTGCCCAAAATGTGACAGCATGCTCACCGGCACGCCAGAAGCAGAATCTGTCACATGCCAAGGCTGCCACAGGGAATGGGCCGCGCCAGCAATCAAAGCAGCCCGAGACGAAAGACTCTGGCAAGTGCAAATCACCGGCACACCCAGCGATGCGGCCAAGGAGCTGAAACGATACGGCCTGACCGTATCACGCAACCTCATCAGCCAATGGCTCAAACGTGGCAAACTGTCGCACGCCACGCCGACGGAACACAAGCGGCAGTACACGTTCAACCTCGGCGAGTTGGCCGCACTACTTGACTGTCACCGTTGAAATGCTATACTGTCGTACAGTAGTAAAATGGTTCAGCCGGAAACGGTTGGACCATTATTCATATCCGGCTGCATTCGCTATAATCATCCTGTCCGGCATGGAGCCACTAGCAACCCTTGGAGCCGTCGCACCGAAGGACGTCGACCATGGCGGCGACACCCGTTGTGTCGGTAGCCCATGAATCGGGGGTGGCCAGCTGGGGGACCTTCGCGGGAGACGTACCCCAGACATGCCGGACACTACCAGCCCACGGAAGGCGGCAAGGCCACATGAGTCTCCGCAGATGCGCCTGGCACAACTGCCCACAACTCGTCAAACAAGGCACACGCTTCTGCGCCATCCACGCACACGCATACGAGCGGCAGCGCGGCAGCTCAACAGCAAGAGGATACGATGCGGCACACCGCCACCTCCGCAGGGCATGGGAGGCACGGCTGGCCACAGGCGAAACACACACCTGCGCCAAATGCGGACAGCCAGTCACAGCCGCAGACCAATGGGACCTCGGCCACACAGACAACAGACAAAGCTGGACAGGGCCAGAACATCGCAGCTGCAACAGGAAAGACGGCCAACACAAAGCAACCGCAAGTGCCGAACACTGGACGCGACGCTAAGCCAAGCCGCAGCAGCAACCGCAAGCGCAGCCAACAGGCAAACCGCAAACGCAAGCACAAGCATGACGCAAACGAACCAAACACAAGTGGACAAGCTAAGCAAGCACACACAACAAAAACAACAAAACGCACGCCAAAACAGGAAAAAATACAATCAACCGACCCGCCAACACCCATAGGGGGTAACCCCTAATAGGCAAGGCAAGACCGCCGGTGAGGGGACTCGCAAGTTCGCGGATAGTTCAAGATTTAACGGACTGGCCGAGTCTGTAATTTTTCCGGTTCGAGGATTGGAGGTCGCATGGTGACGCATGGCGGCGCACGCACACGCTCCGGTCCGATGCCGGATCCGTCCAGCGCCCGGTCGGACGCGCGTGGTCTTGGCGCTGATGTTCTTCCGCTTTCGGCTCGCGGCTACCGTTACCGTCCGAAGGCTTTTCCTTTGTCCGAGTGGACGATTTGGGACACTTGGAAGGATGATGACGGTTTTCACAAGGAGCGTGACGAGAAGGCTACGGAGGCGTGGAATCGGCGTGAGCGTGAATTGTGGCGTGACCTGTGGCGGTTGCCGCAGGCTATCGCATGGCATATGCCGCGTTATGGATACATGTTCACGACCATCGCGCTTTATGTGCGCCAGTTCGTGCTTTGCGAGTCTTCGGAGGCGAAGGCCGCTGACCGTACCGCGCTTGCACGATATGCCGACACCATCGGTTTGACGCCACAAGGCCTTCGTTTGAATGGTTGGGCGATTGTCGATGACGAGCCGAAGCCGAAACGCTCGGCAGAATCTTCCGACAAGATCATTCCGTTCAAGAGCGCGAAGCAGCGGTGGCTTGAGAATCAGAAAGAGGATGCGGAATGAGCGAGCAGAAAGAGCCGGTTGTTCCGAAGTCCCTTGGTTTTCTCTTTGCTGATTGGATTGCCGCGCACTGTGTTGTGCCTAATGGCTATGATCTGGGCAAGCCGTTCGAGCTTGTCGGCTGGCAGCTGGATAACGCCATCGATTTCTATCGGGTGAAGCCTGATGCGGTGTATGATCCGGCTCGGCCTCGTCAGGCTGCGGCGTTCAAATGGCGTCGAGGTCAGATCGTCGGCGGTCAGAAGCTGGGCAAGTCTCCGTTCGGTGCGGCTGTTGCTGCTTTTGAGGGTGTCGGCCCATGCGTGTTCTGTGGATGGGCGCGTGGTGGCGAGACGTTCCGCTGCTCCGACTGGGGTTGCTCATGCGGTTTCGAATACGTGTATTCTTCGGGTGAGCCGATGGGCATGCCGCGTCGTACAGCTTTGATTCAGCTGCTCGCCACTTCTGAGGAGCAGACGGCGAATGTCTACCGTCCTTTGCAGTCGATGGTGCGCAATGGCCACCTGCACGACCTGATGAAGGTGCGTGAAGGCTTCATCCGCCTTCCGAATGGCGGTCGCATCGACCCTGTGACGGCTTCCGCGCACTCGAAGCTGGGCAATCCGGTGAACTTCGTGCTCGGTGACGAATCCGGCATCTGGACTAGGCGCAGCGGCATGTTCGAGGTCGGCGACACGGTTATGCGTGGCGCTATGGCCATGGATGGCCGCATGTTGGAGCTCACCAACCCGTGGGATCCGATGGACGCCAGCTTCGGCCAGATGACCTACGAGAGCACGGCGCCAGACATCATGAAGTTCTTCCCGAAGCATGACCCCTCATTGGATTTCGCGGATCCGAAGGATAGGCGGAAGATTCTCGAATTCGTCTATTCCGGCTCGCCGTGGGTGCCGCTCGATCAGGTCGAAGCGACCGCGACCGAGCTTATGGCCCGTGATCCGGCGCAGGCTCGACGTTTCTACGGTTGTGAGATCGTGCAGGGTCTGGGTTCGTATATGCCTGAGCCGCTTTACGATGGCACGATGGTTGACCGTCAGCCACCCGAGCCGGGTGCTGAGATTTGTCTTGGCTTCGATGGCTCGCAATCCGGTGACTGGACGGCATTGCGTGCGGAGACCGTGGATGGCTGGCGTTGGACGCCGACGTACGGGCCGTCAAATCGTCCGGCGTATTGGAATCCGGTTGAGTGGGAGGGTCGCATACCGCGAAGCGAGGTCGACGCCTGCGTGTCAGAAATGTTCGACAGGTACAAGGTGCAGCGCTTCTACTGCGATCCGCATCCGTGGGAGTCGCAGGTGGACGAGTGGGCATGCCGCTTTGGCGAGGACATCGTGGTGCCTTGGCCGACCAATCGCATCGGGCGCATGTATGACGCGCTCACCCGCTTCATGGAGGACACCGCCGACCACAGCACGACGCATTCCAATGATCGCATGGCTCGGTTGCACATGATGGCGGCGCGTAAGGTCGCGAAGCCAGGCGACAAGTACGTGCTCGGCAAGCCGAGCGAGAATCAGAAGATCGATATAACCATGGCCGACATCCTCGCGCACGAGGCGGCGTCCGACATGAGGGCGCTCGGCTGGAGCGCAGGCGGCTCACCGGTCATGGTGTACGGCTGGTAAGGAGGCTGTTGTGGAGCTGATACAGGCATCGAGGCTTTCTGACGATGACGCGAAGCTCATCAGGAGCCTCACCTACCGGCTTGCACGACTGCGCAAGCCTCATAGGCAGTGGGATGATTATTATCGCGGACGGCAGGTCATCCAGAGCATCGGCATCGCTGTGCCGGCTGAACTCCGTTCGTTCGTTTTTCCGCTGAATTGGCCGCGCATCGTGGTCGATAGCGTCGTGCAGCGCCAGCAGGTCAAATCCTTCTCCGTGCCGAATGACGACAGGGTGTCAAACGAGCTGCGCGAGCTTTGGGAATACAACAACATGGAATCGCAGCAGGTGCTTTTGCACACGGAGACACGCGTGCAGGGCCATGGCTTCGTATGCGTCGGCGCTAACCCGAAGGACAGACGGCATCCACTGATCACCGTCGAATCATCCATGAACATGATCGCACGCATCGACCCGCGCACGAGAACCGTCGAATCAGCGCTCCGCGTCTATTTCGACCCTTGGGAGAACGGGACGCCGGACTACGCGACGCTGTACACGCCCGAATACACGCTCTGGCTGGAGAAACAGCACGGCAAGTGGGTCATGACCGGCCGCGACGACCACCACCTCGGCGTCGTCCCTGTTGTGCAGTTCCTCAACCGTCCGCGCGCCGGCGACTTCCTTGGCGAGAGCGAGATGGCCGACGTGGTGCGGCCGACAGACATGGCCGCACGCGCCATCCTCGACCTGCAGATCGCCATGGAAACTCACGCGGTGCCAGGCAAATGGGCGATCGGCGTCACGCACAACGACTTTATCGACGCGAAGACCGGACAGCCGGCATCGGCGATAAAGACCTATTTCAACTCGATGCTCACCTCCAAGAACGCGAACGCGAAATTCGGCCAGTTCACGGCATCTGACCTGTCGAACTTCAAGACGGTCATCGACCTGCTGAGCGAGCAGATGAGCGCCATCACCGGTCTTCCGATGCGTTATTTCGGAATGAACACCGCCAATCCAGCAGCCGAGGGAGCCATCCGCGCCGACGAGCTGAGACTGGTGAAGAACGTCGAGCTGAAGAACGCCGTTGACGGCGATGCGTGGTCGCAGGTCATGGCCGTGGCGCACAAGCTCGCCACCAGCGACGACATTAACGCGAACCTGGTGCGCTGCGACTGGGAGGATCCGAACACGCCTACCTACGCTCAGCGTGCGGATGCGATCACGAAGCTCATGGCGTCCGGCATCCTTTCCCGCGAGGGGGCATGGGACGAGCTTGGCTGGAGCGAGGCCCGCAAGGACAAGGAGCGCGAGTACTTCGCCAAGCAGATCAGCGAATCCTATGGCCAATTCATGAAGGACGTGGACTATGGCGGCGACGATGGCGGGGCAGACGCTTCCACGGGAAGCGACGGCGCAGAACCGTCTGCTGCGCAGCCGAAGCAACCGGCTGGCCGCGACGGTGCTCAGACTGTGGCATAAGCACGCGCAACCAGACTTCGACACCGCCTTCGCGGACATGATGCCTGAACTTTTCCGCGTATTGGACACGGCGCAATACCACACCGCCGCCGACGCGATCGCATCGACGCCGAAAATCATGGAACGCTTCGACGTGAACGCAGCACACCCGGAATACAGGCCGGACCCATGGCAGTGGGTCGGTGTGAACGGCAACGGCATGGATACCGTGGACACGATGTGGACGGCGATTACCATCGGCAAGCGGGCCGTGTCCAACGGCGCTCCGGTGGACGTGGCCATGGACCGCATAGGCGTGACCTTGGTGCTCAGGACGCGCACCATGCTGGCGGACACTCACCGGTCGGCCACAAGCATGACCGCTCGCGGCATCTGCTACCAATCCACCTACGTGCGCGGCCTGACACCGCCGAGCTGCGGAAGATGCGTCATCCTCGCCGGACAGCCATGCGGCAAGACGCCTTTCGAAAGGCATCCGCACTGCGACTGCATCGCCGTCTACACCGGCCTGAAAGCACCGGCAAACGCATGCACCAGTCCGAACGAATACCTTGATTCACTGGACGAAGGCCAGCTCGCCAAAGTCCTTGGCGGAAGGGCCAACGCCCGAGCCTACGCGGACGGAGCCGACCTCAACCAGCTGGTTAACGCCCAACGCGGCATCCGCACCGCCCAGATCGACGGGCGGAACATCAAGTACACGACCGAGGGCACCACGCGCCACGGACTCGCCGCATCACGCATGATCGACTCCGGATACGCCAGGGAATTCGTCAAGAACGGCGGCCGGTACACAAAGGTCGACAGGCCGCGTCTCATGCCCGAGACCATTTACGCACGCTGCGGCGACGATCATGAGAAGGCCTTGGGCATGCTCTACAAGTACGGCTGGATCCTCTAGCCGAAATCGAATTTTTCACCGGCATCGCGATGGTGTCGGCGCCGGCACGCGATGTGACGGCCAAGGAAACCACAAGGAGAAAACACAATGCATAGGAAATGGTGGAATCTCATCCGCATCCGCACCATCGAGACCGGTGCCGAACCGGGCGGCGGAGAGCCGCCGCAGCCGGAGCCGCCGCAATCCGACCCACAGGCGAATACCGGCGGCGAAGGCGACGAGAAGCTCGGCGAACACGGCATGACCGCGCTCAAGAACGAGCGCCGGGCCAACAAGTCGCTGCGCGAACAGCTCGCCGCCGCGAACGCCAGAATCAAAGAGTTCGAGGATCGCGACAAGACCGACGCGGAAAAGGCCAGCGAGAGGATCGCCAGCCTGGAGAAGTCCAACACCGGCAATGCCGCGAAGGCACTGCGATACGAAGTCGCCGTCGACAAGCAATTGCCGAAGGTCTTGGCGGAACGTCTGCAGGGATCCACTCGCGAGGAGCTGGAAGCCGATGCGGACAGCCTGCTGAAGCTCGTCAACGTGCAGAACAAGCCGAACGTCAAGCCCGACCCGAGCCAAGGCAAGGGCGGCGACCCGAAGCCGCACAGTCTCTCCGAAGCCATTTCCGCATATTACAAGTAACCGATTCCTTAGGAAGGAGACAACCTTATGGCTGTCACTCTCGCAGAGGCGAAGAACAACGCCCTCGAAGACTACGACCCTTTCGTCATCGACGAATTTCGAAAATCCAGCGTCATCCTCGATTCCCTCATCTTCGATGATGCCGTGAACCCCGCAGGAGGCGGCGCGACGCTCGACTACTCCTACCGTCGGCAGGAGACCCAGCCCACCGCCGAATTCCGCGTCATCAACACGGAATACTCGCCGAGCACCACCACGACCAGGAAGTACAGCACCACGCTCGCCGTGCTCGGCGGCGCCTTCGAGATCGACCGCATCCTCGCGAACATCGGTCCGAAGGGATCCGACGAGGTGACCCGCAACATCAACGACAAGGTGAAGGCCGCGATAACCCTGTTCCAGGATACCGTCATCAACGGCGATACCGGTGTGAACGATAAGGCCTTCGACGGCCTGGACAAGGCGCTCACCGGCTCTAGCACCGAGATGAAGCCCTCCTCCAGCACCTACGACTGGACCGACCTCGAAGGAGAGAAGGGCAACAAGGCCATCGACACGCTCGACGAGTTCCTCGACCTGCTTGACGGCACGCCGACCATCGTGGTCGGCAACAAGAAGGCCCTTGCCCGCGTCCGTGCCATGGTGCGCCGCACCAGCATGTACGTGCGCGAGCCGATCGATGGTCTCGCCAACGCGGACGGCCGTCCGATCAGCCGCGAATCCTATGGCGGCATCCTCTTCGCCGACGCCGGCGAGAAGGCCGGCAGCAACGATCCGATCATCCCCATCGCCTCAGACGGCACCACCAGCCTGTACGCGTACCGCGTCGGCCTGGACGGCTTCTGCGGCATCACCACCACAGACGGCACCCTCGTGAAGACCTGGCTGCCTGACTTCACCCAGCCGGGCGCAGTGCATCGCGGCGAGGTCGAACTTGGTCCGGTCGGCGTCGCATTGAAGGCCACCAAGGCCGCTGGCGTGCTCCGTAAGATCAAGGTCAGGTGATCATGATGTGGCGAATCGAAGCTCCGAATAATGAGTACAACGGCGTCACCGCCGGCGTGACCTTCGTCGGTGGCGTCGGTGAGACCGATGTGGATCCGTCCGACTATTTCCAACGTCACGGCTACACGGTGGCCGAGGTGCAGGCCGACGAACCGAGCACGGTCGCCGACGCCGCGAAGCCGAAGAAGAAGACCAGTGCGAAGGATGGTGAATGATGAAGGAGACCGTGAACGGACGTCACGAGGGCATGATCCCGGCAAGCGCGGTGTATGTGCCGCAGTCGGGCGGCGCAGCTAAGCCGCTCGACACGGTGCTGTCCGGCATGCCCGCCAAGCAGGCTGCTGCGGTGGGAAACGCCACCACAGGTCAGGAGGTGGCCACCATCAACGCTTTGCTGGCCAGCCTGCGCACCGCCGGTATCATCGCGGAGTGATTCCATGACCTGGGCGAACATCGACGATGTCGCGGTCGAACTCGGCCGCGACATCGCCTCCGGCAGCACCGAAGGCAGGCAGATCGGGAAATGGCTCCGCCGCGCCGAAATGATGATCCGCAACCGCATACCGGTACTGGACGAATGGTGCAAGGACGAAACCTACCGCGACATCGTCGTGGAGGTCGAATCCGCTGCCGTCGCACGCAAGGCGCTCAACCCGGAGGGCGTGAGCAGCACCATGCTGCAGATCGACGACGGTAACATGCAGACCAGCATCGACAGCTCGCGCAGTCGCGGCGAGATCTCCATCCTCGACGAGGAATGGGACATGCTGCTGAAACGTGTCAGCAGCGATCTCGCCACGGCGGTCATCGCTCCGGAACCCGTGGCCATCCCGCTGCCGCACTACCCCTACGACTACTGAGGAGGTTGACATGCCAAGCATGGCACCTCTCATCGGAGCCCTTCCGAAATTACGTCAGATGGCCGAAAGCCTCATGACCGACCAGTGCGTCGTCACCCGCCCCGGAGCCACTACAACGGATCCGGACACGGGCCTGACGGCCACCGGCAAGGAGAAGGTGTATGAAGGCAGCTGCAAGGTGCAGACCAGCGGCGGCCTCGCCAGCGAGCAGACCGAAGGCAGTGCAGCTCAAGCCATGGGCGCCGTCTCGTTGGTCTGGTCTTTGTACGTGCATTTTCCATATGGCACTCCAGGCCTTCGCGCCGGTGACGTGGTGGAAGTCACGGAATCCGCTAATCCGCTGCTCGTCGGCAGGCGGTTCAGGCTCGTCTCACCTCAAAGCGAGAAGACGCACGCCACAGCCTGCCGTTGGAACGTGAAGGAGGACGCATGAGCGGACTGTTCGACGCTTCGCAGTTGACGGCCTTCGGCGATGCACTGCTCGCCAAGGGCGTGGCTCGCCGCGCCTTGATCTCCGCGTCAGTGAAGAAGGGCGCGCAGAACGTCAAGAACTCGATTCGCGACGACCTGAAAGGCTCAGGCAACAAGGCGCTCCGCCGTATTCCGATCACCTACACGGTGAGCGAGACGCCCGGACGCATTTCCGCCGAGATAGGCCCCACAAAGGGCGGGGCTGGTTCGCTCGCCAACATCGCGTTCTTCGGCACCGCGCGTGGCGGTGGAACGCACCGGTTCTACGAGCATGGCGAGGAAGAGCTTCCGAAGCTCGCGGAATATGTGGCGCGTGCCGCAGTGGAGGGATTCTAGTGCAGTCGATCATGACCTTGTCGAATACGATTCTCGACCATGTGCCAAAACCGGCGGATGGGTGGAAGGTCTTCCGGCAGACCGCGCCGAAACCGACCGACAAGCCACCGTGGATCATCGAGACCGTCACCACGAACGGCCACATAGCCGGGGAGACGCAGCACGTGCATTGCGGCATCGGCACTCTGCTGGTGCGCATCGTGAGCACCACCACCGATTCCGTCAACGTGATGGCCGACGACCTCATGATTCCAGCCTTGGCTGGGAAGCGGTTCGTCGCCCAGGGCTTCGACACCGGCTGCCTGACGCTGTTCTCCGATTCCGGCGCTTATGCGGCCGGACTTACCGCAGAGGACACGGCGCTGCTTTACCAGTGCCGTGTCCTGACTTTCAAATTCAACTGGTCACGCATGTGACCCCAAATATTTAAGGAGGAGTCATGGTTTTGACTCTTGGAACTGAAGTTCCTTCCACACCGGCGGACGGTCTGGTCAACACGATCTGGGTGCCGTCCATCAGAAACATCCAGAAGCCGACCGCTGCGGAGATCGGCGCCGGCACCGACCTGAGTAACTACGTCACCCTGGGCGGCTGGTCGTGCTCGCCGTCGCAGGATTCCATTTCCGACCAGCGAGAGAACAGCGCGCAGGATTACGAGAATCCCGGACGCAAGAAGATCAGTGGCCCGAGCATCGAGGTCATCGACAACACCAACACTTCGCATTCCACGCAGAACATGGCGATGGAGACGTTGACCGAGGGTGCGGAAGGCTACTTCGTGCGCCGCTACGGCAAGCCGACCGACAACACCTTCACAGCCGGAGACGTGGTGAACGTGTACGCGGTTCGCATCGGCATGAGCGCCAAGATGGCGATCGCCGCGAACAGCGTGCTGCGCAGCAAGGTCAATTTCTCCGTCCGCGCTCCCGGCTGGGCGGAGAACGTGAAGGTCGCCTGATTGATTCTTCCCGCATCGGACTTTCGTCCCTTTCGCCGGTGCGGGATCCTCTTTTTTCTCTTTTCCGGCAAAGGAACATGAATATTAGAGCGAAGGAACACATATGCTTAAAGTCACCAGGCGCACGCGCGAGGTCGATATTATCCTCAACCAGCAGACCGCCGAGGATATTGCGCGATTGGGTGATGCGCTGGCCGAGGAGACCACACGCGAACAAATCACGGAGGCTGGGACGAACCGGCAGGCGAAGGCCACCGCGCGGCGCATCGAAGAGTTGCGCGAACAGGCGGATGCGGAGACGTTGAAGCTCACGTTGCGGGCATTGCCGGTAAGCAAGTGGGCGCAGGTATTGGCCGCGCACCGCAATGACAACGGCACGAACGACATGTTCGGCACCGCCGCCGCTGCGTTGCCGCTCATGCTTGATTCCGCGACCATCGGCGGTAAGCCGGTGTCCGACGAGGACAAGACCGAACAGACGTTCCGTGATCTGTTCGACGAATTGACCGATGGGCAGTTCACTCCGATCTGGCAGGCCATCGCCGAACTGAACGGCACCGCAGCGGACCCAAAAGCGGCATTCGACCTCGCCTCACAGGTTCTCCACGGCTAGTCGAGGACCTACGCATCTGCCGCCAGCTCGGCATCAGCTATAAGCGTTTCATGGGCTGGCGCCCGAGTGAGGGCGATGAGGTCGAATGGGATGAGACGGAGCGTAATTGGATGCGCTCGTTGGCTGAATACGAACGGTCATTATGCCCCATGTGTGGTTTGCCTCGCACGATCTGCCAAGACCCGAAGGGTGAACTTACGTTGCATGCCGAAACCAGCGTCTGCTGGGCCACTGCGCACATGCAGCAGGCCATGAAACGGTGGACTGATGCGAATGGCAGGGACAATCCGGCCGCGAACGCTTTGGTGGCGCATTTGACCTGACATTTTGGAGGATGCTTTGGCGGAGAACAAGAACATCGTCATCCGGTTGATGGCGGACACGGCCTCGTATGAGGCGGCGATGACCCGTGCTGGAAGCACTGCGAGAACAGTCGCCTCTGGCATGGAGAACACAGGTCGCAAGTCCGCGCTTATCGCCAGTGGTATGACCGCCGCAGGATTGGCCGTGGCCGCGTTCGGCGTGGCTGCGGTGAAGATGGCCGCAGACTTCGACCAGCAGATGAGCACCGTGCAGGCGAACACCGGCGCGACCAGCGCCCAATTGGACCAGTTGCGTGCCGCCGCCATCGAGGCAGGCGCATCGACCGTCTATTCCGCTTCGGATTCCGCCGACGCGATCAACGACCTCGGCAAGGCCGGCATGAGCGTCACGGACATCCTCACAGGCGGCTTGTCTGGCGCTTTGAATCTGGCCGCCTCCGATGGAATGGCCGTAGGTGATGCCGCCGAATACATGGCCAATGCGTTGAGCATGTTCCATCTGAAGGGGTCTCAGGCTTCCCAGGTGGCCGATACTTTGGCGGCTGGCGCAGGCAAGGCCGTCGGTAACGTCAGCGATTTCGGCGAGGCGTTGAACAATTGCGGCGCGCAGGCGAACAGTTTCGGCATGAACGTGCAGGAGACCACCGGCGTTTTGGCGTTGTTCGCGCAGAACGGCACCATCGGCGCCGAAGCCGGCACCCAGTTGAACAGCATGCTGATGAAACTGGCCGCGCCGTCCAGCGAAGCGGCCGGCGCGATGAAGGAACTCGGCATCAGCGCCTATGACGCGCAAGGCCACTTCGTCGGCATGGCGAAGTTCGCCGGGCAATTGCAGAAGGCTGAGAAGAACCTGACCGACGAGCAGCGCAACCAGGCGAACGCGACCATCTTCGGCAGCTATGCCATCAAGGCCGCGAACTATCTTTACGAGGCCGGCGAATCCGGCGTCAACAAGTGGACTAAGGCCGTGTCCGAAAGCGGATACGCCGCCGAGCAGGCCGCCGCGAAGAACAACAATCTCAAGGGCGATCTGGAGAATCTGGGCGGCTCCATGGAGTCTCTGATGATTTCCGTTGGCGAGGGCGCGCAGGGACCATTGCGCAAGATGGTGCAGGGTTTGGATACGCTGGTCGACTCTTTCGCGGGTTTGCCGTCCGGAGTGCAGCAGACGCTCGTGGTCATGGCGTCACTTGCGGGCGTGTTCGGCGCTGTGCATAAGGCCGCGGGCAATCTCAACGGCAGCACCAGCACGATGGCCAACAATATCGGCTTGGCCATCGACCCGATCCAACGCGTCAAGACCGCTTTGGCTTCCGCGCAGACCGCTTTCCAGATGTTCCGCGCGAGCGGTCAGAGTGCGCAGGAGCAGTTGGAATCGTTCGGCACTGCGGAGGATTCCGCCACACTCCGATCCAAGGGGTTCCACACTGTTGCCGACGGACTCATCTCACTTATGGGAGGTCCGTGGGGCATCGCCCTGGGCATTGCCACGACGGCGCTCACCGGTTTCATGAGGGCCGCGCAGAATACCAAGCAGGCGGTGCAGGAAGTGCAGTCAGCCGCAGCCAATGGAGCCAGCGCTATCCACGAGGCGCTGGTCAACCAGCTGCAGAATATGGATGTCGGCACCTTCCATGGCGAACCGGGATGGCTCAGTGCGATCGAGCAGGGCATCACCGGATCGAAGAAGCTGACCGACGTGATGAGCGAGGCCGGCATCAGCATCACCACCATGACCAAGGCCGCCGAAGGCAACAAGACGGCCATCAAGCAGGTCAACTCGGCGGCGGACAAGCTCGGCTCCAGCCTTGGCAGCGGGTCACATAAGGCCACCGCGCTGCGCGACGGCCTTTCCGCCCTGACCACCGCCTACCAGCAGGGCACGAAAGGCGCCAAGGACAAGTCCAAGGCGTTGGACGAACTCGATGGCAAAACCAATAGCGCGGCGAAATCCACGAAGGATGAGGCCAGCGCGAACAAGGATCTCGCCGATTCTGCCTCGGACGCGTCCGAGGAAATCGACGACCTCGTGAAGTCTCTGTTTGGTTTGGAGTCAGGTAATCTGACCGCAGACGAGGCTGTCGACCAGCTGAACCAGAAGATCGGCGAATTGACCGAAACATGCCAAGACAATGGTGTGGTGTTCGACCAGAACGGCAACCTGCTTGACAAGTTCTCTGAGAAAGGCACCAAGACCAAGCAGGCCTTGGAGGATATCGCCAGCAGCGCTCAGAACGCCGCCGAGAAGATCCTCAAACAGGGCGAGAGCACGAATTTCAGCAGTGGCGAGATCGAGCAGGCGAATCAGGTCTTGCAGGATGCTCGTGATGCTGTCATCAGGCAGGCCGAAGCGTCCGGCATGAGCGCGGACGCAGCGAACAAGCTCGCCGATCGTTGGGGACTGAGCTCCGACAGTATCAAGGCTTCCATCGACAACATCAAGAAGACCGCCGACAACAGCAAGGCGAAGCTTGACGTTGACGATTCCAAGGCCAAGTCGAAGACCAAAGGCGCGGAAACTAACCTTGACAAATTCAGCAAGAAGATAGCGAAGGCCAAGCTCGACGCCGACGCCAAGAAGGCCACGGCCAGCGCCAAGAAGGCGCAGAAGATGATGGACGACTTCAACAGGAAGCACGTCAACGCCACCATCGACGCGACCGACAAGGCATCCAAGAAGGCGAACACCGCCTCCAAGAACATCGGAAAGCTCAACGGAAAGAAAGCCACAGCCAGACTCGACGCGAAGGACAACGCCTCGCCGAAGGTAGACAAGGCCAACGCGAAGAAACTGTCAAACAAGCGCAACACCTTGGACTCCACCGACAGGGCAACGCCGAAGACGAACGCCGCGAACGCGAAGAGGCTCAACAACAAGAAGAACACCCTCAATTCGACCGACAACGCCTCGCCGAAGGTAGACGCCGTCAACCGCAAGAAGCTGAACGACAAGAAGAGCACCGCATCGGTCAACGACCAGGCGACTCCGGTGCTCCGCTCCATCAACAACTTCAAGATCGCGGACAAGAGCTTCACCGTCACGGAGAAGACGAAGAAGGAGGGTGGCTACACCGGTGGAATGTTCACCGATGGCACCTTCCAGCAGTTCGCCGGCGGCGGCATGTTCTCCGGCTACGTGGATCCGGCATGGGCGCCCGGCAACGGGTTGAGCGACAGCGTGTATCTGCTCAACGCTCGTCTTGCCGCGGGCGAGTACACGCACAATGCTGCGGCCACGGCCTATTACGGCGTCGATAATATGCGCTTGCTGAACGAGCGGAAGATTCCACGCGAAGTGTTTGCCACAGCCAATCAGATGACAGGCAATCAGGTCAGCGTACAGGTTGATACCGCTTCCGTGGTGGCGGCGATAACCAGCCTGCACAACGATCTTGGCGCGATTATCAGCGCCGCGTCCGATGATTCGACGGTCGGCGACCGTGACTTGGGGAGGTTGATCCGCAGATATGCGCGAGCTTGAATACACGTCGCATGATGGCACGGTCATCGACCTCAACGCCGATGACCTGTGGGTGGCTGACCTGCAGGAAATGCGCGGATACGCATGGACGTACACGCTGGCCACTCGCGGCATCAAATCGGTGAGCCGGAACGCTTCGACGGCGAAAATGACCGTCCGCACCACGGATCCGTCAAGATTGGACGTGGTGCAGACGGCTTTCGATTCGGACGTGCAGGCCGTTACGCCAGGCATGTTGACCGTCGATGGCGAATGGTTCCAGCGGGCGTATGTCATCGGTTCTTCGCTCGGTCTCGTGCCATGGCCGGAATACGCGCAAGTCGATTACACGATTGTCCTTTGCGATGGCGTCTGGCGTCGCGCGCTGCCGGTGCAGCATTTCTTTCCGATGACGGCAGGCACCGGTTCGAAGATTGACCTTCCACTGGACTTGCCGACCGATTTGGCTCCGTCGAAAATCGCCTTGACGGTGCATAATCCGACCGGCAAGGCCGCTGAGTTCGCCGCGGTCATTTTCGGCCCTTGCGTCAACCCGTCTTTCCAGATTGGCGGCAACACCTATGCGGTTGATGTGACAGTGCCGGAAGGCGGTCATGTGTCGCTGTCGGCCACTGGATTGCGGAAGTCGATAACGTTGACAGCCGAAAACGGCGACGTTTCGGATGTTTTCGACAAGGGCGTACGCGGCAACGGCAGTGGAAGCGGCTCATATGTTTTCGAGCCGATACCGGCCGGAGATTCGCTGTTGACGGTTTCCGGCAATTATGGCCTCGATTTGACCATGTTTGACGTTTCTGGAGGTGTGCCTTGGCTGACGTTATCCTCGCCGATGGCAAGCTGACGCCACATGCGAGCATATCGCGGGTGACGCTGGATTGGGCTTGCGGCACGGACGAAAACGATTTCGAATTGACCATCGACGATCCGGATGCGCCAGAAATTGAACGTGGCTGGTATTTCTGGATTGACGGAAGTGATGTTGGAGGCAGAATAGTCGATCGTCGCGTGTCCGTCGCCGGAGGAATGTCTACGACAGCCTGGATAGGTCAATCGTGGACCGGAATGCTGGCGGCGAAGATATTGCAGCCGGACGCGAATCAGGATTACCTGACCGTCTCCGGCAAGCTGCCTGACATCCTCAAAAACATTTTGAAGCGCATCGGTCTGGATACGGTTTTCACTGTCGATTCCTCCGATGCTTCCATTTTGTCGAATTGGATGTTCCAGAATCCACGTTATGTGGACGCCTACACCGGCTTGCGCACATTGCTTGCATCATGTGGCCGCAGGCTTGATTTCAAAGCGTCCGGCAACAAGATCCTGCTTGGTATCGTGCCGGTGCAGACCGTCGCGAACACGATCGATTCCGACTTGGTGGATTTCAAGGCCGAAACCAACCGTCGCGCGGTGAATCATCTTATCGGCCTTGGCTCGCAGGAGCTCAAGAACCGTCTGGTGGTTAATTATTTCGCGGATGCAACCGGCGTGGTGAGTCAGACGCAGACGCTCGTTGGAGCCGATGAAGTATGCGCCACATACGACTATTCCAACGCGGATTTGTCCACGCTGCAATCCGAAACGAAGAAACATCTGCAGGAATTGCAGACCGGTGGCTCGGTCGAGGTGACATTGTCCGATGAGGTCGGCGATGGTCTGCGTGTGGATGACAAGATTGTTGCGGCGGATCAGTCTTCCGGCGTCAACGTCACCGCTGTGGTGACGAAGCGGATCGTGAAAATCGATTCCGGGATTTTGACTTCGACGTTCGAGGTCGGACTGCCGGTGCAGTCGGCGAATGCGAACTATTCCGGTTCTTCGTCTTCCGGTGGTTCGGCTGGCGGTGGCGTGTCTTTGACGGCTGGCCGTGGCCTGTCGATTTCAGGCGGCACGATCAACGCGGAGGTCGCTTCCGAGGATTTGGATTCCGTCAGGAAGGTCGCCGAGTCTGCGAACAAGACGGCTTCCGGTTTCGCGGCGCAGATCGGCAAGGCGAATCAGACCGCCGAGGATGCGAAGAACGTCGCCGATGCGGCCAAGAGCGTGGCCGACAGTGCCAAGTCGGGCATGATGACCGATTCCGAACGGTCGAAGCTCGCTTCGGTCGAACGGGGCGCGAACGCCTACACGCTGCCGAAGGCGTCCACGGACGTGTTGGGTGGCGTGAAGGTGGACGGTTCCTCGATCGTGAGCGTGGATGGCGTCATTAGCGCGCATGTCGGCGGCGGCGCTTCCGGGAAGGCCGTGTTCCCGGTCGGATATGTCGTGATGAACACGACGGGCGTTGACCCTTCCGTTGACTTCGGCGGGACTTGGCGGCAGTTGCCGTCTTTGGATTTCTACACGTTTGAAAGGATAGGCTAGTGAAATCGGATGGTTACGTGAAGTACGTGTGCGACAAGTGCGGCAAGACCGCCTATGTCGCCGCTGGCGATACGGAGGCCCGTGAATGGTTCACCGTACGCCGCTATTCGGCTGGCAAGGCGACCCGCATCGCGGATGATGTGACGCCCGACATCTACGAATTGTGTTCCCAATGCAATGCGTCGTTCATGACGTTCATGCAGCAGGATGACGCTTCGTTCGAAGCATGGTTGAAGGAGGTTGGACAGTGACCATCGAACTGGTTGACGGCAAGGCCGGCACGGCTCATATTTCAAGCGAGGACAAGGCGATCATCCATCAGGCCAAGTTTTCGAAGTCTGACGTGGTGTTCGACTGGGGCGACGCGTTCAAGTGTTCGATGAGTTCGTCCAACAGGGCGACGGTCGGCACTGGTTGCGCGTCGATACAGGGCTTGGACTGGCATATCACGTCGGCGGAATCGGTGACGATTTCCAACGGGTCGCAGGGTATGAAGCGCAATGACATCATTTGCGCGCATTACAATCGTAACCCCAAGAACGGTAATGAGCTGGTGGAGTTGGTCGTGTTGAAGGGTTCGCCGAATGCGACTGCTGCCGCCGACCCGACCATTCCGTCAGGGAAGATATTGTCCGGCGCGGTTGACGCGTACATGCCTCTCTGGCGCATTCCGTTGGATGGCATCACGGTCGGTACGCCGGTGCGCCTGTTCACGCCGAGGGGGGCTTTGTGGGATTCCGTAACCCAGCCATGGAAGCCGCCGTACACGAACAACAGCCTCACTCTGTGTCGGGTCGGACGCATCGTCACGATCAACGGCAACGTCAAGTTCGCCGGCAGCGGCGTGCAGAACTACACGACGGCGTTGGAGACCATCCCAGAAGCGTTCCGTCCGCTCGCCGATCAGAGCATCATCGCGTTTCCGTCCTGCGGTTTCAGCCTGCTTGTCATGCGTGACGGGACGGTGCAGATGCTGGGCGACCCGAAATCCGCCTACTCCACGGCGCACGGCTGTTGGATGGCGGCCTAGACGAATTCCACACCATCGGGCACCGGAATGATCCTCGGGAAGCATTGGACGATATCGGATGAACCCACGCCTCCGATAAGCGTCACCGACCCGTTAGTGTTCCACCTCGCCTGTTTGCCATACGCGGTGCCGTGCACGTTCGCGACGCACCCAAGACCGACCGTTTTGGAGGGTTTCACGCCCGCTTTGAACAGCCAGACAGTGTAATCGACGACTTTCACGGTGCTTCGGAACGAAGACAGGTCCACGAAAATCAGACCGTCTTTGACCGTGATGGTATTCGAAGCGCCATAACTGGCCGGAACGAACGATGAGGTGTCCTGCCATTCCAGTTGGCATGGCTGGGTTACGGAAAGCTACTACTGCTTCGCGTCGAAGACGTGGACGGTCACGGCGATGCGGTAGCTCAGCGACGTGACGCCGCCGTTCCATGCGACAATCTGGAATCCTTTTGCTGAATGTCTGTTCGTGATCATCGAGATGTTGTTGAAGTACGGCACTTTGTCTTTAGCGTCGTTCATCAGCTGCAATTCGACGGAGTATGAATTCCAGTTTGCCGCTTCGATCGGCAGCTTGATGTCAATTGATGTGTTCGTGTTCGGATTGAAGGTCATGCTCGCGACGGAGTAGGCGTCATAGCCTCTAGGTCGCGCGACCACGACCCAGTCGCCCGACTGGGTTACGGAAAGCTATTTCACCGGCCAGCAGCCACAGACGCGAAAATAATATCCGCGATTCATGCTGCCGCTGATCGTGATATTGCCGTCAGAGTCGAAGGACAAGGCTCCATGCTGCCCGTTCACACCTTCCAGCAGTATCGCGCCTTCATCTTCCGGCAGGAAACCGGCGGCCATCGTCTCATTCACGATCTGGCCGTTGGTATTGATGTCGGATGAGAAGGACGTGTTGCCAAAAGCGAAAGCCATCATGCCGACCTTGGCGAGACGGACCGTCATACCGTAAGGCCCATGCCAGATCTGCCGTTCAAGGGTTACGGAAAACTATCCTCAGTGGATCGGATAGCAGAGCGAGCCCACGCAACTCTGATTGCTGCCAGCGGCTCCCATGTTCGCGCATCGGATGGTTCCGTTGGGATTGACGATGAGCATTCTCGACGTCTGCCCGTTCGACACGCACACCATGCCATTGACCTCGATAGGCGGGCGCAGTTCGGCGGGCAGTACGTATTCGCATTGCATGCTGTCCCAACTGCCTCCACCGAAGGAGCCGGAGTATTTGATGAGCATCATCATTCCAGTGCGGATGATCGTGAAGCCTTTCGCGTTGTACAGGGTTACGGAAAGCTATCAGCAGGTCAATATGAGTTTCTGCCACGCTTTCTGCATGTCCTTGAGGACGCTCAGATCAGGCTTGAGGTAATACCGTGCGGTGGTCTGGATGTCGGAGTGTCCGAGCTGGCGTGCGACCACGCTGATGTCGGTTCCGGCCTTGATCGCCAACGTGCCGAACGTGTGGCGCAGGTTGCGTGGAGGCACGCAGGGCAGTTTCATGCGCCTGCACCATGCCATGTAGTGTGAGGCGACTTGGTTAGCGTTCAGGTCTCCGACCAGCCGTCCGCTCCTGCCGTGTTTCAACTGCGCGAGCCTTTTGACTGCGAATCGGGGAAGTGCCACGGTTCGTCTGCTCTGGTCGGTTTTCGGGTCGGTGACTGTCTCATGGCCGGCGACCCATTGTACGGAACGTTTGACGGTGACCGTGCCTCGCTTCAAGTTCAGGTCGGACCATTCGATGCCGACGGACTCGCATCGTCTCAATCCGGCGCATACGGAGACCAGCAGCCACGCCTCCAACGCGTGGCCATAGAAGCCTTTCAGCAGGCGGCGCACCTGGCGTGCGTCCAATACCCGCGGCTCGTAACGGCGGAGATGCGGCAAACGGATCTCCCTTCTGGTCACGTCGTTGTCTGTGACGCCACGCCGGTAGGCGAGCCTCAGTATCGCCCGCAGGACGGCCCAAGCCTTCCGTGCGGCGCCAGCACGCTTGAACGAGCCTAGCCATTCCTCGATATCTGATGCAGTGATCGACTCCATATCGACACCACCCCACTTCGACTGGATATGACAACGGTAGGCCGATTCGTAACCCACTCTTGTGCATTCACGGAGCCTCGCGCAGGACGGCCACCAGACATCATCCACGAACGTTCCCAACAGCATTCTTCTTACCTTTCGCCTTGTGAAAACCCACAGTTGGCATCGTTCCGGCGAAACGTTCCGACCTGTGGGTTTTCCACCCGTTTTTCAAACCACTGTTCTAAAGGAGGACACGGATGACCAAGATCAATTTCGACTTCGGCAAACCCAGTGCCGGCGGCATCGTCGACCTGTCCAACGCCACCGTGAGCGTGATTCCAACCGAACGCTTCCGCAACGACTCACGCATCGTCGTGCGGGAAGGCTTCGAAGTCGCACTCGACGCGAAAGGCAAGGCGACCGTGACGGTTCCACCGACCGACAACACCTTCTGCTACGAGGTCACCGTCGGACTGGACAAGGACCTGTGGAAGTTCCGACGCTATGTGAACGTGCCTGACAGTACGACGGCCGTGGAATTCGCGGACCTGGTCGATGTGGATGCGGGCACTTTGGTTCCGGCGCTTAATTCCGGTGCCGCGCTGACGTATCTGCTTGCTTCGTCCCTGTCTGAGGCGCAGGCCATGTCGAAGGCGAATCCGGGGCAGATGGTGTTTTACCCGGAGGGCGGGGTCAAGACTGTCGCTTCGCAGATTCTGGAGGATCTGACTGACGCGCGTGCCGTGGTGGAGGCCCAGAGCGCCGTCGCAGCCCAGGCCGCGAATGCCGCCCAGGCCGCGTCCGACGCTTCACAGGCCGCCAGCGCGCAGGTGACGGCGGTGTCCGACAGCATCACCGAGTCCAAGGCCGTGGTGGAATCCCATGCGAATGAGGCTTTGACGGCGATTGACGAGGCGGTGAAGCAGGTGCGTGACAAGGCGTCCGACGCGACCGTCGAGGATAGGACGGATACTGTGCCGACTGATTCCACCGATTCCACCGATTCCGTCTCCTCTCGGGAGGCGTGACATGGGAGTGTTGCTTGACGGCACGAGGGTCGGCCTCCCGTATATGGCCAATGGTGGCGCGACCGTGCCGATGAACGCGCTTTACGATGGCGTGCAGGTGTGGCCGCCAGCAGCCGAAACGCTCGTGGACGTGTGGCTCAAACCGGTCGATTTCACGGCTCAGGCACTCTATGCCGACCATCCTGAGGTCAAGGTGGCCGCCCAGAAGGTTTTCGCGGACGGCCACATCGAGGACTCATCCTTGACGCTGTCCACGGCGGATTCCACCGTGGCGAGCATCCATGACGGTACGGTGAGCTTCGTGAGCAATGCGTCGAATTTCCTCGCCGTCCTCAAACAGGACGCGTTCAAACCATGCCACGTGGCCATCGCTGACGGCAAGACCTCATTGGGTGCGAAGCAGATTCTCGTGCAGCCAGACCGGCCTTCGACGGCTCCGGTCGGCAGCCTGTGGTGCCGCACGGAAAAACTCCACAATGGCCTCAAGTATTACACCGGCAGTGTGGGCGATGATGCCAACGTCATGTGCTTCCTCATCGACCGAATCCGCGAGGTGTGGCGCAGGGAATGGAACGGTTGGAAACTTTTGACGGGAAAGGAATTGTCATGAGACGGAAACTTGACTATTCGGCCCATGAGGTGCCGGCTAACCGGCGCGTCGATATCGGCAGTCTCCCGCAGGGTGGCTGGCATGTCAGCAAGACGGGCGGGAGGCTCTTCGTGGGCGACACCAGCTGGAAACGTTACGCCTATCTGAACGAGATGACGGATGAGGCGGAATTCCATCTGGACAAGACCACGAGCATGCTGATGCAGGGGCAGGACGGTACCCCCTGCCGTGATATCGCCATCGAATCGAAACCCGCATACGACATTTACGTCGTGGGGGGGGGATTCCGGGCTTCTTCACCGCGCAGACCGCGCCGTACTGATCTCAGGGCGGGTGACCGCCGATGAGACTCGTGAATCCAAGCACGGGGGCGACCAAGCCTGTCGACAATGGGTTCGAGGGGCGGGCGGACGGACTGACCTATACCGGCACGGCGGACGATCCGCAGCTTTTGCGAGTATGGGGCAATATTTTGCCCGTCGATCCGACGACCGGCATGTATTCCGCGATCCTCACGGACATGTCATCCGGCGTTACCCCGACGAACGAGAAGAAAGTGACCATCGCGGATGGCGCGGCCACCATGCCCGCAACAAACGGATGGTGGTGGGACGGCATATTGCTCGCCAAGGGCGCGCACGTGACCATACCGTGCATCGGATGGTTCAGCG
>OGRE01001074.1_pt1 | contig 25300 bp, 26 predicted proteins | sample 1553421 | NCBI WGS metagenome assembly OGRE01 (sample SAMEA2580076, study PRJEB22360) | human gut metagenome | biome: human gut; feature: human-associated habitat; material: faeces | place: Denmark | collected 2008/2010 | reverse complement strand
ATTTCATTTGTTTTCAACAGAAGAAAGTAAAAAAATATATAAAATGATAAATAGGGCTAATCGTTATACTCTTGTGAGTAGAGTTATTGGAATTCTAAGTCAAATAGATATATTTTATCTTATGGAGTTTATAAAAGGAATCTTTTTTTTACCAATATATCAATGTTATTTTTTACTAAAACATAAGAATGAGCTAGGGGAAGATTTTTTAGAGATGTATGAATATGTTGGAAAAGTTGAAACAGCTGTTTCTATTCTTTCATTGCGTCATCAGTACCAGACATGTATTCCAGAGGTTTCATCTGTGCCAATCGTACAATTTAAGAATTGTTATCATCCAATTATTAAGAATCCTGTAAAAAATAGTTTTTCTACAGATACATCTTGTATGATTACAGGTTCAAATGCATCAGGTAAATCTACTTTTTTGAAAACCGTGGGTATAAATATGATTATGGCAAAAGCATATCATACATGTTTTGCTGATGAGTTTGTTTATTATCCATTTCAGCTTTACACATCAATTCATATTCAAGATAATCTAAAGACTGGTGAAAGTTATTATATAAGGGAGATAAAAACTTTGAAAACAATTTTAAACATGATGTCAACACACCAGTGTTTAATACTTATTGATGAAATTTTAAGAGGTACCAATGAGAAAGAAAGAATTGCGATTTCCAAAGTTGTATTAAAGTATATGTTTGAAAGTCAATCCTTGATATTTGTAACAACACATGATTTATCTATTGTTGATGCTTTTAGCAATATCTCTCAATATTGTTTTAATGATGACATTGTTGATAAGATATGGAAGAGTGATTATAAAATAAAAGCAGGAGTTTGTAAAGTTGGAAATGCTATTAAGCTTTTAGAGGTATATGGTTTTGATAGCAAAATTGTAGAACAGTTAAAAAAGCCTTATTAGGCTTTTTCTTGTGGCAACATGTTTTCAAAGACTTCAGATTCTTGATTGATACTTTGATCTATTTCTTCATCTAAATCATCAAAATCAAATTGCTTAACAGCCTTTACAACTCTAAATGCAGTTGTTGCATTGTGCAGGACTGGTCTTAATTGATTCACAATAGGAATAATTTGATTAGCTGTATAAAGTGTTTTTTGAGCAGTCCTAATTGTTGAAGACATTGATAATTGATTCAGTGAATATTTCATTGATTGAAGCAGTGATGGTTTCATCCCCATCATTCCCATAGGATACATCATAGATTGCTGTGGCATATAAGGATATGGATAAGGATTACCTGGAAATTGTGGATACATCATAACACCTCCTATATTAGTATATGTTTATTTTATAAAGGTGTTAGTTATTTATCATGATTTATGAAATAAGATTTGATTTGATATTTGAATTATGTTTTGATACATGGTGAGATATTTTTCTAGATGGTTTATTCCTAACTGTGTTATCGAATAATATTTTCGAGTTGGACCAAGTGGAGATTTTGCTTTACGACATCGAATAAACTCTTTTTTCTCCAAACGTGATAATATGGGATAAAGTGTTCCTTCAATAATATTTTTAAGTCCTGCATCACTTAATTTTAATAGAATATCATAGCCATATGTTTCTTCCTGACTAATAATTTTAAGAACACATCCTTCTAATATCCCTTTAAGTAGTTGACTTTCGTCCATACATCTCCCTCTTTTCTAATTATTTCATTGATTAAGACTTTGATCAAAGATATCAATTTGTTTTTCATGTATCATTTGATATAATTTTAGTCTTGCTATTTTGCCTTTGTCAAGAAGCTTATAGATAGGAATTTCTATAATGAGGAGTAAGCTTGTAAATAGCATTGCATCAGGAGTTTCACTTGTTATAAAAGTGCCAATAATAATAATGAGCACCATAATTATAAAGCATATACTTCCATAATGATCCATGCGCTTATCTTTTTGAAATCTTTCCTCATACCATGTCTGGACATCTAAAGGGATTAAATTCTTCTTTTTTTGTTTTACACAATATTTATTATATTTCTTTCGCATTTGCATAATATTCTCGTTCATAACACTATCATCAAAAGAAAAATAGTTTTCTTCCTGTTGATCAATACGTTTTTGCTGGTTCTTGTGTAAGGTGCATATTGTATATATACTCAATGTGAGGAATAAGAAAAGCCATCGTGGTAAAGGAATCAAAGAATCAATTTGTTCTGGTATAAAAAATATGCTTATAAAAATAATAAAAAAGAGAATCACTGTGATGATATTATCAACTTTTTTTGTATACCATGAATATTTAAAAATAAGTTTTCTGGTTAATAATTTAAAGAGAATGAAAATAAATAAAGAAATAAACATGGAACAAAAGAAGGCACCCATCTCTACATGAGTTGTCCATGGCGAATAAACACCATCAAAAAAATCTACAATTAATCCTATAGTTGTTAAAATAAATGCGATAAGGGATAATATACGATAGGCATTTAAAAATTGAAATATTCTATGAAGAGGAGTATTGGTGTGGCTTTTTACCAATTGATTGCAGAAAAGTTTCATATCAGAGCCAATCACATCTTCAAGTGGACGAGAATCTTCTTGAGCAGATAACAATAAATCTACAACTTCATTCATAATGACACTTAAATTATCACCGGGAAATAGGATGGCTTCAATATATATAGCCATTTTCTCATAAGCTGATTTGTATTCGTTTGTTAACTTTTGAGCATAGTCATCGTAGTTAATATCATTTATCATTTGTCATTCCTCCTACTCCTTGTTTATACATAGTACCTAGTATGAGTATAATATACTACTATGCTATGTCAAGTAGTAACGTGAAAATACAAAAAAGTAACTATTCAAGCAAAGTATTTTGCTTTTTGAATTGAATTATAGTATAATCAAAAGGCTTGAAAGGAGGCGTTATAATGAAATTATATGAACAATATCAATTTAACCCATTTGTCAAAGAGACAATTACTGAATTAAAATTTGAATCGCCTACAAAAATTCAAAAAGAAATCATACCTTTAGTATATAAACAAAGAGATATTATTGGAATCTCACAAACTGGAACAGGGAAAACACATGCTTTTTTGATTCCAATTATGGATATGATTGATGTCACATCAGACTGTGTGCAAGCAGTTATCACAGCACCAACGAGAGAATTAGCTTCACAAATATATGAACATGCCAAACTTTTTATGAAGTATAATCAAGATTTACGTGTTTCTTTAATTATTGGTGGAAGTGATAAACAAAAGGCTATTGATAAATTAACGATTCAACCTCATATTGTTATTGGAACACCAGGAAGAATTAAAGATTTATCATTAGATGAACAAGCTTTAAAAATCACTACAGCAGATATCTTTGTCATTGATGAAGCAGATATGACATTGGAATTTGGATATCTGGAAGATATTGATGCTGTTTTAGGAAAGATGAAAGAAAATCTTCAAATGATGGTTTTTTCAGCAACAATTCCACAAATGTTAAGACCTTTTTTACAAAAATATATGCAAAATCCTAAAATGGTTGAAATTGATGAACAATTAACAACAACTCGTAATGTTTCACATTATTTAGTTCCAACAAAACATCGTGATCGTTATCAGGTTTTAAAGCAAATTATGGGTATTATTGATCCTTACATTTGTTTGATTTTCTGTAATAAGAGAACTCAAGCTGCTGACTTGACTATGAAATTAAGAAATGATGGTTATAAGGTTGGAGAGATTCATGGGGACTTAGAACCAAGAGAACGTCGTCAAATGATGAGACGTATTAAAAATATGGACTATCAATATATTGTTGCTACTGATATTGCAGCAAGAGGTATTGATATTGATGGTGCAAGCCATATTATTAATATGGAGTTCCCAACTGAACTTGATTTCTATATTCATAGAAGTGGACGTTGTGGACGTGGAAAATATACTGGTGAATGTTATAGTATGTATGATACAAGCAATCAGAATATTGTTCAGGCATTAGAAAAGAAGGGGATTACTTTTGAAATGAAAGAAGTCAAAGGTGATCAATTCGTTGATACTAAAGATCGTGAAAAACGTAAATCACGTGAAAAACATCAAACAGAATTAGAAAAGAAAATTACGTCTATTGTAAGAAAGCCAACAAAAGTGAAACCAGGCTATAAGAAAAAGCGTAAAAGAGTTATTGAAAAAATGGTTAAGCAAGAAAAAAGAGCAATGATTAAACAAGATATTAAGCGACAGAAAAAAGAACGTGCAAAACAAGCACAAAGGGAAAAACGTGAAAGAGAGGAATAAAATGAATGTTGAAAATTGGTAGTCATGTTTCCATGAGTGGAAAAGAAATGATGTTAGGTTCTGTAAAAGAAGCATTATCATATGGTTCAACAACTTTTATGTTTTATACAGGAGCACCACAGAACACTGCTAGAAAACCAATTGATCAATTGAGAATTGATGAAGCAAAGGCATTGATGGCAGAAAACAATATTAATATAGATGATGTTGTTGTTCATGCTCCTTATATAATTAATTTGGCAAATACAATAAAACCTGAAACTTTTGAATTGGCTGTTCGTTTTTTAAAACAGGAAATTGCACGATGTGAAGCTATTGGTATTTCAAAATTGGTTTTACATCCAGGAGCACATGTCAAAGCTGGCGACGAAATTGGACTTCAACAGATTGTGAATGGTTTAAATCAAGTTCTTGATAAAGATCAAACTGTGCATATTGCTTTAGAAACAATGGCAGGTAAGGGCAGTGAATTGGGGCGTGATTTTGATCAGTTAAAATATATTATTGAACATGTTGAACATAATGAATTGTTAGGGGTTTGTTTAGATACATGTCATTTACATGATGGCGGTTATGATTTAACAAAATTTGAAGATATTCTTGATGAGTTTGATGAAAAGATTGGTTTGGATCGTTTGCTTGTTGTTCATGTGAATGATTCTAAGAATGAAAGAGGAGCTCATAAAGATAGACATGAAAATATTGGATATGGTTATATTGGATTTGAGACATTGAATTCGATTGTTCATCATCCAAAATTAAAAGATGTTCCTAAGATATTAGAAACACCTTACATAGATGAACATGCTCCATATAAAGAAGAAATTGATATGTTAAAAAATCAAATCTTCAATAATGGTTTGAAATAATTGTTTAATAAACCAATAATCTTTTGACAAGTGAATTCACTTGTCAATTTTTTTATATAGTTTTCTAGTACAAATTGATATTGATCATGAACCAAAGCATATTGGTTATTTTTAATGATTGATAAAACTGTCTCCTGAGTTTCCTCATCTAATTCAATATCAAATTCTTGTAATAAAATCTTAAAGTCTTCAAGTTTTAATTTAGATATATATTCACTATTTTGGTCTCGCATCTTTTGTTCCTCCTACATATAAACTATGTAAAAAATCTCTAAAGAATGACTATTCCCATATAAAAAGTTTTGAAAATAAAGGACCTGTTATGTAAGTTTATGAATTATAAATATGAAAAAAGGCTTAAGTAAATACTCAAACCTTTGTCATATTTATAATTTCTTCTTTTAATACTTGAACCATATCTTCTTGTCTGACTTTTTTAATAATTTCTCCTTTTTTAATAAGGAGTCCTTCCTTTACACCACCAGCAATTGCGATATCAGCATGTTTTGCTTCACCAGGACCATTAACTGCACAGCCCATGATAGCAACTGTAATATCTTTATGAATAGTATTTAAGAAATCTTCTATTTCACTTGCAATGGGAATGAGATCATATTGAATCCTTCCACACGTTGGACAAGAGACTAGCGTAGGAACATTTTCAATCAATTCTAATTCTTTTAATAAAGTTTTCGCAACTTTGATTTCTTCAACAGGGTCATCACTTAAAGAGACACGAATAGTGTTTCCAATACCTTGATAAAGAAGTGTTCCAATCCCCAAACTTGATTTAATCGTTCCACCAAGTTTAGTCCCTGCTTCAGTAACACCAATATGGAGAGGGCAATCAAAAGTTTGACTTGCTAATTGATAAGCTTCAATAGTTAATAATGTATTTGAAGATTTTAATGAGATTGCATAGTCATGAAAATTTAGTGATTCTAGTATATCAATATGTTTCTTAGCACTTTCAATCATTCCTTGAGCTGTAGGCTTACCATATTTTTGAAGAATATCTTTTTCTAATGAACCACTATTAACACCAATACGGATGGGAATATGCTTTTTTTGACAAGCTTCTACAACAGTTTTGACCTTGTCTATTGAACCTATATTTCCAGGATTGATTCTGATTTTATCAATACCATTTTCAATCGCAGTCAGTGCAAGTTTATAATCAAAGTGAATATCAGCAATTAAAGGTATATGAATGCTTTTTTTGATAGTAGATATTGCTTTTGCATCATCTTCATCAAAGACAGCAACTCTTACCATTTCACAACCAGCTTCTTCCAATTTGAGAATTTGGTTTATTGTATTTTTTGTATCTTTGGTTTTTGTATTGCACATTGATTGAATAATCACATGTTGATTTCCACCTAATGTTAAATTTCCAACTTTAAATGATTTCGTTTCATGTCTTAACATAATTATCTAACCTCGTTTCTACTCTTATTATACCATATTTTATCATCTAGCCAATAAAAGAAGTCATAACGCATTATTTTGTCGTCAATATTTAGGGAATATGCTAAAATGAAAGTAAGGTAGGTGTTGAATTGGAGGGATATTATGGATAATCATACGAGTATGAGCGAAACACAACAACTGAAATCTGCTATTCAATATATTATAATTGGTTTCCTGTTTGCCAGTTTAACTATTGATATAGGGTGGATACCTGAAATTGAAGGGCTTATTTCTGTCTTATGGTTTTTTATTGGATTAAGAATGACTAAAGGTCTCAATTGGAAATTCAAATATGCTTATTATCTTAGTCTCTATTTTTTGTTTGCATACTTATTAACAACAATTGTTAATATTCAAACACCGCTCACATTACCTAGTTATTACTATACTACTCATGCTATTTTAAAAGTTATACAAATGACTTTAGTGTTTTTAGGGATGAAAGAAAATTCTTCTTCCATGCGTTTAGATATCACTTTATTTTCTTATTATATGATTTGTTTAATTGGTACTTTTCTTGGTGGAGATGATGTATCATTTCTCATTTGGGGAAGTGTACTGTTATTCATATATATAGTTTATCGTCAATTAAAAAAGTGTAAGCAAGATGCTATAGACTGTCATCTAGTTATGGAATCAAACAATAGAATTTCTACAGGCGTCATTATTATTGGATATTGTATAAGTCTTTTTGTGGTTGGTTATATCATTATTTGGATCTGGCCTCTTATTTCATATAATTACCATGATCTTTATAAACCTACTTATCATAATTTAGATGTTTTAGATGTCACCAATCAAATTGAAGGATGGGATAGTGCAACTATTTATAATATGAATGAGTATCAAAATCTTTATGTATTTCATAAGCAGGAGAAATTAGATAAAAGATATGCAATGATTGATTCAGAGATATATTGTAATTATGGACATGATAAGTATGATGTTGAAGTTGGTATGATAGATTTTGCGAATGGTGAACAATCGTATCAAATTGATGAGAGAATACCTGATTATTTAACTCAAATTGATTCGTTTTTTAATAGTTCATCTTCGGGACGAAGATACTATCGCGTATTTGTAAATCCATTTGATGAAACTCTTAATGTAACATTAGAGATTCTAGCACCTGTTTCAACAATTTATAACGAAGATGACGAAGAGCAGAGTATTGCTATAACTGGTGAATTTAAATATTATGAATATGGAGATACTTATTTTGGTGATATGCATAACTACAAATCTCAAAGTTTTTATGCGTATGTTTATAAAAGCAAATGGGTATTTAACGACTAGAGAATATTTTTTATCTTTTTGCTATAATTTAATATTTTTATCATAATATATAGTGGTGATCATTATATGTTATGGATTATAACAATTATAGAATTTTTAATTGGTTCAGTTTTGCATTTTGTATATGATATCTTTCCTTATTCTGTGGTTGCTCTTATAGCTCCAGTCAATGAAAGTATTTTTGAACACTTAAAGTTAGTTTTGTATCCTATGCTATTTATTGATATTATTTTGTTATTGAGAAATAAAAAAACATATTCATTGACAAGTATGTTAGTGGGGATAATCACTGGTATATTAAGTGTGGTACTAATTTATTACTTCTATCATTATGGTTTAGGCATTGAAAGCCTTATTGTAGATATTGTATTATTATTTGTGGGAATCCTGCTTGGAAATGTAATGATGATTATTGTTGATAAACATCATTGGAATATGGATTGGCGCATTAATCTTATTATTCTTGTTGCATTGATTGTTCTTTTTAGTGTATGGACTTTTTATCCACCTGATTTGCCTATTTTCATAGATAACAGTAAAGCAGTGCTATCATAGCACTGCTTTTAAATGAGTTCTTCAAATTGATTAAGAATATTTTCAAAATAATGGAAGGCATCATCATAGAGTTGATTTTCTAATGGATTGACAAGAGCATCCTTTAATAAATCAACTGGATCTTTGCTACCTCCAGATTTTAGGAAATTCAAGTATGCCTCTTTCTGTTTTTGATCTCCATCAAGTATACGAGAAACAATTGCTAAGGCAACAGTCATACCCAATGTGTATTTATATACATAATAATTATAATAGAAGTGAGGAATATAGAAGCATGAATGACTCACATATTGGTCCATAGTAACATCAGGTCCAAAATATTCAGCATTCTTACTCATATATAAATCAGTAATCATTTGAGCTGACATGGGTTTTCCTTCTTGAGCCCAAGTATGCAGAATATGTTCAAAGTCAGCATACATTGGTTGTCTAAAAATAAGTCCAACACAATTTTCTAATAATTCATAAAGGAAATAGGCTTTTTCTTCTTTAGACGAAGCATGTTCAAGCATATAATTGATTAATAATGTTTCATTAACGGTTGAGGCAACTTCTGCCACAAAAATGCGATAATCACAATTAATAGGTGATTGATGATGACATGAAAGATAAGTGTGAGCACTATGACCAAGTTCATGTATCATTGTTGATAATGAGTTATAGTCACCAATGAAATTCATTAATATATATGGATTGGTATCATAACATCCGCTTGAATAAGCACCAACACGTTTGCCGGCATGTGGATAATAATCAATCCATCTTTCATCTCTTGCTTTTTGAATGATTTCAACATAATCATTTCCAAAAACTTTGACAACATCTAAGATAATATCAAAACATTCATCAACTGTGTATTTTTTTGTATCATATTCAACAAGTGGTATATTTAAATCGTAATTATACATTGTTTCAAGATTAAGAACTTTTTTCTTAAGAGCATTGTAACGATGAAATAAAGGTCTATATTCTTTATTCGCTTTTTCTAAAATTTTAAAGAATAATGATGTTGGTACATTATCATCAAAAAGACTTGCTTCTAATGGACTATTGAATTTTTTTACATCAGCATAGAAAGCATCTTTTTTCATAACACCTGCTAAAGTTGCAGCAAAGACATTTTCATATTTTTTGTATTCTTTAAAAAAGTTATGATAAGCTTCTTGTCTGACATTTGGATCAGGATTTTTAAGAAACTCTGATAAAGTTGCACTGTTTAAGAATTTCTCTTCTCCATTAATATGGACAGGGTCATAATCAAGACGAAAAGCATCAAAAACTTGTGAAGAAACATCAGAAATAGAAGATGTTTTAGAAATGAGAGTTTCCATTTCTTGAGAAAGGACATGTTTCTTTTGTCTGAGAATCTCAGAAATAGAATAGCGATAATCCGCCAGCCTTTCATCCTTTAAGAAGTTTTCAACTTTTGTATGTGCAGCAATCATCTCTACTGTATAAAAATCTAATGCAGAAGTGACTTGGTCATAAAATGAGAGAATGGCTGCATACATTGTTTGATATTTCTGTTGATTTGGTTCAACATCACAGTGTAAATGTGCAAAACAATGTAGTTTTTGAATATATCGTGACATTCTTATATACTCTTCATGAAAGTTGATAAAATGTTCAACATCACTTAAAAAGTGCTCTTTTTGTAGAACTAACTGATCTAATAATTGTTTTGCTTCGTTTAAATCATTGTAAAACTCTTGCTCATCTTTATAAATCGAAGAGAGATTCCATGTATCTTTTGTTTCAATACTTTCTCGTTCCATATGTTTCCTCCTTGTATAGAATATATGATATGTCTTTACTAAAATTTTGTCAATGCCTACGAATGTATGGTATACTAAAAAGAAAGAAGAGGGGATACTTATACTATCCTTAAAGAAGTTAGAGCAAGTGTTCTAATAATGGTTATTGACACATTTGCAAATCTACAGAATATCATATATATAATGATTCCTTAAGGATTATGTCTAATGATGATGTGAATTCATGTGTTATGAGCATCATAAGCAAATTGATTTATGGGTAAGAGAGAATTTGGTATTGAATGATTGAAGTATTAGGATATAGGACATTCAAAGGAGAAATGTACTATTTTTGATGTTTAAACTCATCAATTCCATTAGGCGATTTTGTTTCAATTAAATGAATGCTGATGGTTTGTAGTACAAAAAGATGACTTTTTTTGCCTTATTTTGAATGAGTAGTATGATTACAGGTATGAATTGATTATATATTTTATCAGGTAAAATAATGGTTAAATTTAAAAAAGTATTGAATATATCAGATAAAGATTAATTATTTTATTCGTTTTGAATATTCTAATTTTTACTTGGTAAAAAATCAAGAAAACATTGATTATATCAACAGTATTTAATGATAAGCAATTATGAATATGTTGATTTTATTAGGGTTAAATAGTAACCTGTGATGTTTTAAAATTTATTTGTACTGATATTCTGTTTTAGAAAGATAAATGTTTGATTTAATTTATTTTCATTTTCGATTATAAAAAATAGTTATTCTTAAATATAAGGTGATGGAATGGATTTTTGAAAAGTAAGATATGTATTCTAAAATAAAAAAACTCTTCATTTAAGCATTGAAGAGTGTAAACCAAAAGCAGAGTGTTATGATGGAAAGAAGTGGAGCCATAAAATATCTTCTTTCTTCACATTGTGATTGTAAATTTTTACAAGTTATAAAAGTAAGTATGATAGCAAAAAGAAGACAAATTAATTGAACAAAACTTTGTGGTAATCGTAATGTTGTGATATGGCCTTCTTCTAGTAACACAAACATAGCAATCAATTGTAAGATAAAAGATATAGCATAAATTTTTTTAAGTGAGAAATGAGTTGTTTTTCTCATAATCATAAATTCTCCCAAAGGATATCCTAATATATTCATAAAAGTAATAACTGCAACATAGACTAATAAAAAAGAGCCTATCAAACTACAAATCATATGTATCACCCCAATGAATACTTTAACATGTTTTTAAAACAGTTTTTGTCAAATAAAAAACTCTATCACAAATTAAGCGATAGAGTTAACCAATGTAGCTAATCTTGATTTTTGTCTGCTAGCATAGTTTTTATGATGAATACCTTTACTTACAGATGCATCTAATTTAGATGCAGCGACATTGTAAGCAGCAACTGCAGCTTCTTTATCTCCAGCTTCAACTGCAGTTTTTACTTTCTTAATTGCAGTTTTTAAAGCACTTTTATAAGAATTGTTTAATTCACGTTTTTTGTTATCGTTTTTATAACGTTTGATTTGTTGTTTCATGTTTGCCATTGTTCTTTCACCTCGCTTTTGTATTTCGCCATGTTATTCTATCAAAAATAGACGATAAATGCAATGTTTTATTGTGAAATGATTATATTTTTTTAAAATGGTAATGATTAATGTGGTGAGAACATGAAAAAATATTATACACGAAGTGATTTGGCTATTGAATCATTAGCCCATGCTGTTAAAGACAAAGATTATAAACATAGTGAAAAAAAAGAAGGAAATGTTACAATTGAAACATTTGAAATTTTACAAACAAGTGAACTCTATCCACATGAAGTTGGACAATATGTAGAAATTAGTTTTCCTGATTATCAAGATATTTCAACTTTAACTGAACAATTTGAGAAACAACTCTCTACATTTATTAAAGCTAAAACGAATACAATTGACCCATTAATTCTTTTTGTAGGTTTAGGAAATGAAACTTTAACAAGTGATGCTATTGGGCCTAGAACTTTAAAACATATTCGAGCTACACATCATTATCCATTGGATGAAAGGCATCAGAATCAATATTATGATAGTATGTGTGTGGCTCCAGGTGTTATGGCGCGCACTGGTATGGAAACTGCTGATATTGTTCAATGTTTAGTAGAAGAATTTCATCCAGATATGATTATTGCAATTGATGCATTGTGTGCACAAAGTTATGAAAAAATTTGTCATGTTATTCAAATGAATAATGTTGGTATTTATCCTGGTAGTGGTATTGGAAATCATCGTAAAAGTATTACAGAATCATCGATGGGTGTCCCAGTTGTTGCAATTGGGATTCCAACGGTTATTCATGTATCCAGTCTGGTAAGTGATGTTTACAACTTATTGGAAGGTTATTTCAAAGAATCACTGGACCCATCAACATCTTTGAAGGTGGGGAAACGTAGGAGATATGAAGGAAGACTCAATGAGGTTCAAAGACGATTGATCCTAGGGGAAATTGGTCAACTTGATGAACAAAAGCGTATTCAATTATTAAATGAGGTTTTAAACCCTATTGAAAGTCAATTTGTAATGAGTGATAAAGATATTGATTTTGATATTGAAATGATTTCTAAGATACTATCTTCAGGAATAAATCATTTAAGGTATTAAAGGTGTACTAAATACACCTTTTTTTGCATATATTCTGTTGTATAGTAATAGGGGGAAGAACTATGAATAACAATTTGAAAATTGTTTTGAAAGTGATTGTTGTGGTTGTAATTTTATTAAATCTTCCTTTCCAAAAGGTATACAGTGAAAACGTAGAGAATATCGTATCTTCTTTAACAACAACAGATGTTAAGAAGCAGTCTAATGGAAAATCGATTTATATCTATAACACTCACCAAGGGGAAAAATATGCAAGTAATTCGGTCAAAGAAGGGAGCAAATATCTGATGCAATTATTAGAACAAAGAGGGTATAGTGTTGATTATGAAACAACAGATTTTGAATTGTATAAGATGAAGAATCATATTGATTATGCATATTCTTATACAGTTTCAAAGAAATATTTGAATAATGCCTTAAAAGATCATGGAGGATATGATTTGGTCATTGATTTTCATCGTGATTCTATAAAAAAATCATTATCAACAATTACTGTTGATAATAAGAATTACGCAAAGCTAATGTTTGTAGTAGGAAAGGGAAGTGGCAATTATCCAGCTGTAAATAAGTGTTGTGAGAAATTATCATCAATGATTAATAAAAAAATACCTAAATTATCACGAGGTGTTATGTTAAAACAAAGTCATTATAATCAAGGTGTAACTAAAAATATGGTCTTGATTGAAGTTGGAGCCAATGAAAACACATATGAAGAAGTTCAAAATTCACTCAATATTTTAGCATTAGTTCTTGATGAATATTTAAGTGCATGAAACAATTTTGGACAGATTTATGTTTGGTTTTGCTTTTAATATGTGTTATTTCATTGTTTTTTGGAGATTATAATGTGTCTCAGACAATGTTTCAAAGGTCGATTGATGATTTTGAAGAGTCAGTTTCTTCAGGTGAAAAGCCAAAAGATCAGTATGTGACCATTCAAGATTCTTCTGATAATCATGTGTCATCATTCCTCAAAACTATGAGTGATGGATGTGTACAGGTGATTCAGTATATTGTTTTGATTTTCTCTAATTTTGTTAGTATGATATTAACTGTTATGGTATACTAATAAGGAAAGAGAGTTGGTAAGAATGAACAAAAAAAGAATTGTATTTATGGGAACAGCATCTTTTTCTTTAGCAATTTTAAAAATGCTGTTTGATGAAGATTATAATGTTGTAGGGGTTGTTTCTCAACCTGATAGATATGTTGGCAGAAAGAAAATTCTAACAATGCCTGATGTAAAGGTAGAAGCTTTAAAGCATGATGTTCCAGTTATTCAGCCTCAAAAGATTAAAGAAGAGTATCAAGCTATCTTAGATTTGAAACCTGATTTGATTATTACGGCAGCATATGGTCAACTGGTTCCTCAGGCAGTATTAGATGCACCAACTTTAGGATGTGTCAATGTACATGCATCTTTATTGCCTATGTATCGAGGAGGAGCACCAGTTCATCAATGTATTATTGATGGTCAGGATCAAACTGGTGTGACAATTATGTATATGGTCAAGAAAATGGATGCTGGAAATATCATTAGTCAGCAGGTGATCCCAATTCATATTGAAGATACTGTTGGTGATTTGTATGAGCGTTTAAGTGAAGTGGGGGCTCAACTCTTAAAGGACACTCTTCCATCAATTCTTGAGGGAACAAATCAAAGTCTTCCTCAGGATGAAAGTTTGGTTACATATGCACCAACACTGTCAAGAGAAGATGAACGGATTGACTGGAATTTAGGTGCTTTACAAGTCTATAACAAAGTGAGAGGGACAAATCCCTGGCCGGGAAGTTATACAATCTATCAAGGAAAAGTCGTTAAAATCTGGGCTGGTCAAGTTCATCAATGTGAGAATGCCATAACACATCATGCACATCAGGACAATGGTACGATTGTTAAAATTTTTAAAGATGCAATTGGTGTGAAAGTTTGTGATGGTGTTTATCTGATTACTGAATTTCAGTTAGAGGGAAAGAAGAAAATGTCTGTCAAAGATTATTTAAATGGGCATAATATATTTGAAGTTGATACAAAGTTTGAATAAGATAGTCGTTTTCACATGACTATCTTTTCTTTTCAATGTATAATAATATTTACGAGGAGTGATAAAAAATGAGAATGGTTGATTTAATTCAAAAGAAAAGAGATGGCTTAGAATTAACAGATGAAGAAATTCACTTTATTATTGATGGTTATACAAAGGATATTATTCCTGATTATCAAATGAGTGCATGGATGATGGCTATTTGTTTTCAAGGTTTAAATAAACGTGAAACGGCTTCTTTAACTCTGGAAATGATGCATAGTGGAGATATTATTGATTTAAGTGCAATTCAGGGAATTAAGGCGGATAAGCATAGTACTGGAGGAGTTGGTGATAAAACGTCATTAGTATTAGGACCAATTGTTGCGGCCTGTGGTGTTCCAGTAGCTAAAATGAGTGGACGTGGACTTGGACATACTGGTGGAACTTTGGATAAGTTAGAATCTATCCCAGGATTAAATATTATGATTAGTGAAGAAGCTTTTGTGAAACAAGTTAATGATTGTCAATTGGCAATTATTGGACAGAGTGCTCATCTTGACCCTGCTGATAAAAAGATGTACGCACTTCGTGATGTCACTGGTACGGTTTCTTGTATTCCATTAATTGCTTCATCAATTATGTCAAAGAAATTAGCAGCTGGAAGTGATGCTATTTTATTAGATGTTAAATATGGTGATGGAGCTTTTATGAAAACAATTGAAGATGCTAAAGTTTTAGCACGTACAATGATTGAAATTGGTGAATCTTTAGGAAAAGATACACGAGCAACAATTTCAAATATGTCTCAACCATTAGGAAATGCAATTGGAAACAGTTTAGAAGTTAAAGAGGCTATTGAAACTTTAAATGGAAATGGACCAGAGGATTTGCTAGAACTTTGTTTACAAGCAGGTAGCCATATGTTAGTTCAAGCTAAGAAAACTGATTCAGAGTTAATAGCCAGACAGATGTTAGAAGACACTATTACCAGTAAAAAGGCATTACATGTTTTATGTGCAATGGTGAAAGCTCAGGGTGGCGATGATGAATATATTAAACATCCTGGTATGTTTGAAAAAGCCAAAGAAGTCATTGCTGTTAGAGCTGAACATGATGGTTATGTCAAAGAATTGGAGGCTTTATCGCTTGGACTTGTAAGCATGAAACTAGGTGGCGGAAGACAAACAACAAAGGACCAAATAGATCATAGTGTTGGCTTAGTCTTAAATAAAAAAATAGGAGATTTTGTTAAGCGTGATGATGTTTTGGTTTATGTACACACAAATACGGGATTAAGTGAGGAACTTAAAAATGAAATTTTAGGTGCTTATCATTTTACGAGTGATTTTGTAAAGAAACCAATATTAATTGATGAAATTTTATCTTAGATGATGAAAGAGAGTTTGAGGTAAAACTCTCTTTTTCATATTTTGTTCTTTTTATGTATTTCTATAAGGAATTCAGTATAATAAAAAAAGTGATGAAGATGGGAAAATATTTATTTTATGATATTGATGGAACATTAATGGGACCATCACGCAAAGTAACTGAAAAAACAAAATGGGCTATAGAAGAAGCCAAAAGACAAGGACATAGAGCATTTTTATGTACTGGAAGGGCACCAACATCCATCTCAGATGATTTGAAGGAAATTGATTTTGATGGAATTGTTTGTAGTGCTGGTGGATTTGTTATTGTTAATGGTGAATTTATTTTTGAAAATTTTATGAATCAGTATATTTTATCAGAAGTGATGACATTATTTATAAACAATCATATTTTGTTTACATTGGAAACGAAAAAAGCACTTTATCAGACACCAGGTGTTAATGAATTTTTTGATCAAAGACATCAGTTAGATTGTAAAGAAAATTTGGAACTTGCAAGATTTTTTGAAATAAGAAGGCAGAGTGAGAATAGAAAACCTGTTAGAGATTTTGATATATTGACGACAGGAGTGACAAAAGTCTGTTTTATTGCACCTGAAAAAGACCGCTTTTATCAATGTATTCCTTTTTTAGAGGAATTTTTCAATGTTGTGATTTTTTCAAAAGATGCTGATGATTTTGTGAATGGTGAAATCATCCTTAAACATTGCACAAAAGCAGATGGTATTAAACGTGTTGTTGAGTATTTCCATGGCAATATGGAAGATACTGTAGGATTTGGTGATAGCATGAATGATTATCAAATGTTAGAAGAAGTTAGTATTGGTGTTGTTTATGAAGATGCACCAGAAAATTTAAAGAAATTAGGACAATATTATTTTACTGATCCTGATCAAGATGGCATTTATAAAGTCATGAAAGAGATGGGGTTGATATCTGATGAATTGTTCTAATGAGGAGGTAAAATGGAAATTTGTATAGAAATGGTACAAAGATTAATTAATGAACAATATCCTGAATTTATGGGGTTGAATATCAAGCCAGTTGAAAAAAGTGGACATGATAATAGAACATTTCATTTAGGTGAGGATATGATTATAAGATTGCCTAGTGGAAAAGATTATGCGATGCAGGCAAAAAAAGAAAACCAATGGTTATTATATTTGGCAAAGCATCTCTCTTTACCTATTTCAAAGCCTTTGTATCTAGGGAAAGAGACAGAGTATTATCCATATCCTTGGTCTATTTTAAGTTATTTAGAAGGAGAAACGTTATCATATGATAATATTGAAAATCAAGAGATATTTGCTGTAGAATTAAGAAAATTCTTAGATGAATTTCAACAGATACCTTGTGAGAATGGACCAGATGCTGGTAAACATAATTTTTATCGTGGTGGAAATTTAAAGGTTTATAATCATGAAACAGTAGAGGCATTAAATACCTTATCAAATAATATCAATAATGCCAAACTTTTGGATTTATGGCATTTGGCATTGGCATCAAATGAGCAGATGAAGAATGTGTGGGTACATGGTGATGTAGCACCTGGCAATCTATTGATTAAAAACGGACATCTTTGTGCGGTGATTGATTTTGGTATTTTAGGGGTTGGCGATCCAGCCTGTGATTATGCTATGGCATGGACATTTTTTAATAGTCAAGGTCGCGAAGTCTTTTTAAAAGGATTATCACAAGCAATGCGAAATCGAGCAATGGGATGGGCTTTATGGAAAGCACTTATTACATATGAAAGTGATGAAGAGGAAAGAAGAGTTCAAGCAAAATATACAATTGCACAAATAGAGAAGGATTATGATTGATCTTTCTTTTTTTTGTAAAAAAAAGAAACGCGTTAACGTTTCTTAAATTTATAAACGAGACGATTCACATAAGGAATAGCTGAGAGTTCTTGTGGATGGTCTGCATAGAGGTAAAGGATTACAGTAAAGTAAACAATCACTCCAATGATAACAGAAATGATTAATGGAATAAAAACCTTTCGTGTTAATATAAATAAACCAAAATAACAGGCTCCAACAACAATTCCCATAAGTATTGCTGCAAGTAATGGTAAAACATATGTACGTCTAATTTCTTGTTTATAATGTGTTTTTTTACGTAAAGACTTTTGATTTAAATAGCAAACCTGAAGACCATAAATACAATTTCCAATTACGAGTGAATAAAGACCTAATGGTGTGAAAAAGAGTAAAGCAAATGTAATTATACAATGCCAAACTAAGGCGATAGCTGAATTCTTTAATGGTGCTTTCACTTCTCCAATAGCTTGTAGGATTCCATTTGTTAATGTAGATAATCCAAAGAAAACAACTCCTGGACTTCCAACAGCTAAAAGCATAGTAGAAGTTATGATTGTTTCTTTTTGAGGAAAAATCATACCAATAATTGGATAAGCCAATACACTCATCCCAACCGCTGAAGGAATAAGAATTAACATCGTGATACGAATACCTGATCTTATATGTTCTTTTGTTTGTCTGTAATCTCTTAAAGACCAAGAAGATGATATGGCAGGAATAGAGGCTGTTGACATAGCTGCCGCTAAAGCTACAGGAACGTTCTGTAAGACAATATATTCACCAGAGTATACACCATATAATGTTGTTGCATTGACACCTGTTCCCATTGCTGCATAGAAAATATACATATCAATAGTTGTTACAAGGTTATAGATGCACGTTGCAAAAATAATTGGTGTTACAATACTTAAAATCATTTTAAAAATATCTTTGTAAGAATCTTCGTAATCATCAGGTTCATTTTCGATAATTATATTATTTTTACGTTTCATATACATGAAAGTCATATAAAGTAGACCTATTAAAACCCCTGCCCCAGTACCTAAAGCACTACCTGCTGCTCCAGCAGAAGCTAATGGACTGCCACCAGTACTTAAATATGGCTGGATAAAAAGATAAGCGGCTCCTACAGAGACAATAGCATTAAAAACCTGTTCAATAATTTGTGATACAGATGTATAAAGGGTTGTTTGATGAGCTTGGAAATAACCTCTAAATACACCTAATAGCCCTGATAGGAAAATGGTAGGACATAGAACTCTTAAAGCATTCACTGCATTTTCCTGTACAATAAATGGTGCGATAAAGAAGGTAACAATTGCAGCTCCACCCCCTATTGCACAAATATAAATAAAAGAGCATTTTAATATTTTTTGTACATTATTATATTGGTTTAAAACAAGTTTTTCAGAGATTAATTTAGATATTGCGGTTGGAATACTGTATGAAGAGATTAATAAAATCAAAGCATATATGGTATATGATGTTGAATAATAACCAATTCCTTCTGAGGTAATTAAAGCTTTTAATGGACTTCTATATAAAACACCTATGATACGTACGAGTATTCCAGCAATAGCTAAAATAGATGCTTGTTTGACAATGGAACGTGTTCGATTCATACTGGACCTCACTTTCTATAAATTTTATTATAACATTAAATAACGTAAAAGCAAAAATCATTTCGACTTTTATGTTATTTTCATATGTTTTACACATTTATTTGCTACAATGCATTCATAAATAATATAAGGGGATAAGCATGAGTAGGTATAAATTAAAAACGAATATAAAAAAGAGGCTACTAATTGTTATAGGGTGTTTCAGTATTATAATTGGTATTGTTTTTGGATATCGAATTATTATTTTAGAGAAATTAGAACAAGAATTGAAGAGTTTCCCTAAAGATGAAGAGATAGATGATAATTATAGAGAAAACATTTCATCAATTGATAATGCAGATGACAATCATGTAGAGGATGACCCTGATAATATAGATGTTCTGGCTATTGGAAATAGTGACATGTATAGTGCTTTTAATCCATTGCAATTATGGCATGAGCATGGGATAACTTCTTTTGTTGCAGCAGGACCAATGCAGAATATGAAACTTTCATACTGTATGTTAAAGAAAATATTAACTGTCCAAAAACCAAAATTAATTATTATAGAAACTGCTAATTTTTTTGAAAAAAGAGAAGAAATAGATAGACAGGGTTATAAATATACAGCTATGAAATATAGTTATTCATTGTTTAAAAAAACAGATGAATGGCAAAATATTAAGAAAGAAAGTTATCTTAATGATAAATCCTTAAGAAATCGTATTGAAAACCAAAAAGGATATTACTTTAATCAGAAAGTTGAGAGTAATTCTAAAGATTTTTCATATATGAAGATGACAAAAAAAAGAGAGCAATTCCCAGCAATCACTCAAATGTATTTACCTAAAATAATGAGTTTAATTAAGGAATATGATATTTCAGTTTTATTTGTTTGTTTCCCAACAGCAACAACAGGAAGTTATGCTAGACATAATATGGTTTCTGATTATGCGAAAGAAAATGGCATACCATTTTTAGATTTCAATGTTGATCAGTATGGTACTGGCTTTGATTGGCATACAGACTCACGTGATGGAGGAAATCATTTGAATTACTCAGGTGCATTGAAAATGACAAAATATTTGGGGGAATATTTATCTCAAAATTATAATTTTGTTGATAAAAGGGATAATTCTCTATTTCATGAGTGGAATGATGCTTATCAGAAATTGATGAAAAGAGTAAAATGAACTGATAAATCAAAATTATCAATATATTTTCTAGAGAAGATATGATATAATATCTAAAAATATGTGTTGGAGGGTTAATATGAACAATAGTCGAATTTGTGTTGCTTTAGATTTTCAAACAAGAGATGAAGTTGAAACATTTTTGGATCAATTTGAAAATGAAAAACTCTATGTAAAAGTAGGAATGGAACTTTTTTATGGTGAAGGAATTGAAATGATTAAGTCTATTAAAGAAAAGGGTCATAAAATTTTTTTAGATTTAAAATTACACGATATTCCAAATACAGTAAGAAGTGCAATGAAGCAACTTGCTAAACTTGATGTTGACATGGTGAATGTTCATGCTTCTGGAAGTATCGCCATGATGAAAGCTGCTGTTGAAGGTTTGAAAGAAGGAGCAATAGATGGGAAAAGACCCTTATGCATTGCAGTGACTTGCTTAACTTCTTTAGATCAGGAAATTTTAGATAATGAATTATTAATTCATGAAGAATTAGCAAATGTTGTTTTAAAATGGGCACAAAATGCAAAAGAAGCTGGAATGGACGGAGTTGTTTGTTCACCATTAGAATCAAAAATTATTCATGATGAACTAGGAAATGAATTTTTAACTGTAACACCTGGCATTAGATTAGCAAGTGACAATGTTAATGATCAAAAGCGTGTTACAACACCTGTGATGGCTAAAGAGTTAACATCAAGTTATATTGTTGTTGGAAGAACAATTACAAGAGCTAAAAATCCTGTTGAAACATATCAGGAAGTTTATAGACAATTTCAAGGAGAATAAGTGTATGGAAAGAAAAATAGCAAAAGATTTATTAGATATTAAAGCGGTTTTTTTAAGACCAAGTGATCCATTTACTTGGGCATCAGGTATTAAATCACCAATTTATTGTGATAATCGCTTAACATTATCATATCCGAATGTCAGAAAAGACATTGAGGAAGGATTAGCAACTTTAATTAAAGAAAAGTATCCTGAATGTGAATGCTTAATGGGAACAGCAACAGCAGGAATTGCTCATGCTGCGTTGGTTGCTGATATTTTAGATTTACCTATGGGATATGTTAGAGGTGGAGCAAAGTCGCATGGTCGTAATAATCGTATTGAAGGATTAGTAAAACCAGGAATGAAGGTTGTTGTTGTAGAAGATTTGATTTCTACAGGAGGGTCTTCACTTGAGTGTGTGGATGCATTAAGAGAAGCGGGATGTGAGGTTATTGGTATGGTAGCAATATTTACATATGGATTACCTAAAGCAACTGTGAATTTTGAAGTAAAAGAATGTTCATTTGTTACATTAACGAATTATGATATATTGGTTGAAGTTGCTGTTGAAAATGATTATATTCAAAGTAATGATTTAGAAAAATTAAAGGCTTGGAAAAAAGATCCTAGTGATGAAACTTGGTTAAATAAATAATATCATATACATTTGAAAAGGGAAAAAGGGGAAATCATTCAAATTTGGTTGCATTTTTCTCCTTTTTCATGTATAACAATAGAGATTATATCTATCTTTGAGGAGGATATCTATGTTTAAAAGTATGAGATATGTATTACATGAAAATTTTACGAATGTATTTAGAATATACTCAATTTCAAAATATGAATTACTTGCAGACATGAGAGATTCAAAATTGGGTTTATTTTGGAATTTTGCTAATCCTTTTATTCAAGTACTTACATATTGGTTTGTATTTGGGTTGGTATGGAATAAAAAGGATGTTGGTGGAATTACATATATTTATTGGATGCTTGGTGGAATGGTTGTTTGGTTTTTTATTTCTCCATGTATTACAAATGGATGCAACGCTATTTTTTCAAAAGTCAATGTCATTACAAAAATGAAATTTCCTGTTAGTATTTTACCTGCTACAGTTGTTTTTAAAGAATTATTTAATCATTTATGTTTAATGGCTATTTTACTGGTTGTCTTTTTATTTGGTGGAATATATCCTTCAATACATTGGCTAGGTTTATTGTATTATTTATTATGTGCAATACTTTTCTCTATTTCTTTATCAATGACAACATCAGTATTAAATATGTTGGCACGTGATACAAGAAAATTAGTATTAGCATGTATGCGATTATTATTATACTTAACGCCTATTTTATGGGATATTAATAGTCTACCAAAATTTTTACATCCTATCATGAAAGCGAATCCTATTTATTATGTTGTTCAGGGTTATAGAGATTGTTTCTTTTTTCACAAGGGATTCTTTGCGTATACAAATTCAATGATTGCCTTTTGGGTTATTACGATAGCTTTATTTGCATTTGGAAGTTATATGATGTATAGATTTAAACACAAATTTATTGATATGATTTAGAGGTGAAATTATGGATAAAGAATATGCAATTGAGTTTAAAAATGTTTCAAAAATATACAGCTTAAAGTCTAAGGATAGAAAACATTCATTAGATAAAAAATTTTATGCTTTAAAAAAAATAAATTTTCAAATTCCAAAAGGTGAAGTTGTAGGGATTTTAGGAACAAATGGTTCAGGTAAATCCACAATGTCAATAATATTAGCTGGTATAAGCGAAGTTGATGAAGGTGAGATGATTGTTAATGGAGAACAAGCATTAATTGCAATTAACACTGGATTGAATCAACAGTTAACAGGTTTAGAAAATATTGAACTCAAAGGAGCACTCCTTGGATTAACAAAGAAGAGAATTAAAGAGATAACAGATGGTGTTATTGAATTTGCTGAAATAGGAGATTTTTTATATCAACCTGTAAAAAAATATTCGAGTGGTATGAAATCTAGATTGGGATTTTCGATAAATTTATGTTTGGATCCAGATATTCTTATTGTTGATGAAGCATTATCAGTTGGAGATAAAGGTTTTGCACAAAAGTGTATTAATAAAATGAAAGAATTAAAGAATGAAGGAAAAACTATTGTGTTTATTTCGCATTCATTACCTCAGGTACGCGATTTTTGTGATACTGCAATGTGGATTGAAGGAGGCATGCTGAAAGAATATGGTAATATTACAGAAGTTTGTAATCATTATGCTGAATATGTAGATTATTATAATTCATTAGATAATACTGCAAAGAAAAAAGAACGTGATGAAAAATTTGAAAGAAGAATTATACCAACTCAAAAGAAGAAAAATATGTTTCAAAAAATCTTTGGTTAAATATTAATGATAAAGAAAAGGGGATTATAATGAAAAAAGTAATTACATATGGAACATTTGATTTATTTCATATAGGACATTTGAATATATTAAAACGTGCTAAGGAACTTGGGGATTATCTTGTAGTTGCTGTTTCAAGTGATGCATTTAATGCTATTAAAGGAAAAAAATGTGCTATCCCTGATGATGAGAGAATGGCAATTGTTGAAGCTATTAAGTACGTGGATGAAGTTATTCCTGAAAATTCTTGGGATCAAAAAATAAGTGATATTCAAGAGCATAACATAGATATTTTTGTTATGGGGGATGACTGGACAGGTCAATTTGATTTCCTAAATGATTATTGTAAAGTAGTATATTTATCAAGAACACCTGATATTTCTACTACAAAGATTAAGAAAGAATTGAAATTAAAATAGAGGCAATAAAATGAAAATAAAGTCAACTTACAAAGTTATAAAGAGAAATATAATAAATTTTTTTAAACAGCCATCATTTCGTTCAAGATTTTACTTTGCGAAACATTTTGGAAAGATAAATATAGATGAAAAGTGCATTTTTTTTGAATCGTATTCAGGTAATAATTTTTCTGGAAATGTATTCTATATTTATAAGGAAATCATTCAGAATAAATTCTTTGATGATTATAAAAAATTTATTGGTGTACAAAAGAAAAATAGAAACGATGTTGAGTTTTTTTTAAAATCCCAAAATATTCAGGATTATATTTTAGTAGATGTTAATTCAAACAAATATTGTCAAGCTTTACTTAGCAGTCAATATTTGTTTAATAATTCCACATTACCATTTTACTATATAAAGAATCCACATCAAATTTTAGTGAATACATGGCATGGAACACCATTAAAAACGTTAGGAAAAAAAGTAAATGGAAGTGCACATGAAATAGGAAATACTCAACGTAATTATTTGATGTGTGACTATTTAATGCTACCTAATGAATTTACACTAAAACATCTCAGAGAAGATTTTATGCTGGATAATATGTATAAAGGAAAATATATATTAGATGGCTATCCTCGTAATTATAATTTTTATAAATATGAGAATATACAGTTTTTAAAAAAGAAATTAGGATTAGAGGAGAAAGAAATTATTTGTTATATGCCTACATGGCGTGGAGCTATTGATGATAAAGATAATGAACGACAAGTAAATGAATTAAGATCATATTTAAAATATATAGATAAAACATTAAATAGCAAAAAAATTA
>OGRE01001067.1_pt1 | contig 25380 bp, 14 predicted proteins | sample 1553421 | NCBI WGS metagenome assembly OGRE01 (sample SAMEA2580076, study PRJEB22360) | human gut metagenome | biome: human gut; feature: human-associated habitat; material: faeces | place: Denmark | collected 2008/2010 | reverse complement strand
GCTGCGAGCGCCGGTGCGGCGAGCGCGCCGAGCGTTGCGACGGAGGCGAGGGCCGCGATTGCGCCCGTGAGAGCCTTGTGCTTGCTCATGTTTCTTCTTTCTTCCATGCAGTTTCTTCCGTGCCGTCCAACCTGCCGTTTCGGTTGCGCCCGTTAGGTAACGCCCGTTTCGACCATGTTTTCCGGCTGCGCGGAACCTTTCCGCGGCTGCATTGCTTGGATCTTTCGATGCCACCGCCCACGCTATGCGCCGCAAGCCAACGCACACCGCACTACAGAAGAACGACAGATGAACACTCATCGCCATATGATGACCGCAACATATCCACCGCATGAACAGGGGGAATACGGCCAATAAAATCGCCATATTCCGTCAAACAACACCCCCACCGCACCCCACAAGCCAAAATCCCCCACTGGCTGGATAAATCCAACCTCTCAGACCCCACTCACACGCCAAAAATCCCAGTGACTGGATAAAAACCACCTCTGACGCACCACTCACGCGACTAAATCATCCAGCCACTGGGAAAAATGCCCGCGCCACTCAGCCCCGCGCAACCCGCGCCGCGCGCGTGGCCTTTACGGCCACGAACACGGACCGCACCAGCAGCACGCACAGATAGCAGGCGAACATAATCGCCCCAACTCGTGGCGAAACCTCCCCCGCAATCCACGTGCCGAGCGGCGCGGTCACAGCCGCCGTCACACCAATAATCAGCGCGGTTTTCACATGCGCTAGCCTGCGCTTCAAGTTCGCCGCGCTGGTCGTGATCGAATTCGGAAACATTGCCAACAGCGAAGTGCCGCGCGCAACCAGGTCGGACGCGCCAAACAGCATCGACAGCGACGGCACCGCAAGCGCACCACCCCCAATGCCCAGCAGCCCCGCCAGCGTGCCGATGACCACACCCAGCAACGCCAAGCCAATGCCGGTCACCACCGTCATGACGATCTGGTGGTCGCGCGACGGCACAAAACTCACCTGATTGATCACCACGAACACGAGAAACGCCACGAAAATCCACCGCAGCACCAGTTCCGGCAGCCGTGACAGCAGCCAACTGCCGATCTGTCCGCCAATGAACATGCCGCAGAACAGCAGAGCTGCGGCGAGCCAGTCGACGTGCCCGCCGGTCGCGTACGAAATGACGCCGGAAATGGAGGTCGGCACGATCGCCAGCATGGACGTGGCGGCCGCGTTGCGTTGAGATAGCCCCAGCCAGACGAGCGCGGGCACGATCACCGTGCCGCCGCCAATGCCGAACGTGCCCGACAGCACCCCCACCAACATGCCGACCACAATCAGCACGATGATGCTGCGCGCCGACCCGTCAAGCGCCGTCTCCCCCGCTCGCGATTCCATCTTTTGCGATTCCGTTCGTACGGCATCCGCCTGATCCGCAGTTTCCCCTTCATCACACATGGCAGCTCCTTCCACGTCTTCCGCGCCCGATACTACCCACCTGCCGCGCGCAGCAATCAGCCGATTCCATAATTTTGCGATTTCGCCGCCGCAGCGCCCGGTTCACGCGCTTTCTCGCTTATAGATGGCGGATTCGCGGGGTCGACGGATGGTATCTCGCTTATAGATGGCGGCCCCTTGCGGAAACAAGACATCTAGGGGGCATGCATGCTACCCTCTAACGACCTATTGCCCAAACCGACCCGCCACCTATAAGCGAGATACCACCGGACGCCCGGCCGAATCCGCCATCTATAAGCCAGATATCCAGCCAAAACCACGACCGCACGCCTACACCCACGCCTACACCGGCACACCCGCGCGCCTACACCCACGCAAGACCCATTGCACACACCCCCGTACGCACACGACCGCGCGCGGACCGGCAAAATCGCAAGTCATGAGCGAAAAGGGGCATCAAAAGCGTCCGAAACAGCCCGAATCACACCCCCATCCGCTCACAGACAAGCAAAACCAGCCCAACTCACAAGTCGTGAGCAAAAGGGGAGGCCACCCAACATCAAAACAGCCCGAAACATCCAGAATCGTACCCCCATCCGCTCACAACCGCGCCAAAACCGTCAAAACCGCAAGTCATGAGCAAAAGGGGCATCAAAAGCGTCCGAAACAGGCCGAATAATACCCCCATCCGCTCACAACCCATGCTTCAGCACGATTCAGGCCATATGCGCACCGCAACAACACCCCTGCGCAACATCAGACATGCACACGCACGCAAACACAAGTACACACACTGAAACGCAACACGTACCACAAGCACACAAACACCACGCACCACATACCGAGCACGACCAGACGCACACCCCCGCACACCGGAGAAGCGATGTCACCGGCCTGCGGCGGCGCTAGGCTAGACACTACCCCCGAACACCAGACGAATGGCGCGCGCCGGCCCCGGCGCACAACCCGTGCCGCACAATCCAGGAGCGTCGCCATAGCCGCGCGAGCCCCACAAAAGCGCAGCCAGCCACAAACACGAGCAGTCCGATCACCGCAGCCGCCACGGCTGTCATTTCGCCCGGCTCGTCGTATTGCGTCTTGTCTGGCACTTTCGGATTCGGAATCCGGTGCCCGCGCACGAGCAGCCTGTGTGAGTTGACACCGTACGGCGTGCACGTAATCAGCGTCGCGTAATCGGCCCCGGACTCAATATTCAGTTTGCTGATTTCGCTCGGCAGCACCACTGAGATCTGGTCCACTTGGTACGTGTAGGTTTCGTCGAGCACGTGGAATGCGAAGGTATCGCCTTTTTGCAGCTCGTCCAAGCCGGTCAGCAACCGGGCGGACGGCAGGCCGGTGTGTCCGGAGACCACCGCGTGCGTGGTCGCTCCGCCTACGGGCAGCGATGTGCCGGCCAAATGCCCGGCGGCGATCTGCAGTACGCCGTCGCTGGTGCCGTGGTAGACGGGCAGTTTCACTTTGATGCGCGGGATGGTCACGTATCCCATGATGCCGGTGCCGGTCACGTCGAGCGTTTCATCATATTCGCGCTTCTGCGCGTCGGTCATGTGCCACCGATCGCCGTTCGCGGCGAGCCGTTCGTTGTATTCGTGCGCCGCTTTCAGCATGGCCTTGCGTTCAGCGCCGGACATGTCTTTGGTTTGTTCCACGTAGCCTGCTACGGCGTATGACTGGTGCATGCGGTTCCACCAGTCGCTGAATGTCGGATACGCGATGAGACCCAGCGCGCCGATCATGGCGATTGCGGAGATGGCAATCATCACATTGAGCAGCGCATTCGATTTCTTATGCTTGGCAGCCGGTTTAACCTGCGCACCCGGTTTAACCTGCGCATCCAATTCGACTTGCGCAGCTGGCTTGGCGTCCGATTCATCCGTCACGTTATTTATGCTACGCCCGCTTCCGCAAAGCCGTCTTGGCAACGATCAGCAGCACCAAGCCCGCGCCCAAGATGGCCACGGCAATCCAAGCGGCCTGCTGCACGTCGGCGCCGGTGTGCGGCTGGTCCGGCGTGGTGGGTGGCGTGTGCGTGTTGGTGATTTCAGTGGAGTCGCCTTCCACATCGGAGATGGTGGTGTAGCCGTCGGGCACCGCCGCTTCGACCACGGTCCATTCGTGGTCCGCGTCGAGATCCGTCCACGAATGCGTCCACTTGTTGGACTCGTTCAGCTTCACGTTTTCCACGGGCTCGCCGTCGCGCAGGAGTTTCACGGTGATGGATTCGGGGCGCTTGCCGTCGGAATTGTTCCGGTCATTCCAGATTTTGCGCACAGTGCGTTCCACGGTTTTCGGCGGTTGCGCCACACATTCGGTTTTCGGTTCGATACTCAGCACACGCGACCCGCCGGAGACGCCGTCTTCGGGCACTGCGACGAGCATACTGCCGGAAGAGCACGTCCATGTCTGGTTCTTTCCGGAAGCGTTGGTGACCTTCACGTCAACACTGTCGGACACGGCCAGGTACAAGCCGTCGGACAGTCCGGTGAAGGTCAGGTGTCCGGAAGCGTTGGTGACGCCGGTTGCCGTGGCGTCGGGTTTGTTCACCGCGATGAGTCCGGCGAGCGTATTGGCCATGTCTCGCCACACCTGCGCGTCCTTGCCGGTCATCTTCGACCAGTCGACGGGGTAGGCGGTGGAGTCGGTGAACGGTGCGACGGGTTCGAAGGTGGCGCCGCCGCTTGCCGGGATCTGCCCGACTTTGTAGAGGTTGAAGCTGGCGTCCGAAATGGCGAAGTTGGTAGAATCGTCGCCAGTTTCGGAGTCCGAGCTCTTATGGTGGTACGAAATGGCGATGCTGCCGCTGGCAGAGTCTGTTGTTGGAGCCGCGACGGCATCGCGAGTAGTGAATGCACAGGCTGCCGCGGCGAATGTGGCGGCGATTGCGCAGCATGCGGCGATGACGCGGCTTGCGATCGTGCGTTCCTTCATTGCCGACCCCTCTTCTGTGGATTGGAAAGTAAGCATGTTTGATTCGCCCCCAACGGCAAACCGGAAAATATATGGAGCCAGGCTGGATACTCAAGAAAATTAGGCAGTGTACAAGGGATTGAGGTGGTCCAGCCCAGCATATGTGGGTTCAGTTATTATTTAATTTTTAGTTTTTAAATTATGTATTGCGATTCCCGTGAGCCGCTGCTGACTTGCGTCAACGCGGCTCACGGGTTTCGCATGGTTACTTCAGATTCTTATGGAATCCGGAGGATCAGGCGTTGCGGCGACGCAGAGCCATCACCAGGGTCGCGCCAGCAAGCACGAACACGGCGATACCAGCCACGTACAGCAGCACGGTGCCCATGCCACCGGTGGACGGCAGGTTGGAGCCCTTCTGGTTCACAACATCGGCGGTAACCGTACCGGTAGTGGTGTTGCCGGCAGTGGTGTTGATCTTGAGCACCGTAAGCTGCGGGTTGTCAGACTCGACGTCATGGTCAGCGGTGATTTCGAAGAGCGTGTCGGCGGCGGTGTTGAAGCCTGCCGGAGTCTTGGTTTCCACGAGCTTGTACTTGCCGTCATCAACGCGCTTGAAGGAAGCGGTGTACTTGCCGCCCTCGGTCTTGGTGATGGTCACCTCGCCACGGTCAATGGTGTAATCGTTCGTGGTGCTATCGAACTTGTAGAGCTTGAACTTCGGCAGATCGTTCTCAGCCGGGGTGCCACCGTTGAAGGTCTTGTTGATGTCCAGCTGGTAGGTGAACACAATGACCTTGTCGGTCGGGGTCTTGCCGGTTTCGCCTTCGCCGCCAACATTCGGGTTGTTGGAGAACTCAAGGGAAGCCTCATTCGGGTTGCCCGTAGAGCCGATCACAGCGTTCTCGTTCAGCGTGGACGTGTATTCGACGGTGAACTTGCCACCGGCGGCAACGGTGATTGCGTTGTCTTCAGCATCCTTGACGGCCTTCGCGTCAGCGATGGTGATGTCGAAGGTGTCCTTATCTTCGGGATTCTCAGTGACAGTGTAGGAGCCAGCGCCAAGAGTCTTGTCGCCGTACTTGACGACCACGGACTTCTTATTGAAGGTCAGGCCAGCGGACTGCTGATCGTGGAAGACCAGCTTGTAGGTCTTGTAGGCTGCGAAGTCTGCTTCGTTCGTCGGCAGGGTAGCGGTCAGCTGGAACGGCACTTCGTCGTTCACATCGTAATCGGCGGAATCCTGCCAGTTGGTCTTATCACCAGTGGAGTCGTTGACGTCCTTGACCTTCTTTTCGAAGGTCGGCTTGTCGGCCTTACGGTTCACGGTCACCGGGCCGTTGACCTGGACGATGAACAGCGTTGCCGCGTCGTTGCCGGTCACAGCATCCTTATCCTTAAGCAGGTAGTAGCCAGCAGGAGCGGACAAAGCCGTCTCGGCGGAAACCTTGCCATAGGCAGTACCAGCCAAATCAACGTACGGGGTGATGGCTGCCAGCTTTGCCGTGTTGTCAGCATAAGTACCCTGAGCAATCTCAGCAGCAGCATCGGCAGCGGACTTGTTCGCCGTATTGTTCTTGTTGAAGTTCTGGCCGGCCTTGATATTGCTCAGCGTGCCTTCGCTCAGATCGCCGGTGAAGACCTGGTACACGGAGTAGGTGTGCGTGTCGGTCGTCGGCACGGTGATGTCGTAGTTGTTTTCAGCCGCCATGGCGGTGGAGGCACCGGCGAAACCGGCGACGGCCATTGCCGCGGTGGCTGCCACAGCGACGAGGCCTTTGAGAACCTTATTCATTGTTCTCCCTTTCTTTCTTGTTTGAAATCTTGAATCTTCAGTTATGTGTGTTCAGTTATTGCCTAGTGGGCATTGGGTCGCTACGCTACGGTCCAGCCCCCCCTGCCCTAGACGAGTTCATCATTGCCGCCTCCTGAGGCTCAAGGCCAGACCGGCCACGGCAATCGCCACTGCGAGGAATCCCGCAGCGTACATCTTGTTTACTCCCTCGCCGCCTGTACCAGGCAGAACGACGCCGGGGGTGTTGGTAATGGAACCACCGTCAACGGTGAATGCGGCAGACTTCTGATAGTCGGCGGTAGTCTCCGGCTTGAAACCGGAAGACGTGTACCACGTGCCTTTCACGTTCGCGCCTTCGGCCGGCCCGATGCGGAACACGTGCGGAGTCGTATCGATGTTGTACCCGTCAGGAGCCTTGGACTCGATTAACTGGTATTCACCCCACTCAAGACCAACGATGGAGAACTTACCGGCGTCGCCATCACGATCCGTATACCATTCCGTCTGCGCGGAGCAGGTCTTCTCACTGCTATTCACGCAATCCTTGATGGTTGCGATAGGCGTGGCGCTATCACCTTCCGTGTATTCGGCGTTGCCGTTGGCGTCCCACGAGAAGTTCTTGGTCTTGTACAGCTTCCATTCGGAACCGGCCAGCAGCTTCAGTTCACTCGAATCGTCGGTCTTCTGCCAGGTCGCCTTGCCGGTAAGACGCGGGTTCTCGACCTTTTCGGGAAGATCGGAGCTCGTGACCTGCCCATTCTTGATAACGATGGTGTAGGTCTTCGCCTTGCTGGCGTCGAAACCGTTCGGGGCGTTGATTTCCTTCAGCGTGTAGGTGCCATTCGTAAGATCGGACACCTTGAACTGGCCGCCCTTCGGATCCTCATCCTGCCGCGTGTCAGCTGCCTTGGCAGTCGTATTGGTAATAGCGCGGACCACCGGCTGGTCATAGAACACCGCGTTCTTCACCGTGGAACGATGGGAGCGATTCTCCACATATGCGCTGGTCACCGTGCAGCCGGAAGGTGCGCTGTAATACACGTTAGTGTTGCTTTCCAGCGTCACCACGTCTCCACCGTTGAACGAGTATCCGCCATCGGTATTCGGGCGATAGAAGGATTGAGGAGTGGTCCAGTTAGCCTTATCCCTGCGAATTCGGAAGATGGCATCAGATGGCATCACCGAATTGATGGTGTAGGAGACGTATTCGCCACACCCACTTGCGGTGGTCATTTGCTTTCGGTTCGGTTGATCGCCCTTGTCTGCAGGCCAACTTCCATTGGCGTACTTCCATTCCAGAAATAGCTTCTGACCGTTATTTTGGTTGAAGTCATCCTGCATCTTGAAATACACAGTGGTGGTGGTCGCAGCAGGCTTTGTCACCTTAATTTTCAGGGTGGCTTTCTTCTGGCTACGCTGCTCGGTGGCAGTGATGGTCACATAGCCTGAAGTCGCGTTCTTAGCGGTTACCGTAACAGCAGTACCGGTTGAGGGGCTTACGGAAACCTCATCCGTATTGCTCGAAAACCAGTTCACCGTGTTGTCTTCAGGTGCCACGGTAGCCGTCAGCGTCATGGTCTTGCCTTGTTCCAAGCTGATTTCCTGGCCTTCGGTATACCTATCGATGCTCACAGCACTTTCCACGGTCACACCGTTTACCGTAACCGGGAACCTCAGAGTCTTGTCACCTGCTGTGAACACGATGTTCGTAGTGCCGTCGCTATACGGCTGCAACTGCGCGCCATCGCTGGCAATGCCTGCAACGGCAGGGCTTTCGGACTTCCACTGCACCTTCGTGGCGAGCTCGTTGCCGTTCTGATCCACAGCAACATAAGAAATGCTTACCGGAGTGGAATTCGTGAAGTTCCACGAACTAACTTCAACTCCCTTGATCTTGACCACGATGTTTGCGATTTCGCTGTCGGAATCATCATCCGTAATAGTCCACGACTGGTCGGGATCGCCCTTCTTGGTCAATTCCCAAGTGGAACCCGCGAGCAACGTGTTCTGGTCTTCTGCGTCAACCTTCGACCATGCGATGGAAGTGCCGGCACTCACGTTGACAATGGCACCATTGTACAGCTGCTTGGCGGTGTCATCAGTGATTTCAGCGCCAGTAGCGCTGTACACCTTGTCGATGGTTGAAACGGTATCCGTACTGTCGTGCGTGACGATGCGATAGATGTTCGTGTTCAACGCATACTGGCTGCTGCCGGTACCGCTTTCCTTCAGGTAGTATGTGGCCTTCTTTGCGAGACTGCCCAAAGTGACGCTACCGTTATTCGCATCATCCGCATCATTCCAGCCGCCATCGGCAACCGTGGTGATGGGGTTCGTGCCATTCATGGCATTATTCCTCGTGCCGTACACGGTCCACGAAGTACCCTTCAGCGTCTTGCCCTCGGCATCGACCTTATCCCACTTGATCGCGGCGCAGGAGGTGGTCATCTGCCCGTACCAAGACAGGTTATGCCGTTCCTGGTCCATATCCACTGCAGAGGTGGAATATTTACCTTCGGAGTTGACAAAATTACCGTTGCCTGTGGTAACAACATCCTTGTTGTACATTTCGAAATCGCCGGTAGTCCACACACGACCGTTGGTGGAAACATGCGACTGGAAGTTACCTGCAGCACCGGAATCGTTGCCCGTTACCATAACGGAACCCATCCATGCGGCAGACGGATCATCGGTTACGTTGACGTTGTACCAGTCTTCCTTATCACCATGGTTCTGATCCTTGTACCAGCCGGTGTTGATGCGCCCCGACCCCTTACCACCAAGAATCGTAAGGGTATTGGTGTTATAGAAGTTCCACATCAGCTGGCTTGCGCGCTTGACGTACTCCTGCCCATGCGTATTGTTGTAGCGGTTTGTGCCCGTCGAATTCATCATGACGTAGCCGTCGGAGATATCAATGTCGTTCCATTTGAACTGCCAGCCATTGCGGAACTTCACATCGTTGCCATTACCATTGATATTGACGGCAACCGAAGCATTGTCGGAAATGTTCTTGAAGTTGAACACCACGCCGGCATCACCAATGTTATTCAGCCTTGATGCGTCCAAATTGAACACCTGCAACTCGTCTTTGCCGTTGCCAGTCAGCGTGATTTCCGTCTGCCTGGAATTGTTCTGAATATCGAACCGATAGACGTTGTGTTCGTAGGTGTTGTAGCTGTACGAGTAACGAGAACCTGTGTAATTATCCTCATTGCCTTTCGCAACAGTGTTGCTGGAAGAAATCTTCGCGAGCTTGCCGGACAGCGTAGCCACATAATTCTTATAGTCGGAATACGTGTAATCCGAACCCGTCGAAGGATTCTTCACTCCGGAAATAACGGTGTTGCTGTGATTCCAGTTGACTTTGCCGTTGCCGCCCATGGCATATACGGAATACTGTTCACCGTTCGTCCAAGTGTTGCGGCTTTGCACTGTGGTCTGATTACCAGCAATGTTCGCGCTAAAGTTATGGTCATTCGTCTCGCCGGTAGCGCCATTCCCCGCTCCGGTTCCAAGCCAGCTGGATCCCTGATTAGCGTCATCCGTCCAGCCCTGAGCACCACCGAACCAATTCAACTCGGAATTGGTGCTATTGCCACCGACCGAAAGCACGGTCGAGCCGTCCTTTGGACGGAACTGCGAACCAAAACCGACGATGCCCCAACGAAAACCACGCGAACGATTGAATGAGCCATCCTTATTCCAGATGTTCCAAGCCTGCTTCATTGGATGAAGCAAAAGCTTTCCGTTCACAGCGGTCAAGCCTTCGGCCTCAACAGCGTAAGAACCCTCAGGCGCATTGTTGTTATTGGCAGAAGTAATGCCCGACTTCTTGCCACCTACATACATGTCACCGCCAACGAAAGTAGCGATACCTTCATCGTTACCGCTGCCGGAGGTCTGATCGCCTAACGGTTCTGTGGTAGGTGTGCAGATTGCGCCGTCCTTGCGACTTTCGTCAGCTTTGGCATTATAGGTGGGAATGAGGGAAGTGACGGCGACGGTGGCCATCATGGCTACCGCTATGGCGGCGGTCAGGGAGCGGGTACGCGAAAGCACGCGACCGGTTGCCGATCGCGTTCCTGCATAGTGTCGTGGTGCGTTGCCGACACCATTACGCCATTGCCTCATCTTGTCCCCTATCCGCAAAGTGTTCACCCTTCTGAGTCCCTCAACTCGAGGGTTGATATCCTTTGCATAATGCCGTTATCACTTCTGTTTTACGTATAGCTTCTGCGCTGTTCCCATCTCCGGCAACACAGCCGGAAACCTCTGTTTTCCCTTTTTCTCTGACCTACGGTTTACTATGATAACCTTTGCAGTTATGAAAACAAAATGAAACAGAAAGAACCCACACCCCCTCCCCCGATACGTTTTTTCGTCCCCTCTCACGGGGACAACGCTTTAAAGCCTGATATTCAACGGTTTGTCAACGATTGCAAAATCAAAAAACACATGCTGATCATTGAATGAAATTCATCATTCATCAGCCCCCGATTGGCGCGTCATGAAACACATCACTGCAAATTGTTTCATTTTTTCCTGAAAACGTATGCCACACACCGTGACTACAGTGGGGGTATCCCTTATCAATCCACCCCAGGCCATCACAATCAGCCCGTCGGCATTGACGGGCTGCGGAAGGGTAATGAGACTCGGCTCTCAGCGGCCAGTGCCGTACACGGAATCGGTGCCGCGTAGTACGAGCTGGGCGCGCACAATCTCATGCGCGTTCTCAAGCGGCTTGCCTTCGATAAGCTTCATGGCCTTTTGTGCGGCCGCGCGACCCATCGCATACGGATCCTGGCGCATGGTGGTCAGGTTCACAGTGTCGGCGTACGGCGAATCGTCGAAGCCGATAATCGAATAGTCACTCGGCGTGTGGTGGCCGTAACGTTCCAAACGCAACACCAGCGGAATCGCCATCATATCCATCTGGCAGCAGATCGCGTCCGGGAACTCGTCCAACGCAAGCAGCGCGGTCAACGCCGAGTCGGCGAAGGTCTTGCCACGCGGCACAGAGACGACGCGCCACTTGAAGTCATGGGAGGCCCCCATCGTCTTGCAGGCGCGGATGAAGCCCTGTCCTCGCGCATCGATGGAGGAATTAATGGAATCGACCGCATCGGAGCACACGTACACGATATTCTTGTGCCCCAGATTGATCAGATGCTGGGCGGCGGTGAACATGCCGTCCTCATCGTCGATGGAGATGGTGGCGTCGAAGCCGTTTTGCGTCGGCGTATTGATGCCAATAATCGGTACGTGGATGCGCTTGAGCTGCTGGATTTCCTTCGGCTCCACGCCGAACGATGTCACGAATACTGCGTCCACGTTGCGGCGGACCGGCAGATTCGTGAAGAAGTCGCGGCGGTTTTCGGCGGTGTCGACGTGCTGGAACAGCGATACGTCATACCCGGCATTATGCATGACGGATTCGATTCCAGCGAACACTTCCGTATTGAACCAGCTAGTGATCTCTTCATTCATCAGCATCGCCACACGGTACGATTGACCCGATTTCAACGATGTCGCGGAACGTGAGATGTTGAAATCAAGCTTGTCCGCCGTTTCCAGCACCTTGCGGCGCGTACGTTCGGACACCAGTTCCGGCCGCGTGAACGCGCGCGATACCGTGGAAATCGACACACCCGCGGCCTTGGCCACCTCGCGAATGCCTGCTCTATCCATCTCTCAACCCCTTTGCGGTTTCTGCATCATAATCACAAACGTTCCCAGCCTTGGAAACACTCGCTTGAGCGGCGATGCTCTCTCAATCTGTTTCTATCATACTGCGAACGTTGTCAAAAATCACGCCAGTGTTGCACAAATCGCACAAATTATCAAAATAACCGGGTAAACCGCGTAAAAAGCCCATTTCGTCCACTGATGCTTATAGCCCAGCTTGCCGTTGTAGTAGTGCACGAACGCCACGCCCACGCCCGGCGCGATCATCATCACGGCGCCGAACAGGCCGGCTGTGAACATCATCGAATTCTCATACTGGCGCATCAGAGCGAAAATCAGCACGAAGCCAAGCGTCACCGAACCGATGCTCATCATGTGCTGGCGTAGGCCGATACGCAGCAGCAGGTCCCACAGCAGACCAATCACCACCAGTCCGACCGACAACAGCACCTTCATGGCCTTCTGATAGCGCGACGCCACCCAGTCGAGCGCGGCAAGCACAACAAACGCAACGAACAGGCCGAAAACGGGATTCTGCGAGCCCAGGTCGAAAGCCTTATGCGATGTGGCGAGGTCGTACGGCACCTCGCACACCACGGCGAGAATGAACAGCTGCAGGCCGTACGCGACCCGGCTGTGCGTTTCACGGAAACCCTGCACCAGCAGCCACGCGTAGATCGGAATGGCGAACCAGGACACCACTTCGCTCAGGACCATCGCCGTCAGCGACGTCATATTGTTGGTATCGGAGCCGAAGAACAGCGGCACGATGGTGGTGCTGCCGGCGGACAAGGCCAACGCCACCGCGCCGATGACCTTAAGTTGGAACACCGTCAGTCCGCGGCGCTTTTTCCTGTTGCGGCGAGCGCCGCCGAATCCGATTTGGTCGGTCGAATCGGTTCGAGCTCCCTGCTCGGCATAGCCTTCCATATGTCCTCCTATTGCGATTTTTCCGCGCGTCGCACGTGGCACGTGGCACGTGCACCTTACGCACGCCTTACGCACGTATGCCTTTTACGACTTGCGACTTTTCCTTGCGACTTTCCCGCACGCCACAGCGGCTTCCCGCACGTCCCATGCGATTTAAGCTCAGCGCCCACCGCGCGCCTTATGCGTCCAGCACGAATTTCAGCAGCCCGTCGTAGTCGGCTCCGGTAAACGAACATACCGCATGTGCCGAAACTTCCGGGTCGTCCGCCGGTGAAATTTCCGTGCGGAAGTATGCCGCGTCGAGGCCGGCGGAATTGGCGCCGATGATGTCGTTGCGCTCGTCGTTGCCAACCATGAGCGCGTGCTTGGCGGTCACGAATTCACGGTCGAGCGCCAGCATGTACAGGTCGCGTGCGGGCTTGCGGATTTTCTCTTCACTGGAGATGATCACGTCGTCCAGTACGCTGGCAAGGCCGGTCTCTTCCAGTTCGGGGCGTGTGTAGCAGGCTTGCGCGTTGCTCAGCAGCGCCACGACCATGCCGGCGTCCTGCAGTTGTTCGATCATGTCGAGCGCGCCGGGGTACAGCCGGAACAGGCTGGTGCTGCCTTGGCGGAACGCCCATGCGGCTTTCAGCGCGGCCTGCGGTAGCGCGAGTTTCTTTTCCGCTTCCTCGCTGCGATTCATGAGCAGGGACCGGTAGACCGGCAGGATGTCGAATTCGTCCCACCCGTTACGGACGATTGCACGATCAGCTTGATGGACCATTTCGCGGGCCTCAAGTTTTTCGAACTGGTCGCGCATCACGTCGACGGATTCGTACTGCGCGCCCAATTCGGTCACGCAATCGTACAGCGCCTGCCATGCGGCCTCGCTCTGCTCATCGGTACGAATGTCGATCAGCGTTCCGTACAGGTCAAAAAACACCACCTCGTACCGCGGATTGCGCGCTCCGATTCCCACTGTCGTATCCTTTCTGGTTTTCCGGCCCCATTGCCGTATCGGTTACGGCAACCGCAGCTTTGCGGTCACCGTTTTGTAGCTTCCCTACTGAGAGTATTACTGCAACCGCCAGATTGCAAACGTATGCGGTGGAACAATCAAATAATCGCCATCACCTGCGCTCACATTGCCTTCCACCGGACTGACGGACGAGCCGAGACCACACCAGTATCTCCGTATTCCGCCAATCGGTTCCAAACCCGTTACGGCCACGTCAATAACGCCGACGTGTCTGCCTGGATTGGCGGCCATCAGATAATCGCCGACGCGGAACACGAGTTCGTCGCCTTCCGTATCGACGATATTGCGATTGCCGTCGAACCACTGTGGATCAGACTTGCGCAATGCAATCAACTTCGCGTAATACTCAATCAAATCGCGCTTCTGCCATGCACGGTTCCAATCGAGCCAGTTAAGCTCTTTGGCGGAATCGTAAGAATCAGAGCTGCCGAATTTGGTACGTGCGAACTCCTCGCCGGACAGCATGAACGGGATGCCAGCGGAGGTAAGCGTGATACCCACAGCCAGCTTGTTGGCGTCCATCACGTCGGTCAGCGCGGCCGCAATCTGCGGACCGACACCGGCCAGCCCTTCCGCCGAGAAATCGGCGTCATACATGACTTTTGGCACATCCACGGTATTTTCGTTAACGCCTTCGGCCACGGTGCTGCCCAACGAACCAGCCGCAAAGCTCGCGCACAACTTGTCCCACAGCGTGAGGTCGTCATGCGCGGACACGTATTGAATGACCTGGCCTGCCACTCCTTCCGAATGTTTGCCGCGACGCCACGCGTCCACGGCCTCACGCGCAGCCGCTACGTTCTCGTGCATGCCACCGTTCACATAACCCGGGCGGTCCGAGAAGAACACATGGCCCTTGATGGTGTCTCGCGTGGTGTCGCAGAAGTGGCCGATGCGACTGTCAAGCTTCGACAGGCCTGACTTGTCAGCCAGCACGGTGTCGCTGGGCAGCGGCGCGGTGGCGCCCGCGGACCACGGTTCGCCGTACATGAGAATGTCGCGTCCACGGCCGGGAATCTCATCCAGAGCAGCACGCACGGCATTCATGGTGTCCACGTCGATCAGACCCATCAGGTCGAAACGGAAGCCGTCCATGTGGTATTCGCGCGCCCAGAACGTCACGGATTCCACGATGAACCGGCGGAACATCTTGCGTTCGGTGGCCATATCGCAGCCGCAGCCGGATCCGTTGGCCAGCGCGCCGTTGGGCTTACGGCGCAGGAAATAGTCCGGCACCGACCGCTCAAACCAATTATCGGGCGAGAACATGTGGTTGTAGACCACGTCCATGATCACTTTGATGCCGGCGTTGTGCAGCGCCTGCACCATCTGCTTCACTTCGCGGATGCGCACCGACCCGTCGAACGGATTGGTGGAATACGAGCCTTCCGGCACGTTGTAATTGACCGGATCGTACCCCCAGTTGTAGCGATCGCAGGTCTCTTCGTCCACGGAACCGAAATCGTAAATCGGCATGAGCTGCACCGCGGTGACGCCAAGTTTCTTGAGATATGCGATGCCCGTGGGAAAGTCGGGATGCCCGTCCAGAGACGTACCGTCGTCGGTGAACGCCAGATACTTGCCCCGATGCGATTCGGGGAAACCGCCGGCGGGATCATTGCTGAAATCGCCCACATGGGTTTCCCAGACCACCGTCTGCGCAAGCGGCACGTCCGGCATATGGTCGCGGTACCAACCATCCGGATTGGTGCGGCTGAAGTCCACGACCATGCTGCGCCGGCCGTTCACACCGGCCCCGCGCGCCCACGGGTCGGCGATGCGGTCGACGGAACCGCAATCGCGTTCGATCAAAAAGTCGTAATACACGCCGTGCATGTTGTCGGCGAAATCGTACGTCCAGGAACCATCGGATTCCGGACGCATCGTGTACTGTCCAATCAGAGCGTCGCCGCTTTCCCCCATGGAGCCACGCGAGAACAGTCTCAGGGTCACCTTCTGTGCGGAAGGAGCCCAGAGAGCGAACTGGGTGCCGGTTTCAGTAACAACGGCACCCAGCGGCCGTTCCAGACACAGCGGGAACGGTTCGGCGACGCTCGTGTTCGGCTGTGCGAAGCTGTCTACGAGCGTCATATCCTTTGCCTTTCTTTAGCCCTTCACGGAGCCCGACATGGACTCCTGATAGAAGCGCTGCATCACAATGAACAGGATGGCGATCGGAACGGAGATCACGACCGCGGCCGCGGCGAAGCGGGCAAACCAGTTCTGGATATATTCCTTCTGCAGCATGAGCCACAGGCCCAATGCCACGGTGTAGTTGGATTGCGTACGGCAGATCACCTTGGCCATGACAAAGTCGAGCCACGGGGTCAGGAAGCCGATGATGGCCTGGTAGACGATCATGGGCTTGCAGATCGGGATGATGATCTTATGGAACACCTGGAAACGGGTGCAACCGTCGAGCAGGGCGGCTTCGTCCAGCGAGGTCGGAATGGTGTCCATATAGCCCTTCATCACGTAGAAGCCAGCGCCGGAACCGGCGGAGTACACGAGAATCAACGCCACGGTAGTCATGGTGCCGCTTGACAGGCCCAAGGCCTTCAAGATGAAGTAGATGGCGGTGACGGCCATGATACCCGGGAACATGCCAAGAATCAGCACAACGTTCATGAAAGTCTTGCGCACACGGAAACGCATACGGCTCATGCAGTATGCCACAGAGAGCACGAAGATCAGAGAAATCGCACAGGTGAAGCAGGCGATGATGAACGTGGTGCCGAACATCTTCGGGAAGTCCAACACGTTGCGGTCGGTGAACAGCACCCTATAGTTGTCCAGAGTCCACTCCTTCGGGAAGAAGGAGCTGGTGTACGGGGCGGTGTTCTTATTGAACGACTCCGCGAACACCCATACGATTGGGACGAGCCAGATGACGGCCAGAATGGCCAGGAACAAGTGGGCGAACACGTCGCCGGTGATACGGCGGATCTTCTGGTCGTGCAGAAGGCCGTGGCTTTCCACTTTGGTTGCGGAATGCTTGTTGCTCATCGGAATGCCTCCTCATTCTTATAGGAGCCGGAATTGCGGTAGGTGATCAGCGAAACGATGGCCAACACGACGAAGGTCATGATGCCGATCACGGCACCGAGATTGTAATCCTGCTTGTCCACGGTCAGCTTGTACAGCCAGGTGATAAGCAAATCAGTGGAGCCTGCGGAATCGCCCAATGGCGTAGGATCGCCGCCGGACAGCAGGTAAATGACGTTGAAGTTGTTCACATTGCCCGTGAAGGTGGTAATCAGGTACGGAGTGAGCACGAAGATGATGTACGGCATGGTGATCTTCGTGAAGATCTGCCACCAGTTGGCACCGTCGATCTTCGCCGCTTCGTACTGGTCGGCCGGAATGTTCTGCAGAATACCGGTGATCTGCATGATGGTGTACGGGATACCGACCCACAGGTTGATGATGATCACGGTGACGCGGGCCCAAGTGGCGTTGGTGAAGAACGGCAACGGGCCGTCAATCCAACCCCACGTCTGCAGCATGCGGTTCACCGCACCCTGCGGCTGGAGCATGGTGTGCATGACCAACAGGGACACGAACTGCGGAACGGCGATGGACATGGAGAAGCATGCGCGCCAGAAACCCTTGAAGTGGGTGGTCTTGCGGTTGATGATCATGGCCACGAACATGCCGAAGAAGAAGTTCAGGAAAGTGGCGAAGAAAGCCCAGACCAAGGTCCACACCAGCACGCGTCCGAACAGTGCAGCGTTAACAGTGCCGCCGCTGTTGGAGAAAACCTTGGCGAAGTTCTCAAAGCCGACCCAGTGGAACAGCACGAGGTGCTTGTGGTCATAGCTGGTGAATGCCATTGAAATCATGAAGATCAACGGCAGCACGGTGAACACGACGATGCCCAGCGTGGGCAGGAACATCAGCAGAACGTGCGCCTTGGCATCGAGCAGCTCGCGGACATCGTCCATGAAGCTCGGAGCCTTGCCGTTCTCCTCGAGCAGCACCTGGGACTTGTATGCAGAGCGCACGGACATGACCCACAGGCCGATGAAGGCAGCGGTGATAACCAGAGTGGCGACACCGTACAACAGGATGACCACGGAACGGTCAGGTTCGGTGTAGACCCAGAAGCCGTCGACCAGCTTCTTGCCGCCTGCATTGGTGCCCAAGGTCGGCAACTTGGAAAGATAGTCCACACCATTGATTGCCATGAACACGAAGTATGCGATTTCCAGCGCCAGCATGGCAATGCCCTTGACATACTGCTTGCGCACGATATCGCCAAGACCAAACACCACTGCGGAAAGCTTAGTGAACAGGTCACCACGCCGGAACGCCGCCCTTACCGTGTAAGGCGACGGAGAAACATAATCAGCACCCTGCTTCCGAAGGCGCTTCATCTCCCGTGGGGAAAGAGTTGTTGCTGTCATTTCGACTGCCCTCTCATATGGATATTGAAAGATAAAAAAAGCTTTGCTCCCGGACAAGGGGAAGGAGAATTTAAAAACCTTGCCCGGGAATGCAAAGCTCGGAGGAGGAGTGAGCCACTATGCAAAGTGGAGAGAGACACCGCGACTCGAAGCGTCTCTCAAAGCTGCAGGATGGCTGGGGGGGATTTGGCAGTGCCAACCACCTGCATTCTTCAGTTATTGGATTTTTTAGAATTACTGATTTCACTCAGCGATCTTGCCACCGGCCTGCTTGACCCAATCCTGGTACTTGGCGGCAGCGTTGTCCTTGGTGATTTCCTTGTTGACCAGGGCCTTGCCGAAGGTTTCGGCCGGAGTCCACCAATCGTTCATGCCGGACAGACCGGACTGCAGGAGAGCAGTGTTGGCCATGGTGTCGGACTGGGCCTTGGCTGCGACGTCGTCGGTGGTCAGATCAGACAGGGACTTGTCGGTCGGCGGGATGGCGCGCATCTCGTAGTGCAGCTTCTGAGCTTCGGTGGAGCCGAGGTAAGCCGCGAACTGAGCGGCGGCCTTCGGGTTCTTGGCGTTCGGGTTGTAAGCAGCGGCCTTGGTGGCGGCGAAGGACTTCATCTGCTTCTTCTGGCCGTTCACGGTGAAGGTCGGCAGAGAGGTGGCGGCGTAGTTGTCACCCAGGGCCTCCTTCACGTCCTTAGCGGACCAGGTACCGGAGAACAGCACGTCGGCGGAGCCATCCTTGATGGCTGCGAGGCCGGAAGCGCCATCGTCGTTGGAGAAGTTCGGGTTGGCGACCACATCAACCAGATAAGAGGTGATATCGGCGCCGTCCTTCGGGAAGACCATGCCTGCGTCAGCATCATTGCCCTTCTCGCCGAACAGGCTCAGGCCATCATAGAAGCCGTTGATGTACCAAGAATTCTGCAGGGAGAACGCGACCTTGGCCTTGGAAAGGATGGTATCGAAGTCCTTGGCCTCATCCTCGGTGATCTTGGACTTGTTGTAGTACATGAACCACGTGTTGTCGGTGTACGGCACGCCATAGAGCTTGCCATCGGTGCCGGTGACGGAGTTGACTTCGAGGTCACCGTTCTGTTCCTTCACCTGCTTCTCAGCGTCGGTGCCCAGCTGGCCAATGGCCTTGGCGTCCATTAGAACACCCAACTGATCGGAAGCGAACATATAGACATCGGCCGCCGCGGACGGATCAGTGCTGACCTGCTTGGAAGCATCGCCTTCAGAGACCACGTCATTCTTCCACGTGATATTGTATTCCGGATGCGCCTTGGCGAAGTTCTCTTCGACCTTGCCCAGCCAGTTGGTGTCCTTGGCCTGGTCTTCCTGCGGGGCCCACACGCTCAGCGTGACGGCCTCGGTGGAGCCGGAAGCGTTCTTATCGCCACCGTCGGAGGAGCCACCGCACGCAGCGAGCGGAACCAGCATAGAAACGGCAGCAGTAAGTCCGATTGCCTTCTTCCAATCGATCTTCATTGATCTTCCTTTCCTCACATAACCTTGTGTTCCTCAACATCTCCGGTTAAATGGTACGGACCAAAACCCTGCATACGTTCACATCATCGTTCTTGGATGATTACCAACAACACTGGGGCCACCAAAAATGTATCAGTGATTGTTAGTGTAGCACGTTTCTGCCAACGTTTGCAATTCAGCGTTATGATTGTTTCAAAGAAACACCGCAAACCGCGAAATATCAAGGAGACACACCCTCATGCTTCCCCCCGCGAAACACCCCCACCCCAAATGGCTTGCCGACGCAATTTTTTATGAAATATATCCACAGTCCTTCGTCGACTCCAATGGCGACGGCATCGGAGACATCCCCGGAATCACTTTAAAACTGGACTACATCAAGGATCTCGGATGCAACGCGATCTGGCTCAATCCCTGTTTCGACTCGCCATTCAAAGACGCCGGCTACGACGTGCGCGACTACAAAAAGGTGGCATCACGCTACGGCACCAACGACGATCTCATTGCGTTGTTCGACGCCGCCCACCGGCGCGACATGCACGTGATCCTCGATCTCGTGCCAGGCCACACCAGCGAGGAACACGAGTGGTTCCACCGCAGTTGCAAGGTCGAGCGAAACAATTATTCCGACCGCTACATCTGGACAGACTCATGGATCTCCGGTGGCGACGGACTGCCATTCATCGGCGGCGAATCGCCCCGCAACGGTACCTACATCTTGAACTTCTTCAAATGCCAGCCGGCGCTCAACTACGGTTTCGCGCACCCCGAACGTAGCTGGCAGAAGCCAGCCCTTGGTCCGGACGCGAAGGCCACTTGCGACGCGATGGTGGACGTCATGCGGTTCTGGCTTTCCCGTGGCGCAGACGGCTTCCGCGTGGATATGGCCGACAGCCTCGTCAAAAAGGACGATGAGGGCAAGCCTTACACCATCCGCACCTGGCAGTACATGTTCGCCCGGATCCGCCCGGCCTTCCCCGAAGCCGCGTTCGTTTCGGAATGGGGACGGCCAGAGGAGTCGATGGCCGCCGGCTTCGACATGGATTTCTATCTCGATTGGCGTTGGGACGGCGTTCCCAACGGCTACAACATGCTGTTGCGCAACGTGGACGACCCGTTGAGCCGCAAGGGCGACAAGAGCTATTTCAACGCCGATTCCGGCACGCCGATCAGCGAATTCCTGGACGAGTACGAGCCGCGTCTGCGCGAAGCGGAAACGGCCGACGGAAATTTTAATTTCATCACCTGCAACCACGACACCGCACGCGTGGCGCCGCGACTGTCGCAGCGCGAAATCGCCCTGGCATACTGCACGCTGTTCGCGATGCCGGGCGTGCCGTTCCTGTATTACGGCGACGAAATCGGCATGCGATACCGCGCACTGCCCGGCAAAGAAGGCGGCTACGTGCGCACCGGTTCGCGCACACCGATGCAGTGGGGTGCGAACGACGCATCCGGAGCACTTCACGTGTCCGATTCTGCAGAATCGGACACTCGGGCTGGCGATGTGACCGGTGGCAGCTACCTGCCCGCCGACCCGTCCGCCGACGCCCCGACCGTCGCCGCACAGCAGGCCGACGCCGAATCACTGTGGCATACGGTGCGCTCCATACTCCACGTCAAGGGGGAATGCGACGCCTTGCGGTCGGGGGCTACGTTCCATGCAATCGAACGCGATAGAGTGTTCGTTTTCGAGCGTTCCACCCACCTGCAGAAGCTGATCATAGCCGTCAATCCAAGCCGCGATTGCAAAGCTTTGCAGTTACCAGATGGTAGTTATCGGACGATTTTCAGCATCGGCGAAAACGAAATTAGCGGCACTTCGCTGCGTCTAGGTCTGCAAAGCTTTGCAATTCTCGAAGCCGAGTAGCAGACGAGCAATGCCCCGTTGGAATAATCGTTTGCAATGCGGAGCGCTGCGCCTTCGTATTGCAAACGATAGTCAATATGGAAAAACAATTCCGGTTATCTATATTCCTGAAATTAGAGCAAAATCGCAATATAGCAACACTCTCTTACCGCAAAACACGCTTTGAAAACGATATCATACCGTGATATAGTTATCTTTGGTGCGAATGCCACCAGCATCGAAGCTGCGGCAATCGCAAGCAATGTAGCATGTCAGCCGTCACAAACGGCGCGGAAAGAAGGGACCTATGACACAGACCCAGCAGACCGAAAGCGCAGAACGCATCGCACGGCCTCTTATCCAGCTCGCCAAGCTCAATGGCATTTCCACGTCGTATATCGACCAGCTCGGCACCTATGTGGAAATCCGCGACGAAGTGCTCGTCTCCGTATTGGCCGCACTCGGCGTGGACGCATCCAGCGACGAAGCGATCACCGCCTCCTATGCGGCGACCCAGCAGCGCATCGCAGACACACTTGTTGAGCCGACCGTCGTGAAGTTCATCGGCAAGGAAGCCGTCACGCCAATCCGCGCGAAAGGAAACGACGTGGCGCTGAAGCTGACGTTGGAAGACGGCACGGAATATGCGGGCGATCTGACCGCGTATCTGACGGGCTCGAACGCAGATGACGGCTCGCTGCAACTGACGCTGCCGGACGATATTCCCGCCGGCTACCACACGCTGGCCGTCGATGCCGGCCCGCTGCACGCCGAAGCCGCGCTGATCTGCGCACCGGCACGCATCGAACTGCCGCCAGCAGTAGCGGAAAAGCAACGTTGGGGCTGGATGGCACAGATGTATTCCATCCGTTCCGCTGAATCCTGGGGCGTGGGCGACTATGGCGATCTGAAGCTGCTGCTGTCCGACGCGGCAACGAAATCGCATGCCGATTTCATGCTTATCAACCCGATTCACGCCACCGCGCCGGTGCCGCCGCTGGAGCCGTCGCCGTATCTTCCCGAATCGCGTCGTTTTCTCAATGTGACGTACATCCGTCCGCAGGATATCGCTGAATATGCGGAACTCAACGAGGCGGACCAGGCCGAAGTGGCGCGTCTGCACGCGGAAGCCTCGCCAGCCAACGACAGTATCGAGCCGCTCGACATCAATTCCGCTTGGTGGCACAAGCGCCAGGCGCTGCAGCTTGTGTACAACGTGCCGCGTTCCGTCGAGCGTCAGGCCGCGTTCGACGCGTTCAAGGAGGCCGCGGGTCCGGATCTGCGCGCGTTCGCCGCATGGTCGGTGGCGTTCCAGGTGTGGGGCGCGCCGTGGGAAGGCACGTGGTTCAAGGACACGAACCGCGATTCGCCTGAAGTGGTGGAGCTCATGCGCGAGCACGCCGATATGGTCGATTTCGAATGCTGGCTGCAGTGGATCGCCGACGAGCAGGTGACAGCCGCGCAGAACGCCGCCCGTGACAGCGGTATGGCACTCGGCCTCATGCAGGATATGGCCGTGGGCGTGCACTCGCTCGGCGCGGACGTGTGGTGGAATCCGGAACGTTTCGCAGTAGGCAGCGTAACCGTGGGCTGCCCACCGGACTTCTACAACCAGCAGGGTCAGGATTGGGGCCAGCCGCCGTTCAATCCGAATTATCTGGCCAAAACTGGTTATGGCGTGTACCGCGAGATGGTGCACAACATGTTCTCGCACGCGGGCGCGGTGCGCATCGACCATGTACTCGGCCTATTCCGTCTGTGGTGGATTCCGCAGGGCGAAGGCGCGCGCGGTGGCGCGTACGTTACGTACGACTATGAGGCGATGATCGCGATCCTGACCATTGAAGCGTCCCGCGTGAACGGTTTGGTGGTCGGCGAGGATCTGGGCACCGTGCCTGATTACGTACGCACGGTACTCGGCGAGCACGGCCTGCTGGGCTGCATGGTGGAATGGTTCGCCCGCGTGGACGACTCCCCCAACGCCGGCGACCCGTACGCCGATCCGTCCACGTACCGCAAGTACGCGCTGGCTTCCGTCACCACGCACGACCTGCCGCCGACCGCCGGCTACCTGCAGTTCGAGCACGTCAAGCTGCGCGAACAGCTGCACCTGCTGTCCGGCCCGGTCGAGGAGTTCCAGGCTTCCGCCACCGCCGAACGCGACGCGATGATGGACCGTCTCGTGGAGTCCGGCCTGATCACGCCGGAAGTGGCGGGCGATGTGGAAGGCCACATCCAGGAAATCGTCGAGGCGATGCACAAGATGCTACTCAAGTCGCCGTCCGTGCTGCTGCAGGCCGCGCTGGTGGATGGCGTGGGCGAGACGCGCACGCAGAACCAGCCGGGCACGTCCAGTGAATACTCCAACTGGCGTGTGCCGCTGGCAGGCCCGGACCTCAAGGTGGTGCACACCGATGAGGTGTTCGATCTGCCGCGCGTGCAATCGCTTGCCGCCATCATGAACGGCGAGAAGTAGCGTTTAGACTTACCATTCCCCTTTCCTTACAAACCAAAATTCCGGTCCTCCTTGTGGAGGGCCGGAATTTTTCATATACGCAAGGCGATTTGGGAGCGGCCAGGTTCAGCGGTCGATCAGCCCAGCAGCAGCCAGACTGAGGCGTCGCTATCCAGCTTGCCGTCATCCGTCAACGGCACGGAATTTGCGATGGCGACCGCATCGTCCGGCAGGGCGATCGGCTCGTCGCCGAAATTGGTGACGGACAGGAATCGACGGCCTTCCGTGGCCGGACGCGAGTAGGCGACCACCGTATCGCCCATGTCCAGCAGGTCGGCGGACGTGTCTCCGGTTGCCGTCAGCACCGTCTGTCGCAACTGCAACAGCTTGCGGTACAAGTGCAGCATGGAACCGTTGTCATCGGCCTCGACGTCGGCCGCGAAATCCTTGAACCAGGCCGGCTGCGGCAGGTGCGCGTCGGCGGAATCGCCCTGCTCCGGGCCGAAACCGAACGTGCCGCCGGTGATGAAGTCCGGGCTCCACGAAGCCGGTTCGCCGCAATCGGCAGCCTTCCACGGCATCGGCACACGGCACCCGTCACGACCCTTGTCGGTGAAGTTGCGACGGGTGTTGAACGGCGTCGGATCCTCAAGACGATCCCACGGAATGTTCGCCACTTCGAACAGGCCCAGTTCCTCGCCCTGATACACGTAGGCGGAACCCGGCAGGCCCAGTTCCATCAGCGCGGCTGCGCGGGCGCGACGGGTGCCGAGCTCACGATTCTCGCGGTAGGTCTCTCCGTCACGCAACAGCCAATCGTGCGCCAGCTGGTGGTACGGAGCGTCCTTCACCTGCGGCAGACCGAAACGCGACGGACTGCGCGGCACATCGTGGTTGTTCATAACCCACGTCGTGGTGGAACCGTGCGTTTCCTCGGCGGCGCGCAAGCCGTCAGCAATGGCCGTACGGAACTCGTCGGCGAACCAGTTGGCTTCGGCGAACTCGAAATTGAACACCTGGCCGAGCTCGTCGGTGGACGCGTACAGATGCTGCGATTCGGCCTTCACCCACGCCTCGCCGACGGCGAAACGCGGCGGATTGTACTCGTTGAACACCTGACGCCATTCGCGGTAGATGTCGTGCACTTCCGGACGGTCCCACAGCGGGCTGAACGCGCCGTCCGCCGGCAGCACATGCTGCACCGCGGCCGGATCCATGTCGGCCAGCGGCACGGAATCGAGGTCCTTGGCCAAGCCGTGCGCCACGTCGATGCGGAAGCCGTCGGTTCCGTGGTCGGACCAGAATCGCAATGTCTTCTTGAATTCCTCGTGCACGTCCGGATTCTTCCAATTCAAATCCGGCTGCTCCTTGGCGAACATGTGCAGGTACCAC
>OGRE01001060.1_pt1 | contig 25470 bp, 20 predicted proteins | sample 1553421 | NCBI WGS metagenome assembly OGRE01 (sample SAMEA2580076, study PRJEB22360) | human gut metagenome | biome: human gut; feature: human-associated habitat; material: faeces | place: Denmark | collected 2008/2010 | reverse complement strand
GCTTCGCAGGCGGCCACAGAGAGCCGGGTGAGCAAGCGCTATGATACAGCGATCCAGCTGCTGGGGCATGCCGTGCGCTCGAAATTCGCGCTGCATGTGCCCGAGGGTGACTTGCGTGCGGGCGATCTGATGCTTCATATGCCCGAGCTTTGGGTGGGGCCGAGCGATCATGTGGGCGTGTCGGGACAAAACGGCGTGGGAAAGACCACGCTCTTGCGCTCTGTGCAAAAGCTCGTCCCTGATCAGGTAGAGTACGCGTTCATCCCGCAAGAGATTGATGAGCGCGTGCGGCAGGCTGCGTTGGAGCGGTTGCGCGCACTTGATGATGTAGATAAGGGTCGGGTGCTTTCTTTGGTCGCAGGGCTGAATAGTGATCCCGATGCCTTGCGCGAAGGATCGAACATCAGCCCAGGGGAGTTGAAGAAGCTGCTCATCGCCGAGCAGTTGTTGCGAGAACCGAACTTGCTCATCCTCGATGAGCCGACGAACCATCTTGATGTGGGCTCGATTGAAGCGCTCGAGCGTGCGCTTGCAGCATTCCCTGGCGCGATCATTCTCGTGACGCACGACGAGCAGCTCTTGCATGCCGTCTCAACCGTTCGCTGGCATATCGACCGAACCGCCGACAAGTCGTGTCTTCGGGTGATGTAGTGCTTGTAATTTACCAAACAAAGGGCCTGTCTGCGCTTACGCGAGGCAGGCCTGATTCTTGCTGCTTTTAGCTTGAAATAAAGGATATTATTGCTTGTTTGTTTTCTGTTCCTCCAAGGGTAACAAGTAGATATTGTCCTTATCGGCAATGATCTGTTGTGGCTTGTTGTGAAGGTCGTTTACCGTTTCGATGCTTTCGCGGAAGGGGGAGATATTGGGCGCTTTTGCATGAGCTAGTTTTTCCATGAGTGCTTGCGTTTGCTCGCTATTGAATCCGCCAACTCCTTTGCCGGCGTCTTCCAGCGCTTCATCGATTGGCGTGAACTGGCCAATTGGAGTTTGTTTTATGAGAGACCCTAATCCAGAAAGAGCTGATGCAACTCCGTTAAGAGCTACTGCGTCAATTGATTCTTGAGCGTTTCTCTCGATAGCATCATAACAGTCAGTGTAGAGCTCTCGGTATTCGATGCCATGATCGCTGATTTTTGAAGCGATGTTCGTTAGGTTGCTCTCAGAGTAGTTCTCGCACAGCATGGGCTCGAGAAATGACGCAAAAGAATAGGTGTATACGGCAAGTTGATATTCTTTAAGGCGATCGAGAATCTCGTTGAGACGATTGTCTACATTGATTCGAATTTCTATGGGTCCTTTTTCGGCGAGTTTCGTTCTGATCTGAGAACGCAGATGGATGATGGCCTTTTCAGATTCTTGTTTTATATCTTCAACTTTTGTATGGGCGGTATTTCTCCAGATATCGTTGTTCCAGCTGTCGCGATATGCTTCGAGAGTATTCTCGAGAACTCGTATATTTCCACGCAACTCAGCTTTGTCTTTCTGTTTCATATACTCGAACATTTCATTCACCGTGTCTTGAATAGCGTCAAGCTTTTGGTTGATCTGTGACAAAGCGGCAGCAATGAAAAGAGAGGTTGGATCGTAGGGTATTGTCGCAACACTTTTGATAGTTTCAGGGTCTACTATTTGGAAACGTGCCTGAGCAAGCTTGTTTTCTGCCTCAAAATAAGAGCCTATCAATCCCGATCCTGTTTTGTTCAGTATTGAGGGATTTAGCGGCATTCCTTCTTTGGTAGTTGGCTGTAATAGCGTTGGAACATCAAATGTTGTTGTGATTTTTCGAAAAGATTCAGGTAATGAACCTAGTGCAACACTAAGCGCAGGAATCTGATCAAAAGGTAACTTTATTGCGTTGCTTACGTCGACTTCGATGTCAGTTGATGCAAGACGGATGTCTGTCGAGCTGAGTTGCTTACGAATTTGATCGCCAGCTGCTTCATTATTTGTCTGTGAAATTTCTTTTGTGTTTTCCTCGCTCATTGTTCCTCCGTTATTGTTGCTATCAAATCAGCGCTAATGCGTTGTTCTCTGATTCATCGATGATTGTTTTTGCTGCTTGTTTGGCTGCTTCTCTGTTGTAATTGTCAGTACTGAACAACGCATTGTAGATTTCGGAGTCTTTTTGGAGGTCGTCAAGAGCTGTCCACAGATTGAGCTCTTTGTTTGTTGCGGCAAAACGATACGAGAACATCTCAAGCTCTTCAGAAGTGAATTGTTTGTCCTGAGGCAGCTCAGAAGTAGCCGCCTGCAGCGCTTCGCTGAACTCTTTGTTTAAGTCAGTGATTCTCTCTCGATACTCTTTGTAAGTATTCTCGATCTCTGCTTTGCTCGTGTCATTGGTCAATGAATCTCGAAAGTGATTCTTTTGGTTGTCTGGGCTCAGGCTTATGATGAACTGGACAATACCGCCAAAGACTCCTTCACGTCCGTCGAGGTAGGAGTCAATTTTTTCTCGACAGGTATCGTAATAGGTGTGCAATAAAGGATCGATTTTCATTCTATATTCGGCTTTGATCTCGTCGCGTTTTTGCCCGTATTCGTCTGAAACTTTTTCATAAATCAGATGCTTTTCATCTGCATTATCGACAGCGAAAATAAGGTGTTCCTTTTCGGTTTCGATGAATGATTCGATAGCTGTGTGCTCTTCGGTTGCTCGTTCATGTTCTGCCCACGAATCAAACGTGAGAAAGAGCACGAAAAAGACAAGAGAGAAGACCGCGGCTATCACTAAATAGCGTTTTAGGATGCCTTCGTTTGTGTTGGGTGCGTCGTCCGTTTTGAGTAGGCGGAATTCGTCAGCGATCTCTTGATTGGTCAACAGGCTGAAGTTGAACAGGTTGGCAAGGCCGAAAATAACGGATCCAAAGATGATGAGCTGGAACACGAGCGCAATGATACTTGAACCACTTGAGACTTTTGCAATGCCATAGATTACCAAGCCATCAGTGAATGATGAGAACTGATCGATCTCAATCATGATCGCCGAAGGAGAGTACTCGAAAGGTGCTCGTGTTGCGCCAAATGCTTCGGCTAAGCTGGCATAGTCATGTGCAGGAAGAAATAAGGCGAACAGTGCATAGAGAAGACAAAGCACGAGGCCGACGAGCAAGAAGCTGAGCCATATCGCTTTCGCGCGATCGAACCTTGGAGCGTACTCTCTGCTCAAATAGTGCTGTGCGATAAGGTAAATGATGTAATAGATTGGAACAGCGCAGCAAACGAGCACCCATTCGGCGGTATTCCATTTGGGCGATTCAAGCACGAAAAGAAAAGCAGAAACAAGCGAGAGAACGAACAGAATGCCGAAAGTGATAGTCCATTTTCGGTTCAATCTCGAGAGATTGCCGCCTGCCGCAAGTTTTTTCTGTCTGTGCAGACGATTTATTACGGTGAAGTGCAGTGCTCCGATGGTTGACAGGATTGCGTATACGATACAAATGGGCGCAAGAACTGCAGCAGGGCAGCCTGGCGCAATTTGCGAGATGACGAAAAGCGCGACAACGATGAGTGCGGATTTGATGAAATAGGTAAGCGTCTGGCTGCGATGTGGCGCGATCCTCCGCATAGACTTTCTCTTGTTTGCCAACTTGGTCAATCGGTCATCCTGAATCATTTGCCTAATAACTCTATCTTGCCCGAATGATTCTATCAGAATTATTGTTTATGCAAGATTTAACCTATATGGGGCTCGCTCTTCGATTGTTTGAAAGCGAATACTGTTGTGAGCAGCAATCATTCAATTCTTATCATGTACTAAAATATGGACAGCGCTCCTATAGACCTCCTTCTATTATTAGCCTATCAAGCCAAAGCAAAGAGGTAGGAGATGATCATGTTTTTACCATCACGACAGCTTCAAAGCTTTTGCATTCGTGGGTTCCAATACTGGGATGGCGCACTCGTCCTCGAAAAACTAAAGGCAGGAGATGGTCTCGAACTGCGCATCGAAGCCGATAATCCACACGATCCCAATGCGGTAGCGATCTACAAGGACTCTTCGAAGCTTGGTTATGTGCCAGCTGAGATAAATGAATCGCTTTCCTTGATGCTCTTTTATGGGCACAAGGCAGCATTCGAGGTGCGTGTTTTGCAGGTGAATCGTGAGGCTGAACCATGGAAACAGGTTCGTGTGGGCATCTATGTCGCCGATAATCGCGAGTAGCTATGGTTGAGTGCCTTGTTGAGTAAGATCGAAGCTTGGTTTGGAGGGATGATGATGGTTGAAGTGAATGCAAGCGAACGAGAACTGGTCATGCGAGAGTTCGAGCAGATCAAGTTCGATGTGCAAGATTGGGCGCACTTGGAGAAGTGCGCCCATTTCGAGCTCATCCAGGAAAAGGGCGATCGGATCAGCATCCATGTCTACAATGCTTCGCGGCATATCAACGTGGTAAAGACGCTCACGTCGCAACAATCTGCGTGCTTACGTCAGTGCTTCCTTGCAGCCGAGACCGATTCTTGGACGGATCCATTCCTGCATGAACATCTTCTGCTTGATAGATATTCGTGGACGTTAGGCGTTTACGCAGACGAACGCTACTATATGTGCTTCGGCTGCAATACCATACCTTCTTTGCTTAAGGATCTTCTGACCAAGATCGAAGAGTTCGGCCTGCCATCATTGCTCGACGATGATGGATCCCCTTATTTCTGCCTAGATAAATGCGTCTGAATTACGGCTCAGATGTTAATGGAACAACTATATGATAAGAGCTCTGGCAAACCTCGAAGAGCTCTTTCTGAAGGCATTGCGGCTTTTCAACAAGATGATCGCTGCATGGAATTCAGTAGATTATTAAAGGCGCGTTATCAAGCGGCTTGGAGAGCTAGTCGCTAATCCGTAGCGGCCAACAAGGATTTATTCAGCTCATCGGCGAGAATAGGAAGCAATTCTTCGAAAGTTTTGTCAATCGTCTTCTTCTTGAGCTGACACTCCCAGATGACATGTACTTTCCAGCCTGCCTCTTCAAGCTCGTGAATCTTTCGCTCGTCGCGTTCTTTATTGAGATCGAACTTCACCGTCCAATATTCGACGTTGCTCTTTGGCATGGGAAGATTGCAATGCGGGCATCGATGCCAGAAACAGCCATTGATGAAGAGTGCTACCTTCTTCCCGGGCCACGCGATATCAGGACTGCCGGGGACCTTCCAGTGCAATCGATATCCAGTTAGACCTGCCTCGCGAAGTCGTTTGCGAACGAGCAGTTCCGGTTTGGTATTGCTGCGCTTATTGGCCTTCATCACCTTCGTCGTTGTCGATGAAGAAGGTTTTGGTGAACGCGGGACTTTGGGCCTTTTCGTTTCGTTGTTAGATTTCTTCGCCATTGCGTCTTGCGATTTCCTTGCCGATTGCATGAGGAATCTGCACGACGAGAGCATTTCCCATGCAGAATGCGCGCTGTCCATCGGTCATTCCAGAATTCGTCCAACCTTTTGGGAAACCTTGAAGCTGGTCGAGCTCATCAGGGACGAGGCGCCTGAATCGCCCGTCGATCTCAATGATATGTTTGAATCTCGACGCTCCCGAACCGCCTTCGCCAGTCAAGATCGTGCGAGAAGGATTTGTGAGTAGGTCAGGGAAAGCCATCGAGCCTTCAGAATAATGATAGGTGAACCCGGTTTGCTTATTCACGCGCTCTTCGCTTTTCGATCCTTTGAGATACTTCCATTTTTCAAGTTTGTCATCTGCAACGTAGAACTCTTCGGGAACTTCACTTGCGGGTACGATCACATCGCCTAAAGTTCCCAGCTCGCCATCATAGTTGGCTTCAGCATCAGCAGTTACAACCTGGCAGTCTTGCATGATGCCGTTCTTCAGGAAGGGCGATCTTTTACCACCGATATTGAAGGATTTTGTTGTTTCGTAGGGGTCATTTGGGATTTCGAAGGAACATATCGTATCGATATCTTTAATTGGCAATGCCTTTGCGAGCACGCCGTCTTGTAGACGCTCTTCGAGCTCCCAGGTTTGTGACGTTAGTTCGGCATAGATATAAACGCGTTTGCGCCTTTGCGAGGCACCGTATTCAGCGCTATTGACCACGTGCCATTCGACCGAGTATCCAAGATCTGCGAAGCATGAGAGCATGATCGCAAAATCTCGTCCGCGCTGTGATGCGGGGCTTTTCAGAAGACGGTCGACATTTTCAAGGATGACATACTTCGGTTCTTTGAGATGCAAAAGCCTGTAGATATCCCACCAAAGAACGCCCTTTTTCCCGTCGATTCCTCCTGATTTCGAGAGAGGCTTTGCAACGGAATAGTCTTGGCATGGGAATCCACCAACGAGCATATCGAAGTCGGGAATATCGATATCGCCATTTTCATATGCATCCAAGACCTTGTTGATGTCTTCATTCACGCATGAGCCTTCGCCAAAGCGAGATTCATAACAGCGCCATGCGAATTGCCTCGCTGTTGTTCCAGGAGGCTCCCACTGGTTTGCCCAGATAGTTTTGAAATTTCCTGCGGGTTCTTTGTAGAAATCAGGGTTAGACTTGTTGTCGTAACCTTCGAGTCCAAGGCGAAAACCGCCTACGCCGGCGAAGAGCTCGGCTACTTTGATGGTATCCGACACGTTTCTCCAATCGCTACTGTGTTCGAATAGACAATCTAGTTATGAAACTAATTGTATCCGATCTTCTGTGCGAGATCAAGTTTTAAGTCATCCATGCCCCGGCATGAACGATGAGCGGCATTCGATTGTCTTGTAGTGTTGAATCTCGTTCAAGAGGGTCAGTCGGCATCGTCAAAAGTTATGACTTCGTAAACATAACTGCTATTAAGCCAGAAGCTTTGCTGGGTCATAACGCGTCCGTCGGGAAGCTCATCACCGTCTCGCTCGATATTTCCGATTCTTGTTCCATCTTCTAGCAAATAGGCACGTTTAGTGGCGTGTGGTCTAACATGTGCGATGCCGCCTCCATCTTGAACGCCTGGGAGATTGTTGGTGATGTTGCCTACGCTACCGTCACTTTTGATTTCTACGGTAAGTTCGACCCCTTCTTCAATAGTCCGCTTGGTTTTTTCCCAACATTCACGTAGTGGTCCTTCGATATCTTTGACCGGCATCGACCAAAATCTTGGCTGTGCAAGAACAAGCCGTCCTTCTTCTTTCTGGAAGGGGATGAAAAGGAAACGTGTTTCTTCGAAATAATCATGAAGAGGGGAGTTATCCCACTCTTGGTTGACAATCTCTTTGAATTTGAAGGTGTCAAGGGAGAGCGACTCTCTGATAGAACCATTCTCTTCTATTCTTACCGTGCGTACTGATATGTTCGCTTTTTCGAATTCTTCTGCTCGTGATCCTCGAACGCCAAGAAGAGCGTAAGTGATCTTGGTCCATTGGGCTTTATTTCCTGTGTATTCCAGGTCGAGCATTGCGCACAGTTCTTTATCTGTTTTGCCGATATGAGGGGAAATCAACGAAAGAACGTAATCTTCAAAGCTCATTTCGTCGAGGATCGTTGAATCCTTAATGATGGAATCTGTCTCTTCGTCTGTGCCCATGATGCGTTCATGAAGGACATAATCCATATACGAACGTTTAAAACAGAAAGCTCGCTTTTTAGCACGAGTATGAGGAGGGTAGTATTGTTTGACCCACATGCTTGCTTCGTTAGCACCTTTTGTGCAGGCTCCTAGATATGAAGTGAGGCTTTCTGAAAGGTCTTCTGCTCTTCCTTCCTTTATTATCGAGGCGATCTTGCGATAATCGTCTTCGATGATCTTAAGGTCTTCTTTCGAGGGCGTAATGATGTTAGCGAATTTGATGGTTTGCTCGTATTTGTCGATGGTGCGGTCGCGTTCGTAGTAGATAAGCAGAATCTTCTCGCTCTTTTGCCAAACATGCGATGAGTAGAGATCGTCAGCGATAGGCTTGTCGAGGGGGATCATGGTGAGAACGAGGCGTTCGCCAACAGAGTAATCCCCGTCTTTTTTCATATTGAGAGGAGAAGCTTTCAACTCGACTCCAGCCTCTGGAAAGTCGGCTTCTTGCTCGTTATTGGCTTTGTATCCGAAGAAGCGCTCTTCGATGAGCGTGCCCATACCGCCCTTATAGCCTTTCTTGTTGTATTCTCTCTCGATGCCTTCGGGAGCAATGCCCAGGTCAAGCACTTCTTGGAAGGTCATGCCTTCTAGCTGTTTAGCATATTGCTCGATTGATTCTGGGTTAGTGAAATCGCATTCGTTAAGTTGCATGTTGTCTCCGTAGAAAGTATTCGACCATTCTGTAATTGCCGTTGGCTATTTGAAAGGTATCGTCACCCATTCGATAGATTCTGTTGACGAGGTATCTTTCCTGCGTATTGTGTATGAACGGCATGCTTTTTCAATCAATACAGTTTTAGGTATCAGAAGATTGATGGGTTGCTCTTGCATTTGGCTAGAGAGGAGCATTGTGTAACTACCAAATTTGTCCGTCTTTCGGTTATGCTTTCTCATGTCGGATGATTTGTCGATCAGATATTGTCTTACATCGTTGAAATCGTCGATGCTCTCTTGTTTTCTGAGTTCGTCAACAAGCATATCCTGAACAGCAGTAACCTCGATTATCGCTATGTCCATTTTCTTAATATCGACAATAGTCTTAAGACGTGTATATCCTTGCTCGTTTTGTTTCTGCACTTCGGGAAACCAGCATAAGACATAAATGTTGCTTTCTTTTGCTTCATCAACAAGCCAACCTGAACGAACGATACCTTGTTCATTCAAGTAGGATATTTCATGTGCAAAGGTCGAGAGTGACTGTTGTTTGCCGTTGACCAATTTCTTGCCTGCAGAATTGATCGCTGCCTTTATCTCTATGTTGCGCGCCTTCTTCGTTCCTGGAAATATGACCATATCCGCACCCGCAAACTGCATATCTGGGTCTTTGTCGAAATCAATCAACGAGACATCGGCTTCATCGTAGTCGAGGGCGTCTTCGCCAAGAAAGATCGTTTCGGAAACAAAATGAACGATTTCGCCAGCCATAGTGCAATCATGTTCAAAGTTGCTCTTCATTTTGGAATTCTTCTTGCTGTTTTTTGATGCTTTGCAAAGCATTACTTTACCAGGTGCTAAGGCTTTTTGGTATTGGGGCAATAAGGTGGAGCAATTTTGGAATGGGTATCGAAATCATGTCAGAATGACGCTCTTTCTGAAAGGCCCCTTGAGGATTGTTGATGGGCTATTGAAGCGTTCCCCTCGTGCTGCCGCGGCTAGTCTGCTGTATAGCTGCAAGTATCGTTGGTGTCTTTAGGCGGAAGAAGTTCTAGCTTGTGCTGGTCAGATTTGTACGATATAGACTATTTCGTCCCTTTCAATCGTGCAGCATCGTATTCGCAGTGTATTTTGCGGTAAACCAATGATTAGGCAAGTTTTCGTTCCCTGTAATAGTGAGATATTTGATAACAGGGTTATTTTCCCAGGATTGAGCTTGCGGAAGCATATTGCTTGCATTCGCAATCAAGCTACTCTTGAAGCCGCAATCTCTGCTCATGCTATAATAATTTAATTTGTGATTAGTTTTCGAGATGGTGGCATTTGATTTCCTCTCGACAATATTAGGCTGATAGGGGATTCGTGAGACGTTTCAATGGGAGACGTGCTGAAAGAAAATAGGTGCTCAAAGATTGGTGCTGTAGATTTGTTTTGCGGGGTTGGGGGATTGACCTATGGCTTAATTCAGAGCGGAATTGAAGTTGTTGCTGGAATTGACTTAGATGAGTCGTGCAAATTTGCATACGAAAAAAACAACGATGCAGAATTTATATGTAGGAACATCAAAGATGTGGATGGTCAGCAAATTGTTGGACTGCTGGACCAGTACGACGTAAAGGTTCTAGTGGGATGCGCTCCTTGCCAGCCTTTTTCAAGCCACCGTAAGGACAAAAAACACCGCAACAGACATAAGGACTGGGGCTTGTTAAAAGAGTTTGGGAGAATTGTGGAAGAGGTCTTGCCGGATTATGTTTCAATGGAGAATGTTCCAGATATCACAAAAGAGACGGTTTTTTTAGACTTTGTAGCGACTTTAAAGAATCTTGGATATTATGTTGTATATAGCATAGTGAAAGCGGAAGATTATGGTGTTCCTCAGCGACGTCGGCGGGTCATTCTCTTAGCTTCGAAAAATGGAATAATCAAATTTCCACAACCTTTCAATGATTCTTCAGATGTTAAAACAGTAAGAGATGCAATTGGCTCTTTGCCTCAAGTGGGTGCAGGACAGGCTGACGAGCAGGATTGGCTCCATAGCGCCTCTCGCTTATCGGATTTGAATTTGCAACGAATTCAGGCTTCTAAGCCAGATGGGACATGGAGAGATTGGCCGGAGGACCTCCAGCTAGATTGTCATAAGAAAAAGTCTGGACAAACGTACCCAGGAGTTTATGGAAGAATGAGTTGGGATTGCCCATCGCCTACTATTACAACTCAGTTTTTTTGTTATGGAACAGGCCGCTTTGGTCACCCTGAGCAAAACAGGGCATTGACGCTCCGAGAGGGCGCAATACTTCAAAGCTTCCCTCCGGAGTATGTTTTTTCAGAAAACAAATCGAGCTTTTCCCGAAGTTCAATTGCTAGACATATTGGAAATGCCGTTCCTCCCAAGTTGGGTGAAGTTGTGGGACGTAGTATACAGGAATCGTATCTATCTTATTCGAGGGGTGTATGAATGGGCAGCGATAACCAAATAATAAATTTTTACACAGCGAATAAGGCCGCAACGCATCTTGGAAGAAAGCTTTATTCGACCACTCCACCCGCGCTGGCTGAGCTAATTGCAAATTCGTATGATGCGTATGCGAAAAATGTATATGTTGAGCTTGGGAATGATAATACTATTGTGGTTGCCGACAATGGCAATGGTATGGATTTGTCTGATCTAACCGAGAAATACGCAATTATTGGGAATGAGAAGCAGCCAGAAGCAATCCCGAAAGGTTTTGCTTGTCGAAAGCCGATGGGAAAAAAGGGGATTGGGAAACTTGCCTCGTTTAGCATGGGTGATGGCTATACGGTATATACAAAAAAAGGCGAAGGAAAATGGCGAACTTTTTCCGTAAAGTATGCTGATTATATTAACGCCGATAATCAAATCAAATACAGTGTAGAGTCTTTTCTTACGGATCTGCCGCAAGAGTTGTCAAGTTATGCGGATTTCGAGCATGGGACTATTATCGTGATTTCCGACTTAAGAAGAAACATAACCCAAGCAACAATGAATGCCCTTAACGATCAGCTGTCAAGACGATTTTTTATTGAAGCTAATCGAGATGATTTTGTTTTGTATGTTAATAACAAAGAAATCGATCTTTCCAGAAATGTTTATTATGGATCACTAGAGAGCATTACTTATATTGGATTTTTGGAGAATGAAATAGTTGAGCTGATTTCTCCAGAGAGCGAGGACAGCATATCTATTGCGCAATTTGAATGGCAGGCATTGGGCGAAGAAGAAGCTAAGTGTACGTTCCAAAGGCTAGTAGAGGATTTAGGCGTAAAAGGCTGGATTGGAACTGTCTCAAAACCTAAAGAGCTAAAACAAAAAGGGTCTAATAATTCAAATGTTGTTGTTTATATCAATGGGAAGATTGCTGATGAAGATGTTTTGAAAAACGATGCATCGTCGATGTTCGCAAGTGAATATATTGTAGGAGAATTTTTTGCTGACTATCTAGGTGAAAGCGAGGATGATCCAATAACAAGTAGCCGACAAGGTCTAGACCATGACGATGAAAACGTTGCGATCCTTATTAGCGCGATAGCTCGAATCAGGAATCAGGTCCTAGACAACTGGGGCAAACAACGCGAGCAGAACTATATAAGCAAAATGCCAACGTGGTTGCAAAAGAATGAATCGTATCATGCTTGGGAAAGTGCTCTGTCGCCCACTCAGAGAAAGCTTAATACGAAGCTAATGAAGGCAATAAGCATTCAAATGGACCGTGATGAAATCGACAACGAAAGAAGCTGCGCACTCGTTAACAGCATTATTAATGTGGTATCAAACGAGGACATATATAGATTGTCTGCAGAAATTGATGAGATTTCAAACGAGGATAGCGTTCAAAAGCTTACCTATATCGCGGAGCTTTTAACCAAAGTTGCTTCAAGTGAGGATTTGAAGCAAGCTCAAATTATTTCGGAACGACTTGCTGCAATTACTCAGCTTGAAAAGTTGATGGCAGATCCGCAATCACTAGAGAAAGCATTTGAAGATCATCTTTTCGACAATCCTTGGTTAATTAATCCATATTGGAATAAAACTGGAAAAGCAGATTCTGAGATTGAGATTGTTCGTCAGAAGTTTCGCTCTCTATATGATGGAATGGGCGATGAACATAAAAGATGTTTCATTGATATTTATATTGAAGTCGCTGAAGAGCCATATCCGATAATTGTTGAGTTGAAAAAGAACACCCCTACAGGTCATGCAAAAGTTGGAGTATTGGATATTCAAAGGCAAATTACAAAATATCGAAATGCAATCATTCAGGGATTGGGCAATCAAGCTCGTAACATCGCCAACCCTAGTGATATTAAGGCTTTCTTTATTCTTTCAGAAGATACGGGTCTTTCGGGGCAAAACCATGCTATTCAATTCACAGAGGATGACTATCGTGTATTGGAAACTTTAAACATTGAACTGATTCCGTATAATGAGATGGTTGCTAACGCAAAAAAGGCGTATAGAGATCATTTAAAGGTTCTCGAAGCACAAGGCCAGACCCCTTATCTGACCATAGAGTAAAACCAGGGAAGCCGTTAAGCTGATAAAATCCACTGTCTGATTCGATTGCTTATTCCGAGGAGACAGAGATGCTCACGAATGATTTCTTAGGTGACAACATTGCACGGTTGGGATTCGGGGCCATGCGCCTTCCTATCATAGACGGCGATGCCTCCAACGTTGATCAGGCAACGCTCGATGCTATGGTCGATACGGCCATCAAGGCAGGCATCAATTACTTCGATACAGCCTATCCCTATCATGGCGGCATGTCCGAGATCGCGCTTGGCCGCTCGCTTGCGCGCTATCCGCGTGATCGCTATTTCTTCGCCACCAAGTATCCGGGTCACCAGATCGCCGACACCTATGATCCCGCCGTGATCTTCGAAGAGCAGCTGACCAAATGCGGTACCGAATACTTTGATTTCTACCTGCTTCACAACATCTATGAGGCATCCATCGAAGTCTATCTGGACGAACAGTGGGGCATCGCGGATTACTTCGTCGAACAGAAGAAGAACGGCCGTATACGTCATCTGGGCTTTTCGTGTCACGGTCGCCCTGAAACGCTCAAGCGTTTCCTTGACTATGGCGCGCGCAAGTACGCTGAGCTCGAGCAGCGCGATCCCGAAACTGCAGCCCTGTTCGCGGGCAATAACATCATGGAGTTCTGCCAGATTCAGCTGAACTATCTCGACTGGACCCTGCAGGATGCAGCCGCGAAAACGGCGCTGCTTGAGAGCATGAACATCCCGATCGTGGTCATGGAGCCGCTGCGTGGAGGCAAGCTCGCTCGTCTGAACGATGCTCAGATGCAGCAACTGAACGCGAGTGCACTTGACGGCGCAAATCCTCCTGCGCGTTCGGCGGTGGAGTGGTCGTTTCGCTGGCTGCTCGGTATCCCGAACGTGAAAACGATCCTGAGTGGCATGTCGGATCTTGCTCAGGTGGAGGAGAATTGCCGCATCTTCCAGGAGTCGGTTCCGCTTTCGGAAGTTGAAGAAGGCGTGCTGATGGATATGGCTGAATCGCTCAAGGGTGGTGTTCCGTGCACTGCATGCCGCTATTGCGTTGATTCCTGCCCGCAAGAGATCGACATCCCTATGATGATGAACGCCTACAACGATCTCCAATTCGACACCAGCTTCACGGTATCGATGCAGATGGATGCTGTGCCTGAAGGTCAGCGTGCTCAAGATTGCATTCAGTGTGAATCGTGCGTGCAGATGTGTCCGCAGGGAATCGATATCCCAACGGTGCTCGAAGACCTGGCAGCTACGCTCGATAAGATGCCGAAGTGGGCCGATTTGTGCCGCGAGCGCGAAGAGGCGGCAGCGAAACTGGCTGCGCAATCACAAGAATAGCTTCTGCAGTTTGCTACCTGCGCAATCCCGCCGGGCAAAACGGCGCCACGGTGGAGACACGCGCGTTGAGGCTGCTATCCAGGACCATGACCTAGCTTGCAAAGTAGCTGATTACGTCAAAGAGCCACCAAAGAAACAACTTGTTTAAGGTTGATGGGCAAATGGGCGAGATAGGCCGGTCATGCGCTAGGGTAGTGCATTATGAGCGATTCTGCGACAACCCCTCATCTGCCAACTGGCTCAACTCGCACGATCATGATCGTGGTGTTACTCGTCTGCAATGTGCTCGCTTGCTTTCTTGAGATGCTTATGAACATCGCACTCGATCATATTGCGACGCAGTACGACATTCGCCTTTCGCTCGCGAACTGGGTGGTGCTTGGCTTTGCCATCGTGAACGCAACTGCCATTACCACAGCAGCTTCGCTTCTACGTCGCTTCGGCATTCGCAAGATCATGTTAACAGGATGCCTGTTTGCGCTTGCAGGGTCGTTGCTCGGCTTCTTCGCAACTTCGTTCCCGCTGATCGTGGTGGCTCGTTTGATCCAGGCAGTAACCACGGGCCTTTTCTTCCCTGTGGTCAATGAAGCGCTCTTCACGCTTTCGCCAAAGGGCAAAGCGGGCATCCTGCTTTCTGCCAACTCTGCAGTTTGCGGTTTTGCTTTCGCACTCACGCCGCCTATTGCTGGTCTCGTGTTAACGTATGGAGGTTTGAAGGCGCTGTTCTTAGCGCCTGCTGCCTGTGCGCTCGTTCTGGGCGTCGTCTGCTATTTCACCTTGCACAATATCTACGCGCGAGTGAAGCGGAAGATCGATATCCCGAGCCTTGTTCTCAGCTTTGTGGGGCTGGGAGCATTCATGTGTGGTCTGAACGAGGTCGCTCACGATCCGTTGCCTTCGATCGTGCTCATGCTCTTCGGCGCGGTAATGATCGCCGTGTTCGTAAGACGCCAGCTGCGTATCCCTACGCCCCTGCTCGATCTGAGGCCGTTCAAATATCAGGTTTTCTCGCTCGGAGAAACTCTTATCATGATCGCCTATATGGGGTCGCTCTTCGTAAGCTTGGTGGTGCCGTTGTATCTAGAAGGCGTGCAGGGCGAAACGCCTTTCATCGCTGGTTGTTTGCTCTCGATTCCGATCTGCACCTATGCGACGCTCTGCATCGTAAGCGGCAAAGTGCTCAGCAAGCGGGGCATTTGGCCTTTGGTTTCGTGCGGATTCGGCCTTGCGGTGCTCGGCTTCATCCTGGTGTATGGCGGTGTTTCCTTGGGAAACATAGTGCTCGTGCTGGTTTTCACTGCACTGGCATATGGAGGGATCGGCCTGGCTTACCCTTCAGTCAAGAGCGTGGATTTCGAAGCGGTACCGCAAGCGCTGTCCTCACATGCCTCCTCGATCCACTCAACGCTCGTTCAGATCGCAGGCTCGATCGGTACGGCGCTTTTTGTGGGAATCATGTCGGGGCAGATGGAGCATCTTACCGCTGCGGGCGCATCAAGGGCAACCGCCTATGCATCTGGTTTCGAGATCACGCTTGGCATCATCATCGGCATCATTGCGGTAGGGTTCGTGCTCTCTTTCTGGTATTCACGCATCGTCAGGAAGAAGAAGCACTAGCGCACGTGCTATTCGGAAGAGCTTGTAATCCAGTCTATAGCTTACGGATCGGATGACGAATGATCGTCTTGAGGTTTTCGGGCTTGGTGCGACGCGGGTCCGAAAGATAGATCTCGTGATGATGCCGACCTTCGGGGGTGTTCGACATATCGAGCGCATAGCCTTCGCTGGTAACAAAATCGTCGAGCAGCGCGATCGTGGCGGGTTCTTCGTCGTAACTTCCGAGGTGCATGATCTGCGCGCAAAGCCCCTCGTCTATGGTCACCAGTTCGGCGCTTGAGGTGTCGAGACCTTTCTTATGCGCAGCTTCGCTTTGTGCCCAGGCGAATACTTCAGGTGTGACGAAATCGGGAAGGCGAATAGCTGATATCCATTCAAACGTTTCCTTGTTCGAAAAATCAACGCCATCAAGACCTTGCTGCCACCAAAAGCCCTCAAGGGGGGGCGACGAAATCGAAATACCCGTCAATGCGGGTATCGCCCATCTTCGACATCTTGATGGTGTAAGCGATGGCATAAAGGATGCCGATCGCGTTCTTATATGCGCCACCTTCTTCATTCGGGTCGCCTTTGCCTCGAACGGCAACATAGTTCATAGGAGGAACTTCAATGATCTCGGGCTTGCGTTTGGGCAGGTAGAATTCCTTGTATTCCTTTTTGAAGTCGAATGCCATGGACCTTCCTTATCCGCGATCGAAGAAGGGGCTCTTCGAACTGATGCTCACGGGAATGGCAAGAACCTGCTGAACACCTTCACCAAGTAAGCCAAGGTGTTCAGCGGCAGTGCCAGCGGAGAACATGATGCGCGTATCGACCCCGTAGGCTTGCGCACGCGAGACGACAGAGCCGAGCGCGATACCCACGTCGATCACATTGATCGCGCAAGGTGCTTCGGCGGGCTTCTCGCCGCAGGTCAGGAACCCGCAATAACCGCAGTTCAAAGATTGAACCTTAGGTCTGGTTCCAACGAGCACTACGCATTGGCACGCACGAACGCATCCTGCATCGCGAAGGAAGAACGCATGCCCGCGCTCTTTGCCGATGGTTTCCATGGCGACCGCGAGAGCTTCCTTCTCATCGCCGTTCACAACAGCGCATTCGAGCACATCGATGCCCTTTCCTTTCGGAGCAGTGCGTGCTGCAACGAGCATCTTTTGGGCGATATCGAGCGCTTGGGCTTCGCGCCGATCGCGTTCGTTATATATCATGGGAACTCCTTGCTAAAAACGGGTAGGCTCTTGTCGTTCCATCAGGTACTTGTGACAGGATAGCATCAATGCGGGTGAGCTACATAGATGACCCAGTAGCGCTCCCAGACACCTGCAAGGAGGCAGAGCACTCCCGCGGCAGCCGCTCCGAGCGGTCCGAAGAAGCATGCAGCGATGGCGCAGATGCCTGCGATGCCATAGACAACGATTGCATTGCCCGCAAGAACCGCCTTTGAGTACATCTTGGAGGCGCGTTCGTGGATATTCATCCACACCAGTGCGTAGGTGAAGCAGCGGAACACGATCAGCGCGATGAACGGGATGATAAGTGCTTCGATGGCAGCGAATTGTCCGAAAACGAGCGAAAGCACGATCAGAAGACCCATTCCCATCGTAAGAGCATCGCTTGCTACCCAACAGGTGAGCCAACGCGCTTTCTTAAGGCCGGGCTGCGATGTGCAGCTGAACACCACGCCTTTGTAGCAGATCACCACGCACGCTGCGATGAGCGCTAAGACCGCGAAAAGACGGAAGAGCACATCGAGCACTATAACAGCTTCGGGAGGCAGCCCGATGGTTGCGAGCAATGCGACCGTGATCCAGTAGATGGCGAGCGCGATGAACAGCATGATCGAATAGAAGATCAGACCCACCACGCCGACCGATAGGGGGGAGGTGGGGTGCAAGACCCTCATGGCATGTATGAATCGGACATGATCGCCCAGGTCGGCAACGAGCAAGAGCAGATCGAAAAGGACAATGAAGAACGCGAGCGTAAGCGCGATCGGCATGACGGGGCCGAAGAGCGTAGGCGCAGTGAGCCACGTGATCATCGTCACGAACATGAAGCCCGCAGTGAGATTGTTGAAGAAAAGATCCCACACGATGATGTTCTTCCAATCAGGAAAATGAACGGTATCGTGCTGTTGGTATGCAGAAGGCTCGCCTTCAATCCATGTTCTATCCATGATCATCTTCCTTCCTACAGCAGACAAACAACGATCGTGATGGCTGCGATCGCGAGCATTCCTATGGCTTTGGCGTAATCGCCGATCATGAAGCTTACGGGCAATTTCGGTTGTGCTGGCAAGCCATAGACAGCAGGTTCGTCCATCAACAGGTAGAACGAATTGAGTGGTTGGTAATCCTGAAAGGGATCAACGCCGTAGAGGTTCGCCTTCTCAAAACCTTGCTCGTGAAGGACCGCCAATCGTGCACGCGCACGCTCGACCATCTCTTCGCGCGGACCGAACTGGATCGCGCCGGTGGTGCACGCCGTAGCGCAGGCAGGCTCTAATCCGTCGCGCAAGCGATCGTAGCATTCAGCGCACTTCATGGAATGACCGGTCTCTTTGCTCACTTCAGGGACGCCGAAGGGGCAGGCAGCCACACACATACGACAGCCCATGCAGATATCGGTCTGGTAATAGATGCCTCCGAATTCATTGCGAATGATCGCGCCCGTGGGGCAGGCCTCATGGCAGGGTGACTCCTGGCAATGCTTGCAGTGGTCGGCCATGAAGAGCCATTGCCCTTGTTTCGGCTCATGAAGCAACCCGTCCATTGAGGTGGGGGCTGTTCGGTCCGTTTCATTGACCTCTGAGAAGCGCTCGATGAACTTGACATGGCGCCAGTTCTCTGAAGAGAGATCGCGGGTATTGTCGTAGCTGTTCCCCGACCATTGGATATCTGTGGTCTTGAGCATGTTCCACTGCTTGCAGGCGATCTCGCACGATTTGCATCCTGAGCAGATGGAGGTATCGGTGAAGAAGGCCATCTCCGTTTGCGCAGGAAGCGGATCGCGGCGCTTGAACAAGGAGTAGACAACATCGAGCCTGCGATTCTTGCGCGGCTCTTTCGCGTCGTAGCGCTTATCGGAAAGCTTGAGTATGTTTCGCGGGTTCGGCTTCATGGCTAGTTCCTCCCTTCCGGTTGAGCCGGCCAGGGGGTATCAGGGATCGGCTCATCGAATAAGGGGTCGTATTCGAGCGGATATGGGTCGAGCTTCTGAAGGTCGTTCGGGTCCGCCTTGGTGATCCGCACCGCAAATCCTTTAGATGCGGGAATCAGACCATCGGAAGCCATGATGGCGGGGCTGAGGTCGTTGGTGATGTCGCTGACCATCAAGCCCTTGTATCCCGATGCGACGAACGCGCCAACGACGGTCGCTTTCTGCCCGTAAACCTCGCCGATGCGCAAGCGGGGCGTTACGAGGGCGCGGATCTGCAGCTTAGTGCGTTCGCTTTCGACGGTGACATAATCTCCTGTTTCCACGCCGATACTTGCTGCTTGCTCGGGAGAGAGCTCCAAGAAGCGTTCTGGCTGCAATCCGACGAGCCACGGCATCGTGCGCGTTTGCGCACCGGAGAGCCAGTGCTCGGTCACATGGTAGGTGGTCATGATCGTGGGATAGTCGTGCTCGCCCACGGGTGCGATGGGATTCTCAACATCGTCGACGATGACCAATCCAGGATCGCGCGTCTGTTCCCAAAGCTTGTTCTCATAGGGCGATTCGGTGGTTTCGTAGTAGACCGGCATGGGGCCCTCTTTGATGCTGTAGGGCACGAAGAGCCATGCCTTGCCGTCCGAATGAGCGCCGAAGGGGCAATCGCCCGCAAGCGCCGCATCGCCTGTTGCGCCCGGTTCTGGTTGGTAAGTTGGCGGCTTCTTCGCATTGCACTGCGGCTTGTCGTAACCTACCCATTGTTCGAGCTGTTCATCCCACCAGATGAGTTTCTTGCGCTCTGACCAAGGCTTGCCTTCTGGATCGGCGGAGCAGCGGTTGTAGAGGATGCGAGAGTTCTCGGGCCAGCTCACGCGATAGTCCGAGAAGATCGATCCGTTATGGACATCTCCTGTCTCCGTGCGATTCATCAGGTTCTCGCCTTCGGGGCCGAGGATACCTGAGAGCAGGCGGCATCCGCATACCGTCGAGCCATCGTCTTTGAGCGTGCCAGACCCTTGGCAGACCGAGCCGTCATCGATGTTGAATCCGTTCATCTCTCTGACGACCTTCATCATATCCAAGTCGCCTTCGATAGGGGTGAGCTCGAATTCTCGCTCGCTTCTGGTAGGACCGTTCGCATCGTAATCCCAATAGAGCGCGCGCATGCCCGCATCGCGTTCATCGGTCGTTGCATTCGCTTTTGCTTGCAGTCTCTTGCCCAGTTGGTAGATGTACCACGAATCCGCATGAGCTGCTCCGGGTGCTTCTTGGATGCGCTCGTGCCATTGCAGTACGCGTTCGGTGTTCGTGACCGAGCCCTCTTTTTCCAAGCAGGTGCATACCGGTAAGTAGAAGACCTCGGTTTGACATTCATCGGGCGAGGGCCCTTTGGGGTCGGCATACCAGACCGAAGCGCTCTCATTTTCGAAGAGATCCATCACCACGAGCCATTCGAGATTTCGCATCGCATCGCGGCTCCAGCCCGTGTTGGGGTTGGTCACGGCGATGTTCTGGCCAATCACCACCATGCCATCCATACCGCCACGAAGGGCTTTTTCCATGGAGACGGTGAGCGATTCGTTGTCACTGAGCTTCGGGAGCCATTGATAGCCATATTCGTTATCTTCGGTGGCGTTCTCACCATAGTAAGCTTTGAGCAAGCTGACCATGTAATTCGGCAGTGATGCCCACGAACCACGTTCGGTCTCCAGCTTCCATATGCCATCGCTCGTCTTGTCGAGCGCGCCGCTGAAGCCATGGCCATTAGCGAGGTAATCGGCCAAGGTGGCGTTGCCAGGATGTGCTTCTGGTTGGGGAATGTAGTTCGGCAAGACGTTGAACAGCGTGGGGACATCGGTGGCGCCTTGTACGTTGGAATGCCCGCGGAGCGCTAAGATGCCGCCGCCAGGGCGACCGATGTTGCCGAGCAATAGCTGCAAGATAGCGGCGGTACGGATGATCTGGGAGCCGCTGGAATGCTGCGTGAAGCCGGTCGCATAGCAGAAAGCCGTGGTGCGATCGCGCCCGGAGTTCCTGCCGATGAGCTCGCCGACCTTCACGATATCTGCTGGGCGGCACCCGCAGATATCGGCCACTACCTCAGGTGTATAGTAGCTGAACTGCTTCTTGATCAGCTGGAACACGCAGTGCGGGTCTTGGAGGGTAAGATCTTGCTTGGGCTGCCCATAGCTGCCATCGGGATTCATCTCGTATTGATAATCCCAAGTGGTTCCAGCCTGAGAATACGAATTGGTTTCAGGATCCCATCCATTGAAGAAACCGCGCACATCATCGAACTCAAAACCGGGATCGATGAGCGTAGCTGCATTCGTATAGTTGATCACGTACTCCTTGAACCAATAATCATGCTCGAGGACGTAATTGATGAGGCCTCCGATGAAAGCGATATCCGCGCCAGGACGCGTATGAACGTAGTGGTCGCATGCCGCAGAGGTACGCGTGAAACGAGGATCGACATGGATGGTGATCGCGCCTTTTCGCTTCGCTTCCATCGGCCAATGGAACGCCACGGGATGAGCCTCTCCCATGTTCGATCCCATGATCAGGATGCAGTCGCTATTGATAAGGTCGCGCGGAGGATTGGTGCAGGCACCGAATCCGAAGGTTGGCGAAAGCGCTGCGACGGTGGTGGAATGGCAATATCGTGCGGAGTTCTCGGTGGGCAAGATGCCCAGACCTCCCGTGAAGAGCTTTCGGATGAGGTAGCACTCTTCATTATCGAGAGCCGATCCGCCGATGAATCCGATGTTCGTCGCCGCGTTTATCGTGAGGCCGTTCTCGTCCTTTTCGACGAACCCCTTGTTGCGGGTCTCCCAGATGCGATCGGCTATGGTATCGAGCATCCAATCGATGCTCTTCTCCTCCCATTCGCTCGCACCTGGTGCGCGGTAGAGCGCGCGTGTCTCTCGATAGGGGTTGCGGTTCAGCATGAGCGTAGACATGCCCTTGGGACATTGACGCCCCGCATTGATGGGGGAGCGCGGGTCTCCCTCGACTTCGATAAGCTCTTTGTCCTTATAGAAGGCCAGTTGCGAACAGCCTACCGCACAGAACTGGCATACGGTGGTGCCGCACTTTGCTCCGCGCAACCTCGTGCACTTATGAACCGTACGATCGCTCAGAACGTCATTCACGTGAGCCATGGTCAAGTCCTTTCCTTCCTTAAACGGTGGACTACTTGAGCGTTCATGCTAAGCAGCTCACCAGCAAACCGCAGTAAGATCACCGAAGCGATTCATGCGGGATCATTCCAACTCTCGTTCTCCAGTGCGCACCGGGCGATCGACGGGCCGATCGCTTCCCATAGGAGCGCCATTCATGCGCATCTTCTGCATGTTCCTCATGAGATAGATCGGCGATGCGTATCCGCTCCAGATATGTATCAGCCTGGTGAACGGAACGATGAGGAAGACGCAAAGCCCGATGAAGATATGGATCTTCTGCGGGGTGGCTGCATCGATCAGGTGCGTGTAGGCATCAGGCTGGAGCGTGACCAAGGCGATGGCCCAGTTCACGAAATCCAAGAGGCCTTCGCCTGATTTGTCGTAGAGCGCTGCGTTGACAACACTCGTTGCGCCCATGATGAGCACTGCGCCAACCACTACCAAAACGAGCCAATCGCTCGGACGCGAGGTCTTGCGAATGCGTGGGTTGGTGATGCGTCGGTGGATCATCAGCGTGATGCCGATGAGGCAGAGCACTGCGCAGGCACCGCCTGCGATGATCTCGAGTACTTGGGTCATTTGCGGCGTGATGCCAATATCCAGAAGGAATTGCTTGGGTACGAACAGCCCGAAGAGGTGTCCGAAGAGCAGTCCGATAACGCCGATGTGGAAGAATCGTGCGCCCCAGTTGATCTCTTTCTTGCCGCCCAGAAGCTCCGAGCTCTGGCTTTTCACCGTGTAGGGGTGCGTGAGGAAGCGGATGAAGCTTCCCACCAGCCAAACCGTGATGACCACATAGGGAAATACCTGATAAACAATGAAATAGAGAAGGTGTGTAAGATCCGTATCCATAGTCATCACTTCTGCTTCCTTGGCTTGGCAGCTACTTCATAATCCTTGAACGTAGGTGCGATCTTCCTATCCATCGGGCCGCCGAAGATCTTCGATGCGCGATAGCGCTGATCGCGCCCGCCGCCCATGTTCATGCCTTGTTCACCTTGCTTGAGAACGCTCGCCTCGTGGTCGCGGTTAGCGGTGGGTATCACGAAGCGATCCTCGTAGTTCGCGATGGCAAGCAATGAATGCATCTCGCACACATCTTCAGGCGTAAGACCGAGCGCGCGAAGCTCGTCGATCTCGGGAGCTTCTTTGATAGCTTCGAGTGGCAATTCGCTCTTCAGGTACTGATCGAGCCCTGCAGAATCGCTGTAGTGCCTTACGATGGAGCGCATGAGCAGTAAGCGCGATAGAGCATCTTGGACGACCTGGGTGTTTCCGCCAGCAAGGAGGTTGGCGAGATACTGGATCGGTATCCTCAAGTCCTCTGCTTTTGGCAACATGCCATCCATCGAGAGCTTGCCTGCATCGATGGCGTTCGCGATCGGGGACAAGGGGGGAACGTACCAGACCATCGGAAGCGTGCGGTATTCGGGATGCATCGGGAAGGCGAGCCCCCATTCGATGAGCTTACGCACAGGCGACTTCTGCGCTGCCGTGATCCATTCATCCGATATGCCTTCAGCGCGTGCTCCTTCGATAACGTCAAGGTTGAACGGATCGAGAAAAACGCTGCGCTGCGCTTCGTAGAGATCGGCGTCGTTCTCGGTGCTCGCAAGCTCTTTTATCTTGTCGGCATCGTAGAGGACGACCCCTACATAGCGAATGCGTCCCGTGCATGATTCAGAGCATACGGTCGGGCATCCGCTCTCGATACGGGGATAGCAAAAGATGCATTTCTCTGCTTTTCCGCTCGACCAGTTGTAGTAGACCTTCTTGTACGGGCAACCGGTCATGCACATGCGCCAGCCACGGCATTTATCCTGATCGACCAAGACGATGCCGTCCTCTTCGCGCTTGTATATGGAGCCTGATGGGCAGCTTGCAACGCATCCGGGATTCAGGCAATGGTTGCACAGGCGCGGAAGGTAGAACATGAACGTATTCGCGTATTGCGCGTAGATCTCGCGCTGGACGCCCTTGAGGTTGATGTCCTCTACCGCTTCAACATCTACGCCACCAAGATCGTCTTCCCAGGCAGCGCTCCCTTCGATCTTGTCCATCACCTCGCCCGTTATGTAGCTGACTGGCTGGGCGGTAGGCGCCGTTTTCATGAGAGGCGCCTTTTGCAGCTTCTGGTAATCGAAGGTATAAGGTTCGTAGTATTCGTCGATGGTCGGCAGCAGTCCATTGCTGAAGATGCCGGCTAGAAGCCACGAGCGGGGCCCGCGCTTCAGCTGCAGCTTTCCGTTCTTGACCTGCCAGCCACCCTTCCATCTGTCTTGGTCTTCCCATTGCTTCGGGTAACCGGTGCTCGGCTTCGTCTCGACATTGTTGAACCAGACGTATTCCATGCCTGGTCGATTCGTCCATACATTCTTACAGGTGACCGAACAGGTATGGCACCCGATGCACTTATCGAGGTTCAAGACCATCGTAACTTGAGCGCGTATCTTCATAGTAGCGTCTTCCTCCTTGTGCCTCGGGTTAGCAGTCTTTCGCGACGACGCGCTTGGTCAGAATATCGGCTTCTGTCTCAGCTTCTTCATCGAGCCACTCAACAGAATCGAGCTTATGGAGCCAGATGAAATCGTCGCGATTTGGGCAAATGGTCCCATAGTAGTTCAGGTGGAACGAGAGCTGCGCATAGCCGCCGATCATGTGCGTTGGATTGATCACGACGCGGGTCGGAGAATTATGGTCGCCACCGCGAATACCCGTGACCTTCGAAGCTGGCGTGTTCATGATCTTCTCGGTTGCATGCTGCAGGATCGAGAGACCTTCTGGCATGCGCGAGGTGAGGATGGCGCGCGCCACCATCGCACCATTGGCATTCCAGAATTCGACCCAATCGTTGTCTTCGATACCGGCAGCTTTCGCATCCTTATCGTTGAGCCAGATGGTGGGGCCTCCTCGCGAGAGGGAAAGCATGCGTTCGTTGTCGTAATAGGTCGAATGGATGCCCCATTTCTGGTGGACTGTGGTGAAGTTGAGCATGATGGTGGGATGGCCATTATCGGCAGCATGCTGATAGCCAGCCAATGCTCGTTGGTCTGCGGGCGGTCGGTATTGAGGGAATTCCTGGCCGAAGGCGCGCATCCATTCGTGATCTTGGTAGAAATGCTGCCTGCCAGTGAGCGTTCGCCACGGAAGGTTCAGATTGATGTTCTGCCAGAACGCGATATAGGGGATCTCGTCGTTTTCGGTTCCGGACCAATCGGGCGCCGTGAAGGTCTTGCGCGATTGGATCTGAAGGTCGAAGAAGGTGAGCTTATCGCCCCGATGCTCTTCAGAGAGCTGCTTGCAAGGAACACCGCTTTGCTTCTCGACGAAATCCCAGCTGTTGTAGGCGAGAGTGCCATTGGTCTCGGGCGAGACGCGCATGATCATATTGGCTGCCGCGGAGCCATTCTGTACATCGCGTACGTAC
>OGRE01001030.1_pt1 | contig 25926 bp, 19 predicted proteins | sample 1553421 | NCBI WGS metagenome assembly OGRE01 (sample SAMEA2580076, study PRJEB22360) | human gut metagenome | biome: human gut; feature: human-associated habitat; material: faeces | place: Denmark | collected 2008/2010 | reverse complement strand
GGGAACATCAGCCCCCAGCTTTGCCCCCATATCCGCCAATGCCATAAGAGAAAGCTGCTGCCCTGTCATTCTGTTTAATCCGCGGAGGACAGCCGCCGCATCGGAGGAGCCGCCGCCCATGCCCGCTTCCGACGGAATCTGTTTCACCAGTTCCATGTGGACACCGCCGGAAAATCCTGTTTCTCTGAAAAATAATTCCGCCGCATCCCACATGAGATTTGCTTTTCCCCCTGGCGCAAGCCCTTCTTTAATGGAAAGAGAAAGCCCCCCCGCTTCCGTAAGTGTCACCTCATCGCAAAGGGATATACTGTGCATCACGCTGTCAATCTCATGATACCCGTCTTCTCTCTTTTCTCCCACCGATAAAGTCAGGTTGATTTTCGCATAAGCTTTTTCTGTAATCATCATGATCCCCATTCGTTATTAATGGTTTTATTATATCATTCCGCCAGCGGCATAATAGATATGAAATACTTCTATATCTAAATTATTTGTTGTCATTTGACTTTCCTTCCCATATAATTCAATATATAGAAAATTGTAAATGTATTGAATTGTAAACGAAATCGTTTGTGAAGAACCCAAAATTGAAAGGATGAATTTTATGTACGGCATGTTTTTTGATACCTATGATACCCCCGTGTACCGCCCGCCAAGTGAAGCAGCCAGCTTTATTCTCCGCGTAACCCGCGGCTGTGCGCACAACAACTGCACCTACTGCAATATGTACCGCGGTGTCAAATTTGAAAAGCTTTCTGATGAACAGATCATGCGCCAGATTGAGCTTGCCCGTGCCACTGACGCGGAAGGTGTGCGCCGTGTATTTCTTGCTGACGGCGACGCCCTTGTACTGCCCACCGGCCGCTTGCTGAAAATCCTGGCAGTATTGAAAGAATATTTCCCCAACTTAGAAAGAGTAGCGTCTTACGCCGCGCCGGGAGATATCCTCCGTAAATCCGTGGAAGAACTCACCTCCCTCAGAAAAGCGGGACTCACCCTGCTCTACTACGGTATGGAAAGCGGCGATTCCCAGACGCTGAAAGAGATCCGCAAAGGAGTAAACGGTGAGCAGTCCATCGAAGTGGGCAAACGTGCCATCGCCGCGGGAATGCAGCTCTCCATCATGGTCATCCTCGGCATCGCAGGCGCAGAAGGATCGGAGCGCCACGCTCTTGCCACCGCCCATGCCATCAATGAAATCAAGCCGACCATGCTTTCTGCGCTGTCCCTCATGCTCTATCGCGGCAGCGAACTGAAAGACCAGTTTGAACGGGGCGAATTCCATCCCCTGCCGCCGGCGGGACTGATGAAAGAACTCAAACTGATCATGGAGAACGTGCATCTTCCTGACAGCGAACGTATGATTTTCAGAAGCAATCACGTGTCCAACTATATTCGTCTGGCGGCGACACTCCCCGCCCAGAAAGATCAGCTGATGGAGGACATAGAGGAAAGCATCGATTATCTGTCCCAAATGAAAGACTGGGATATTTACAACCACGACTGGACAAAATAGTTATGACAGTAAAGGAGACTATCATGAAAAAGTTACTGACTTCCGCAGCACTCGCCCTGACTCTCACCGCCGCAGGCATGACTTCCTACGCCGTAAACTGGGTCTACCTCGGACAGGACGGAAACGACCGAATCTATTATGATACCTCTTCCGTTTCCCGCCAGGGCAACCTGGTTGCCGTCACCATGCAGGAACGGGAAGCGGATGGCGAGGCAGAGGAGTACAATTATCTTTTTGATACCCACCGGAAGAAATACACCCTTGCTTCCAAAATTGAATATGATCGAAACGGGAACGTCAAGAAAATTGAAACTTTCCATGAATCGGATTTCGGATGGAAAAAAGTGAAAGAAAATTCGGAAGAAGAGATGCTCTATAAACAGATTATGAATAAGCCGGCCACTGCCTCACTGTAACCGTCCATAAGCGGGAAATCGGCAGTGAGATGGGAATATATCCATATCTTCACAATACGGAAAGAAAAACATACGCTGTCAATTTCGGACCGCTGCTCTCGGGCATCGAACTTCCTCTCCCCATTTAAAAATCCCGCCCCAATTAACGGGCGGAATTTTTAAATGGGTTTTATTTTCTTATTCCGGTTCAATAATGAAAGAGAGAGAAGAGAAATACTTCGGCGTGGTATGTTCATCCTCTTTCTCCCCTGCCACTTCCACACCTACTACGTTCAGACCGTTTGCGCTGACAGTAACTGTAGCGTAACCGTCCGCGTCGGCTGTGGACTCATTAGTCAGGTCATTGATGACATCCTTGATGAGAGGCGCGTTCGCATAGGGCTTGCCATCTTTGTACACACGGATTCTATACGTATCGCCCTTGCGGAGCGTCAGCGGATTCACCTGGGGAACGATCTGGATCGGCACGTTATAAATGCCGCCCGGCTTTACATCAGGACTCCAATAGTTAATGTTCCATTTGATCGCGTGGGTCGTCTTCACCGCATCCGCCACTTCCGCAAACGGAGCCTGGTGCATTTTGCCGGAGCTGTCTTTCGTGAAGAAACCATAATCAAAGAACGTCACCGTTACTCCCAATTCATCTGTAGGAATGATGGAAATATGATCTTTATAACTTACAGTTTCCACATCCATAGAGCTGAAATTCTTATCATAAGCTTCCACCGCCTTTACACAAGACGGATTGTACGCGTTGTCTGTCGGTCCTTCCCCAAGGGCAAGGGCTTTCTGATCAAAACGGTTCGCGATAAACACGCCGTGGGCAGACACGGAAGAGCAGGCCGCGCCAATGGACAAAGCCGCCGCGCAAAGTAACAGTACGTATCTTTTTTTCATAAGAACCTCCTTTAAATAATAAACAACTAAACTATAATCATATTATACTTTATATCTAATTTAAATTCTATGTTTAATGTAAATATTGCCGCAATTCCTTTTCAGAATTAATTTAGACAAAACATAAAACGACAGACTCCCGATCTATTTTTGTGCCGAATCATTTATTCACGCTTTTCCATCAAAAAACGCCCTGCAGGGAGCGTTTTCTTTTCATATTTTATTCACCGCTTTGTTTCACGGCAGCTTCCATAAAACCGTTGAAGAGGGGGTGGGGCCGGTTCGGGCGGCTCTTGAATTCCGGATGGGCCTGGGTGGCGGCAAAGTAGGGATGATCTTTTAATTCGATAATTTCCACGAGACGGTCATCGGGGCTGGTGCCGGAAATGACAAGACCCGCCGCTTCCATCTGCGGACGGAATTCGTTGGACACTTCGTATCTGTGGCGGTGGCGTTCGTAGACGATTTCCTGATTTTCATACAAAGTTCTCGCCCTTGTTCCTTCTTTCAGCTTGCACGGATAGATGCCGAGGCGCATGGTACCGCCTTTTTCCGTGACGTCTTCCTGATCGGGCATGAGGTCGATGACGGGATATTTCCCGTCGGGAATAAATTCGGAAGAGTTGGCTTGTTCCATGTGGCACACGTTTCTGGCAAATTCGATGACGGCACACTGCATGCCGAGGCAGAGCCCAAGGAAGGGAATTTTATTTTCACGGGCATAACGAATAGCGTCGATTTTCCCCTCTACACCGCGGTAGCCAAAGCCGCCGGGGACGACGATACCATCAACACCGGCAAATACTTCATCCAGATCCGGCTTTTCTTCTTCAAGGATTTCGGAATTGATCCAGCGGATGTTCACCTTGGCCCCCATGGCGTATCCCGCATGGGACAGCGCTTCCGCTACGGAAAGGTAGGCGTCATGGAGCCGGACATATTTACCGACAAGGGCGATCTGCACTTCCTTTTTTGCCGTGGTCATGCGTTCTACCATGGCTTTCCAGTCTTCCATATCCACCGGACGATCTTCAAGTCCCAATTTTTTCAGGGCGATATGGTCGAGACCTTCCTGTTCCATAAGAAGAGGCACTTCATAAATGCTGTCCGCCGTCAGGTTATTGATGACGGCTTCCGGTTCCACATCGCAAAACATGCCGATTTTCTTTTTCATTTCATCTGACAGTTTTTCCACGGTGCGGCACACGATAATATCCGGCTGGATACCGATGGAGCGCAGTTCCTTGACGCTGTGCTGGGTTGGTTTCGTTTTCAGTTCGCCCGCCGCCGCGATGTAAGGCACAAGGGTGACATGGACATAGATGACATCATTTCTGTTGGGCACGTCTTTCTTGACCTGGCGGATTGCTTCCAGGAAAGGCAGGGATTCGATATCTCCCACAGTACCGCCGATTTCGGTGATAACGATATCCGCATTGTCATTTTTGCCGACACGGAGGACACGGTCTTTAATTTCATTGGTGATATGGGGGATAACCTGTATGGTGGATCCCAGATATTCCCCCTTTCTTTCTTTATTGATCACCGACTGGTAGATTTTGCCTGTCGTCACGTTGGAGGCTTTGGACAAATTTTCGTCAATGAAACGTTCATAGTGTCCCAAATCAAGATCCGTTTCCGCGCCGTCATCAGTGACAAAGACCTCGCCGTGCTGGTAAGGACTCATGGTACCGGGATCAATATTGATATAAGGGTCAAATTTCTGAATGGTAACTTTGTACCCTCTGTTTTTCAGAAGACGGCCTAGGGAAGCGGCGGTGATGCCTTTCCCCAAAGATGAAACAACGCCGCCGGTCACGAAAATATACTTTGTCATGGTTCCTCCTTTACATGCGCTCCGGTGCGGAAACACCGAGAATAGAAAGCGCGTGGACAAGCACGTGCTGTACGGCGGTGATGAGGCCGAGCCTTGCCTGTGTCACGCCTTCTTCAACGCCCAGAATGCGGCATTCACGGTAAAAATGATGGAAAAGCCCTGCCAGCTCATAAGCATATTTCGCTACCCGCTGGGGTGCTCGTTCCTTCGCTGCGCCATCAATGAGCATATGGTAGTTTTCCATTTTCTTGACAAGGTCCAGTTCACATTCTTCCGTCAGTTTCGTAAAGTCTGTCTTTTCCCAGTCGCCCCACTTTACGCCCGCTTCTTTTGCCTGGGCAAAAAGGCTGTGGATACGGGCATTGGCATACTGGATATAGTAAACAGGGTTGTCGCTGGACTGCTTTTTCGCCAGGTCAATATCGAAGTCCATCTGGCTGTCCAGTGTGCGGCTGCAGAAGAAATACCTCGCCGCATCGCTTCCCACTTCGTCCATCAGCTCACGGAGCGTGACCGCCTGTCCTGTGCGCTTGGACATTTTCACCGGCTGTCCGTCACGGAGAAGTGTCACCATCTGGAGAAGCATGATTTCAAAATCTTCCGGATCGTAGCCAAGGAACTTCATGGCAGAATGGATACGGATAATATATCCGTGGTGGTCTGCGCCCCAGATATCAATCAGCTTATTGTAGCCCCGTTTTTCCTTGTTCGGCACATAGGCGATATCGGAACAGAAATAGGTCGGTTCGCCGTTCGCGCGGATAACGACCCTGTCTTTGTCATCACCGTTCTTCGTCGTGGCAAGCCACCAGGCGCCGTCTTTCTCATACAGATATCCGTCCTTTTTCAGCGCAGCGAGAGCGTCGTCCACCTGCTTGGGGTAAAGTGATTTTTCAGAGAACCAGTTGTCAAAAGTGACATGGAAATCGGCCAGATCCTTTTTCAGGATAGACAGTTTTTCATTAAGCGCCACCGTTTTGAACACCTTCAGGCGCGCCTCTTCATCCATGGACAGATACGCATCGCCTTCACGATCAATGAGGGACTTGGCGGTTTCCACGATGTCATATCCGTGGTAACCGTCCTCCGGCACATCTGCGTCTTTCCCGAGAAGCTGGAGGTAACGGGCATTGACCGATTCCGCCAGGTGGGCAATCTGGCTGCCCGCGTCATTCACATAATACTCGGCATACACATCATACCCCGCCGCGCGGAGCAGGTTCACCAGAGCAGAACCATAAGCCGCGCCGCGGGCGTGCCCGATATGGAGCGGTCCTGTGGGATTGGCGGACACATATTCCACAAGGATTTTGTCTTTTTTATCTTTCGGAAAATCTCCGTAAGAAGCGCCGGCGGAAAGGATATTTCTTAACTCGGCATACACTGTGTCTGCTGCCAGAAAGAAATTGATAAATCCCGCTCCCGCGATTTCCATTTTGGAAACAAGAGGCGCGTCAATATATTTTACGATACTTTCCGCGATGGCGCGGGGCGCTTTATGTGCCGTCCTTGCCCACTGCATGGCCGCATTCGTGGAATAATCGCCGAATTCCTTCGCTTTCGGTATTTCCAGGCGCTGCACAGGAGCATACTCCCCACGGGGAAGTTCGCCTGCCGCCTCGGCCGCCGCCCTTGCCCTTTCAATAATTTCTTTCAGTTCTTCTCTGACTTCCATGAAGTTTCCGATTCCTCCCGCACATCAATAATAATTTCGTTCAGATGGCTGAAAAGCCCTTTCATTTCAATGTCATAAATCAGGCGGAGCCGCCCCTTTCCCCCGCTCACCGTATCGGTGATTTCTTTCGAAGAAACAGTGATTTCCACAGGTCCTGCCGGCGTTATATACTCCGACTTTGCCACAGTGCCCGGACGGTATTCCGTTTCCTGGAGAAAACTCCCCTGCCGTGAAAGCGTGACATGGTCACCGTACATACGGATCGTCGTCGTCGTTCCCTCCATGCCGGAAAGAGACGTTTCCTCGTAGGTCAGGTACCGGCAGTCCTCATCTTCACCGTACACGCCCGGCGTTTCCAGTACCACTTCCTCCGCCTTTCCCCGTTCGTCCCGCTGGATCGACTTGCAGCGGATCATGACCTGCTTTTCCACGGTACCCCGTCCTTCTTCAAACAAAAGAAATGCCGAAAAACAAAAACGCGTTTCGGTATTTTTCTAAAAATATTTACAATTAATTATATCACATTCAAAAGCGGAAAATTCGCCATGAAAAAAGAAAATAAGATTATCCCAGCGCCACGTCGAGAGCCATCATGACCATGAAACCGACAGCAAAGGAAACCACGCCTATATCGGAATGTTCCCCTGCCGACATTTCAGGAATGAGCTCTTCCACGACGACGTAAATCATGGCACCTGCAGCAAAGCTGAGAAAGCAGGGAAGAAGCGGAACGACAAGGCTCGTAAGCAGAATCGTCAGGACCGCGCCAACCGGTTCCACAACACCCGAAAGGAAGCCTCCAAAAAAAGATTTCCAGCTCCCCATGCCCGACGCTTTGAGCGGCATGGAAATGATAGCGCCCTCCGGGAAGTTCTGGATGGCGATCCCTGCTGAAAGAGCCATCGCCCCTGCCGCTGTCAGACCGCTGCTGCCGGCAAGAACCCCCGCATATACCACGCCTACCGCCATTCCCTCAGGAATATTATGGAGCGTCACCGCCAAAATGAGCATCGTCGTCTTCTTCAGGCGGCTCCTCGGCCCTTCCGCCGTTTCCGCGTTCATGTGCAGATGAGGAATAATGTGATCCAAAAACAGAAGAAACGCCACACCCACACCGAAACCGATCACCGCGGGAAGGAACGCCCACCGCCCCATAGGCGCCGACTGCTCCAGTGCCGGAAGGAGCAGACTGAAAAACGAAGCAGCCACCATCACACCCGATGCAAATCCCGTAAGGCCGCGCTGAACCGATCGGTGCAGCCGTCCCCGCATGAAAAAGACACACGCCGCACCCAGCGTCGTACCAAGAAGGGGAATCATAAGCCCCCAGAAAACATCTTCCATATATGTCCCCTATATTTTATACTCTGATTTATATTATTTTACCGCTTTTCTGCCAGCAAAAGTATCTTTTCTTTCCCTGTATAGAAATATTTTTTCGGATAATGACAGCAATCAGTTTCCCCCTGCGCCGAAAGGATTTTTTCCGCCCCGTTCATCTGCGTCTTTCCGCCATGATAAAACCGCTCCTCCGAAGAAGAGCAGTTTCCTTACTGCAGCCGGATCTGCATATTATCCGTGATATATTCCAGCGCGCCGGGATACTCTGCGGCATACGCCCGGTAAAGGTACTCCAGCGCCTTGTCCCGATTGATTTCCGTACCGAGACCCTCGGCATAGCAGATTCCCAAATGGTACCAGCTGGCCGCCTCTTCCATTTCAGCCCCTTTTTCATACCAGCGGAACGCTTCCGCCACATTCGGAAGGATTTCATTTCCCACAAGGTACATCGTTCCAATCTCATCCGCTGCAAGCCCTTGACCCAGGGCAAATGCCCGCTTGTACATCTCCACTGCGGCTGCTTTATCTTCAGACACGCCCGCGCCGTAGCGGTAGCACTGGGCAAGAGCGGAATACGCCGCCGCCAGATTCATACCCGCCGCCTTCTGATAGAGGGCGACCGCCTTTTTTTCGTCCCGCTGCACACCGATGCCGTGAAGATAACTTTGTCCCAGCGCCCACATGCCCATGGGATAGCCGCGGTCCGCCGTTTCCTTAAAGCAGTCTGCCGCTTTCCTGTCATCCTTCTCTACCGCGCCGCCTTCCATGTAGCAGCGGCCCATCATGAAGAGAGCGTCCAAGTCCCCTGCTCCTGCCGCCTTCCGGAAATAGGAAAATGCTTTCCCTTCATCAAAATCCACGCCCTGCCCTGCATAGTACATAAAGCCGATCGATGTGAGCGCCTCCCTGGAATGCATTTCTTCCGCCTTCCTGTACAGGGAAAGTGCTTTTTTTCCATCTTCTTCCACTTCTTCCCCCAGGCGGTACATATCGCCGAGAGCATTGAGAGAACGCCAATATCCTTTTTCTACGCCTTTCTCCAGCCAGAAGACAGCCTGCTTCCCGCTCTTTTCCACACCGAACCCGTACAGATACATATCGCCCAGCTCATCAGCAGCCACGATATCCCCCGCTTCTGCCGCCTTCACGACAGACGGAAAATACCCGCGGCAAAGCACCGCCCTCTCCTCAGAGCGGGGATCCTCCATGTACGCCAGATTCAACTGGGACAACAGTTCGCCGACCGCCGCGCCTTTCCCGTGCCAGTAGCGGGCCTCCGTTTCATTCCTGTCTTTAATCGAGCCGAGACCGTGATTGTAATACTCACCGAGGAAGTACATCGCCCGGCCGCAGCCTGCCCCGGCAAGCTCCATAAATAAAGGAAACGCTTCATCAAGCCGGCACCGGATGTAGAGCGCTTCCGCCTTATTCAATAACTTTTCGTCAAACATACGAACCTCTCTCATTACCTGTGTACCTATTGTAACACAGTCGGCCTGTGTAAAAAACATCCAACGACGCATATAGGAATATATTGTATAAGAAAAGATGATATATGCCGTAACGGAATATGTTTAATACATTAGACATCAGGCACCAGCTTCTATTTTTCCAGCCCACAAAAGGCGCCCCGGCTTCCATTTCCCCCACCACGGCAGCAGATCCTTCACATTCGTTCAGGATGACGATTAACGTTTCCTGTCATTCTGAATGGACGCAAGAATGCTGTGTGAAAAAGAAGGGGAAACGGGATGGTGACACAGAATGAAGAATCTATTACTTTGATGACGCCTTACCGCTTTCCCTCATTACGGTAACAGATCCTTCACATTCGTTCAGGATGACGATTAACATTTCCCTCATTATGACGTCTTGCCGTCCGCCGTCATTCAGCACTTTTAGCTAACGGCTCACAGCTCACAGCTCACAGCTGATAGCTTTTATCTTCTTACCGCTTTTTCCACCATGAGTACAGATTTTTCACACAATTCTGGCGGACACCCTGCCATGAGTTTCACTTTTACTGAAAAACGAAAAAGGAGCAGGCACCATCAGCAGTGCCTGCTCCTTTCTTACTAAAAGTTCCTTATTTCTTGGCAGCGAGATCTGCTATCTGTGCCTTTAATTCTTCCAATTCGGATTCCATATCATTAATCCTCTTATTCTGCGCTTCAATACGATTCGCCATTTCCACTTTGGAGTAACGGGTATAAACGTCGCCGCGTCCCAGCTTCACAGAAATTCCTGCATTAATCATGTTCCTGTCATCACCCATGGTCCAGCCGAGACTCATCATCGTTCTTTCGTTCGGCCGATAGAAGAGGCCTACCGCCGCAGCGCTGGCGTTGCGGTAATTGCCGAAGCCTGCCGCGATGTCCCACTTGTCATGGGGGTCGAAGTCCAGCGGATGGAGGGCTGCCAGTGCTGCCGCCCCTGCTCCCACTTTACTGATCCGGTTGTCCAGGGTGCCCAGCTTTCCGTTCAGATTGTTGATAGTATTTCCCAGGTTGGTAATATTGGTTGTATTGTTGCCGACCTGTTTATCCAGTATGGTCAGGTTGTCTCCGGCACTGTTATCTTTCTTCACATAGTTGCCGTCATTCTTCACATGGGTTTCGTGGTACACCGTATTTCCACTGACAATCTTTGTATTTCCGTCTTCCACTTTTCCATCAGCTTTCACGTTGACCGTGTATTCCGTTCCGCCAAACGTATTGGGAGCTGTGTCAAGTGTCACATTTTCACCGGCTTTCACGGTGTTTCTTGTGTCTTTCGTGGCCACTGTGACTTTGTTTTCTTTTCCGTCACTGCCTTTTAACGTAATGGTGGTGGTATTATCCGCGTTTTGTGTGCCGCTCATGGTATAGGTGGTATTGGTATCAATCTGTCCCGCGATGGCTGACAGGTCTACTCTGCCCGTCACTTCATTTCCGGCAGTGTCCTTTATCTTCATGGACAGTTCTTTTCCGTTAAGGGTCAGCGCATTGCTGCCACTTACCAGTGTATCATTGCCATCTGCCAGACCGCTCATGTCGACTTCATAGTTCTTAGTATCGTCATTCTGTGTGAATTTAAGTTTTTTCGTGGTCGCGTCATAGGTAGCGCCTGTCGTATAGGTGTCCTTGGCGGAAATCTTGTATGTATTTGTTGCCGTATCATGTTCAACGGTCACATTCTTGCCGGCTGTCACATTGGTCTTAGCCGCTGCCGCCGTGGCTTCCACCTTTTTCAGCTGTGCCACATTGACGGCATCGGTATCTTCACTGCCGGCTGCCACACCTGTAATCTGGCGGGTATAGCCTTTCGTCTTGTCCCCCACAGAAGCGGCACTGACAGTCGATCTCCAGGCGGCAGACGTATCGGTAGAAGCCGCCTTGGTAGAGGGGTCATAGCCGCTCACCCCCGCTGCCGTATCCGCCTTGGAAAAGGCTCCAATGGCCACACCATCTTTTACCGCCGCACTGCTTGATACGCCTATCGCCACGGCATTATCAGCATCTTTTACAGTTGCCGAGGTTCCTATAGCTACACCATAGTTTGACTTGGCTATGGCGGAATTAGCACCTATGGCCGCACCGTATTCTGAATCATCCACAGAGGAAAGAGCGCCCATCGCCATCCCGTACGGTGATGTTTTAACTGCTGCCTTTGTGCCCATGGCCAAGCCATACTCCGAATTCACAGCAGAAGAAAAAGGAGACAACGCGGCAGCATAATTTGATGCCGATATATTTGAACCCCATCCCAAAGCTACTGATGTTTCACCATCCGCATTACTGTTCGCGCCGATCGCCATACCGCCATTGGTTGCTGCAGCATCATTGATATTTGTCCACTTAGTATCCACAGCCATGTATTTTAAGCCGATATCCACAACACCGTTTTCCTGCTTCAATCTGATTCCATTATCAGCACGAAGCGTTACTGTATCATTCGGCTTTATAACTTTCTTATTACCCTCCGCACTACCTGTATTCGTCGGAATACCGGGTTTAACTCCGACCTCCAGTGTCCAACCGGGAATCGTATCATTCCCGTTGAGGTCAATTTTCGAACCGTCAATGCCATATTTAATAGTTTTCCCATCACGGTCTACAGTCAGACCTTTATTGGCTTCCGCTACGTCAAAGGTAATTTCCGGCGCCGTATCTCCATTAAGGGAAATCGTTTCACCAACTGTTTCTCCGCCCTTCTTGATGATAAATCCCCGGCTAAGCTTAGTATCATACTTCGTATTCACCGCCTTCAACTGCGCCACATTAACGGCATCAGTGTCCTGCGTGCCGGCTGCTACGTTCGTAATCTGGCGGGTGACTGCCGCACTCGTCGGATCTGCCGCTTTACCGACAGAAACAGCAGCGGCTGTCGCTTTCCACGTGCCTGTCGTATCATTGGCATGATCACCGGCAGCCGGGTCATAGCCTGCGGCGCCCTTGTCGACAGAGGCAATCGAATCCGCACCGAGCGCTACGCCGCCGTCTTTTTCCACATCCGTATTGTAGCCGAGCATCACCGCATTGCTTATGTTCGCCGTATGCGATTTAATCGGTACATTTTCCGTCACCTTATATTTCTTTTCAAGAATAACATTGCCCGAAACATCTTTCATCGTATACGTTTTCTCCACAGTCTTCTTTTCCGTCGCCATGGATCCAAGGATTACATTATTTTTGCCGCCGTCCATATGGTGATAATCCCCAATCACTACATCAGCAGTACCATCGGATATATTATTCCCTGTCCCCATCATAGACATACGTTCCACATTCCTGCCTGTATTTCCATATCCGTTGATCGTATTATTGATGCTGGGTGTATTTGCTGTACCTGTAAGGATATTCCCGGAGCCGATGATCTGAGAATGGACAGCATAATCTGAAGTATTTCCGTTCCCCATGGTGACCACAGAGCCGCCGCCGGTCGACATGGCCAGTCCCATCGCTTTCCTGATCTCATCATGGCCCAGCGGTCCTTCTCCTATAGCATACTTCTGTCCTCCTCCAAGTATGGCATCGCTCCAATGCTCATTCATACTGTTTCCATCTTCATCGGTCGGCGCCGTCCCGAAAGAATGTGTAACGCTATTGCCCGCGCCGAAAACGAGTGCCCCATTGGCGCCTTCTGTTTTGTTCAGGGTACCGACGACAGTGTTTGCCATCCCATCATTCTGGTCCGCCTTATTTGACGCTACGGTATTAAGACCGCCATAGACAGAAGCCAGATAGCCGTCATGGCCGGAGCCTGCCTCCACAATGGATTTGATCCCTGTCACGGTCTCCTGCCAGCCATAAGCTTTTGCCCCATGGCCAAGAGCCACATTCATTCCGCCGCCGTCTCTGGTCCCGCTCTGGGCATGATACCCGACAACGACACTGGCATGTTTCTGCTGGATATCGGAATCGGCCTTTTCTTCCGGTGTCATGGAACCGATAACGACGGATTCTCTAATCGCCCCAACTTTCTGGTTATCCCCAATCACGATACCCGCGCCGGGATTGACCATTTCGTTATTATTCCCGATGACGGTCAGGCTCTCATACCCTTTCATATAGGTACTGTTGCCTTTAATTTTGTTTCCTTTGCCGATGACAAGGTCGGACACATTCTTTGTCCTTTCTTCCTGCTTCCCGGAAACCGTACCGGCATTTCTATCGGTAATCTTATTGCTGTCCCCGATGACGGTCTGACTCTTGCTGTTTTCAATGGTATTCTCGGAGCCAATCACGGACACGTGTTCGGCCTTGGTTACAGTATTTCTATAACCGTTCAGTAAATTGTAAGCAGCCTTCTGCGCGGCGGTTCCTTCCAGAGTATTTCCCACCCCGATCAGCTGGGAGCGGTATGCGTAGTCTGCTTTATTTCCGCCGCCGACAGCAAGGACAGCGCCGCCGGAATCATTTCTCCGTATCCCCTCTCTGAGTTTTTCCGCCAATTCTTTGGGGCTATTAGTCAAAAGTGACATGGGATCCGCTATATTGTCCACTGAATTGGTCACTTCATTGCCCGCACCGAAAACCAAGGTACCGTTCGCGTTGTGGGTCCGATTGGCAGTCCCTACGACCGCATTGGCGATTCCCGATACACTGCTGCCTGACGTTTTTGATTCAATGCTGTTAAAGGATCCGTTGATGACCGCCCCGAAATTCTGGGCAGCAAATCCCTGGTTCGTATTTCCGTCATACGCATTCGTCATGATGGAGTAGGCGCCGGTCGTCGTCGCAAACGCACCGGCAGAATAACTGTTCAGTCCGACGGTGGTCGCGCCTACCAAGACGGACAGTTTACGCTTTTCATTATCCGTATTGGAATTTACCGTGGTATCTCCCAAGGCGCCGACATACTTATGGTCGCCGATCATCAGACTGCCGCTGCGGGCATAAGTATTCTGCCCAATGGCAATCCCTGCCGGCAGTAAATGGTCTGTACGGGAAGGATCCGTCGAATGCATCCCGAAACGGAATATTTTGTCCTGCGTTCCCCACATGTTTTCTACAAAAGCATTCTTGCCGATGGCAATACTGCCTTCCTGCATAACATAATCATCAATCTGAGCGTGATCGCCTATCGCAATGGCACCGTTTTTCGTACTGTTATTTCTTAAATCAATATCATTCCCGATTTTAATATTTTGGTTGCCCGGTTCTACAAACGTATTGACCCCGTCAAGCGCCGCAGATACAGGGCTTACAGAAATCCCTGTCAATAAAAAAGCCGCCAAAACTGCTGCCAGCGTGTTTTTAGAGACTCTCACCCTCCCACTTTTTCTCGCTGTGCCCGCAATTTCTGAAACGACGACATAACTGTTCTTCACTCGACTCCAAATGACTTTGTAGATGTGATTCATGTTTTCCTCCCATAAAAAACAATTTAATTTAGAAACGCAATAAAAAGAAGCACCATCCCCATGCTGCCGATACTGCTTTTACATCACCTCTCCCCATAACACTTCATTTGCCTGAAAAGCAGGATACAGAATCCGTAAACAGGAAAATTCCTGCCGGTTTCTCCCGCTCTTCTTTCAATACTTATTTTATTAAACAACCTCTGTTCTCATTATAACAAAAGATTTATCTTATTTCTATATAATATGTACTGTTTTACGAATACCTCTATCCACACCGCTTTCTCCTCTACGGCCTCTGCCTCCCGCTGTCATTCAGCACTTTTAGCTGACAGCTCACAGCTAACGGCTTACAGCTCACAGCTCACAGCTGATAGCTGATAGCTTTTATCTTCTTACGGCTTTCCTCATTACGGCAGCAGATCCTTCACGTTCGTTCAGGATGACGATTAACGTTTCCCTTATTATGAAGCCTTACCGTATCTCGTCATTCAGAGCGGAAGTAAGAATGCTGTATGAGACAACAGGGAGACGGCTGTGTGATACAGAGCGAAGAATCTATTACCCTCGATGACGTTTAACGTTTCCCTCACTACAACAGCAAATCCCTTGCTGATGTTTCGTATGACACCTAATGGAAATCATATGCTTCGGCTTTTAACTCACAGCTAACAGCTTACAGCTCACAGCTCACAGCTAACGGCTCACAGCTGACAGCTTTTATCTTCTTACCATACGTACCATTTTCAGCAGGGGAAACCGGCTTGCTGCATGGTTCTTCTTCCGGTTTGACTCCTCTTCTTTTTATGGTACAATGGGGGTGGAAGCAGAGTACTGTTTCCACCATCGTGTCGGGGATTTTCTCCTGTGTGCCTTTCAATAGATATTTTTTAATATACTGTAAACCCACTGTTCTGATTTAATGAAAGTCTGATGAATCGGTAACGGTATACAGGACCCCCTCCATCCCCGGCAGATTCATACGGATCTCCTCGATCCGAAAAAATCCCGCTCCCCCATATGGCGGGATTTTTTCATTGCGGTTTTCTCTGTGATAAAATAAGAAAAGATGAATTACCCAAGATATTTTACCTGTCATTTTATGATTAAGGAGTTTTCATGCGTATCGTAATTTTAGGCGCGGGGCATCTGGGCTATACGATTGCCGAGCTTCTCTCCAATGAGCAGCATGATGTGGTTGTCGCCGATTCTGATGAAGAAAAGTTATCCAAAGTCCGCGACTCGCTGGATGTGCTCACGATCACCGCCAACGGGACAAGTCCGGATTTCACACGGGATCCCGATATACGGGATGCCTCTGTCTTCGTGGCGGTGACCGAAATGGATGAGGTGAATATTCTTGCTTCCATGCTGGCGAAGAAAAACGGAATCCCCCACACGATTGCCCGCATCCGCGACCCGAAATTCCTTCAGGAATCCACCGAATATCTCCAGGAAAATTTTGACATTGACCTGGTTCTGAGTCCTGAGCTGGTCACGGCAAAAGAAATACGGCGCATCCTCATGACGCCCGCCGCCCTTAACGTGGGAGATTTCGCCAATGGCCGCGTCCGTTTGTATGAGACACGGATACAGCACCAATCTCCTTATATCCATATACCGTTCAAAGATTTGGAACTGCCTGATGAAATCCTTGCCGCCATGATTTTCCGTGATCATCAGATGATTATCCCCCACGGCAATGACTGCCTGCTCCCTTACGACAACGCTTACTTCATCGGCGCGCCGGAAAATATAGAAAAATTCAGCCGGGGTATGGCGGAAAGCAGTACCAGGCATATCAAAAAGGCCATCATCATCGGCGCAGGACGGACAGGAACGGCGCTTGCCCCCATGCTGGAAGCCGACGGTATATCCGTAAAAGTCATTGATCTCGATCCGGAGCAGTGCCGGCATATTTCTTCCAAATTAAAAAAGTCCATCGTCCTTTGCGGCGACGGGGCGGATATAGATCTTCTCATGCAGGAAGGCGTTTCTGAAGCGGATGTGGTGATCTGCACGACGAAAGATGAACGGCTGAATCTCCTTGTCGCCCTCCTTGCCAGGCACCTGGGCGCGAAAAAGACAATCGTCCGCGTCGTCCGCGGGGAATACGCGGATCTCATGACACAGGTAGGCGTGGATATCGCCTTGTCGGTCCGGCTTCTGGCGGCAGGCGAGGTTTTGAGTTATGTGCGGAGCCGCAGTGTCGTCTCCGTCTCTCTTCTTGAATCGGCGCAGGTGGAAGCGGTGGAAGTTATTCTGGAAAGCGGCGCTCCTGCCGAAGGCATTCCTCTCATGAAAGCGGGGCTGCCGGCGGAATGTCTTGTAGGCGCTTATGTCCGGAATGAAACGACACATATCCCTGACGGCCGCTCTGTCCTTGCCGCAGGAGACCGGGTCATCATCCTGATCCGTACCCCCTGCTCGGCAAAAGTCCTTCCTTATTTTAAAGGCAGGAAACCGTTATGAATACTGCCGTCGTTTCAGCACTCATCGCCAAACTAACTGCGGGATGCGGTCTCGTCCTCCTGCTTCCCCTGCTGACCGCCCTGTTTGGGGAAGAACCGGTTCTTCCTTTTATTTACTCCATGGCGCTTTGTTTTTTACTGTCCGCATTCCTGCGGTATAAGGGCAAGAAAAAAGTCATCAATCTGAATCCCCGCGACGGTCTTGCGGTGACCGCGCTGTCATGGATATGTATTTCCATTCTTTACCTTTTCCCTTATTTCCTGTCCGGTCTCCTTTCTCCGCTGGACGCTCTGGTAGAAAGCATTTCAGGTCTGACAGGCACCGGCGCCACCGTTTTTTCCGATTTAACCGTTCTGCCGAAAAGCATTCTTTTCTTCCGCTCCCTGACCCACTGGCTCGGCGGCCTGGGAATCATCGTCATCTTTGTGGCTCTCTTCCCGCAGGCCGGAAAAGGAAGCGCCCGCATGATTGATGCGGAAAGCACAGGTCCTTATTCCTCCCGTGCCGTTCCCCGGATCAAAGAAATGGCAAAAGCTCTTTTTGCGGTGTACCTGCTTTTTACTGTTTCCGCCGCATTGATTTACACACTCCTCGGCATGAACTTTTTCGACGCGGTAAATCACGCCTTTTCCACCATCGCCACCGGAGGTTTCTCCACAAAGAATGAAAGCATCGCTTTTTACGACAGTACGCCTCTGAAACTGGCCGTCATATTTTTTATGGTTATTTCCAGCGCCAATTTCGGCATCTATGTGGCTGCATGGAAACGGGGCATCCGTGTTCTTTGGGAAAATACGGAATTTAAAGTCTATCTTTCCATCGTAGCCGCCGCCACTATCCTTATCTCTTTAAATTTAATGCTGGAAAGCGGACTGTACGCCCCTTCCGCACTGCTGGAAGCGCTTTTTACCTCGGCGTCTCTTTCGTCCACCACGGGATTTATTTCTTACGACTTTGAAACATGGCCCCATTTTTCCCAGGTCATACTGCTCATACTCATGTTCATCGGCGGCTGCGGCGGATCGACTTCGGGCGGCCTGAAAGTAACGCGCATCATATTGCTTTTCAAATCCATGACCGCCGTTCTCCGCCAGAAACTCCATCCCCGGGCCGTCATACAGACCCGTGCAGGAGGAGAAAACTTCTCCGAATCCATGCTCCTCGAGGTTTTCTGTTTCTTCTTCATCTATACGATGTCCATTTTTTTATGGACCGCCCTTATCGCCGCAAGCGGTGCGGATATTCCTTCTGCCCTGGGCCTTTCCATTGCCACCATGAGCAACTCGGGGCCGGCACTGGGACAATTCGGCGCCACCTGCAACTGGTCGGCCATGCCTGCCATGACAAAAATGGTCGTCGCCCTGTCCATGCTTATGGGCCGGCTTGAATCTTTTACGCTTCTCATCCTTTTCCTCCCCTCTTTCTGGAGAAAAAACGGATGGTAAAACAAAACGGATATTTCTCCAGACCAAAGTCTGTCAGGAAATATCCGTTTTCTCATGCAAGGAAAACGTCCCGGGGGTTATGGGGATCCGGGACGACTTCCTTGTATATTTTTTTGCAAATGTCGGGGAACATTTGCTGAAAAGAGGCGCAGAAGCAACATGACTAACAGTCACCTCTGCTGTACATAGTATACCATATATTTCAATCCGATGCAAGGATGATCCTGCCAAAAGCGCAAAGAGGAAATTCCCTTCCCGCTTTGTATTTTACTCCCCCGTTTCCTTATCCCGCCAAAGAGCCGCGTTCTCTTTCCATCAGGATTTTCCTTATCCGTTCCAGCCGGCTGGGAATGTCGGGATGGTCGTCAAAAAGACGGGAAAACCAGTCCCGCCTGCCGCTGCGGAAAATACGTTCTAGGTGGACCAGTCCGACGGCAAGTTCCATCCCCAGTCCGAGACTGCAGGCATATTCGTCGGCGGCATATTCATTTCTCCTGCTGCCGAACTGTGTGAAAAACCAAAGAGGAATCTGCAGAAATATTTTCAGGAAATAATATTGTATGAGGATAAAAAAATTGACAATGCCTATAAAAATCCCCAGGACCGGAATCCAGCGTAAAAATGCCAGGAGCAGTGTCACCACACTGTACACATAGACAATGATACCGCTGAACCATTCCATGCCATAGCGCAGAAGACCGAAACGGCTGTGCCCGTTCTGCAGATGTCCCACCTCATGGGCAAGAATCCCTTTTACCTCTTCTTCGGAAAATTCGTTCAGCAGACGTTCCGTGACGGTGATATGGTTTCCGCCGATTGCCCAGGCATTGTAATCATCTGCTTTCGCCGTATAAAGACGGAAATCGGATAATTCCAGTCTGCCCCGACGGCAGATATCGCGCATCAGACGTTCCAAATACATTTTCGTTTCTCCCGCAGCCTTCCGCCCGCCGTTTTCACGGACAAAGAAATACTGCATGACGCCTGTTCCCGATAAAACGGCAGGCACAAGAACACACGCCAGAGAAAGCTGCAGGATGCGCTCCGTCAGAAGTTCATAATTTCCTACCAGCTCTTCATGGAAAAAAGGGACAGTAAATAAAAAATAGAGCGCCCAAAAAGAAGCGCTCACGATCCAGTTGATTATAAAAGTAAAAATAAGCAGAAGAAGATTCATGTTTTTCTCCATCATCCAATAAACGGATTGATTTTCCCCATTATAACACAGGAATGAAACGTGGTTTCTGTAATGAACGGCAAAGCAAAGGCAGTCCATGGAAACTGTTCCCTGCGATTCGATTTTCTTCTTCATGGATAAAAAAGTTATCCCACCGGCAAGAGAGGCAACTTTTCATGAATAACAAATTTATTTCTTTTCAGGCATTGTCAGAACTTTCCGCCTCCTCCGCCGTTGCCTCCGTTTCCGCCGCCCATGGAGCCGCCTGCTCCGACGACACCGTCATCTTTCTTTTCAGGAAGGGGCGTGACAATACGGTTGGTATAGAGGTAGTAGTCATTCTCACCGGTCACGGCGAAACTGCCTTTGTCAAGATAGTGGGAAGCGTTCACACCGGGCTCCACATTGCTCATCGTTCCTATCAGGTAGTTCCTTACGCCGAAGGCGCCGAGCAGGGAAAGGACAGCGGCAATCCCCAGTCCGAGAAAACTGAATTGATCGTCAGGATCATACGCTTTCCCTTCTTTCTCATAGTAGGAAATAAGGAAGTCCGCCTTCTCCGCATAAGCTTTGAACGCTTCCGCGTAATTTCCTGCGGAAAGCTTGCTTACAAAGGCGTCTTTCATAAGTTTGATGCCTATATCATTGGTAATCATCGCCTTCATTTTGGGATCGGTGGCAATGTACCAGTCGCATTCCTGCATATCAAGAACGAGAACCATATTTCCTTTTTCTCCGCCTTTGATCACCGTGCCGAGAAGTTTATCGGCATAATCGCCGATTTTCATTCCCTTCACGGAGGGCTGGGTGACAACAGCGATACGGACATTATGTTTCTTCTCTACCGCTTCCAATGCGTTCTTTACTTCCGCGGCCGCCTCGCCTTTCACGATATCCGCCCCGTCATGGAAAGACGGCATCTCCGCTGCGTCAGACATCACGGGCAGAAAGAGGACGGCAAGGAGCATCGCTAAGATCTGAAATATTTTTTTCATAGTCCCGCCTCCTTATAAAGAACCGAACATCATTTTAATGAGGAAGTAAAGGATGGGAACGAAGACGACAAATGCCGCCGCCGTGTACATGGATGCTTTATTTTTATCCACCGGCAGGCTTCCCACGAACTTGCCGCTCTGGGCGTTCATAATGAAAGTGTACGGCGTGCCGTTATAAGTGGTGGAAAGAATCCATACCGGCGCAAGGGCATAGGAAACGGTGTTTTCATCTTTGGACACGAAACCGTCTTCCCGATTACAGCTTGTATAACCGGTGACAGTGCCATCCATCTGCGCAAGCGCGGTATTTGTTACCAGCTCATCGGCGCGGGGCGCCATTTCTTCCGCCGGCACATCATACTTATCGGCCAGGTACCCTGCCAGGTATGCCGTGGTAAAAGGAACCATGGTGGAATAATCGAAAGGTCCGATACTTTCCATCCATGTATCGTCCATTTTCTTACTGCCGTCCATAGGTACCCGGTTAAATTTCATTTCTCCCTCACGGTCGCACCGGTAAACCCTTTCTTCCGTGATCTGATTCTTTCCGACAACGAAAGTATTTACGTTTTTCGCTTTGTAGCTGGCGGTAGCGGTGACTTTGGAGTCGAAGAGCCAGAAAGGAACATACATGCCCTGAATCGCATCCACCCGGTTCTGGCCGACGAAATTGGACGGCAGGAGTAATTTCCCCTTGTAGAAATTTTTAAACGCTTCCTGGGCATCCTTTTTCGTCTTCTGGAACGGAATCACATAGTCGGGACGCAGAGCGCCGTCATAACGCTGGGCAATCATCGTCGGGTTTCCGCAGTAGCAGCATTCCGTGGCAATCGTATTTTCATCGCAGACGATTTCCGCTCCGCAGGAAGAACAGGTAAAGGCGCGGAGAATCTTCGCCTCATCTTCGCTCCATTCCTTTCCCGCACCGTCAGTATCCCACTTTTTCTGCCGCGCTTCTTCCGCTTTTGCCGCGTTTTCTTCCTTCGCCGCGTAGAACGCTTCCAGATCAGCGATGGACAGTTCCGTGCCGCAGTATTCGCAGGTCACATGATCCGCGCCGGGAGCATATGCAAGAGGAGCGCTGCAATTGGGGCATTTAAAGCTTACTGAAGTATCAGCCATAAGTACCTCCTTTTCCATAATCGCCGCCTTTTCCATAAAGGAAACAAAACGGCAGTGTGAAATAGGGACAGGGCAGCAGTAAATCTATGCCCGCCGCCCTTTTCTCAACTGTTCCATTACGGACGGGGATGTCCGCAGTTGGCACAGAACTTGCCTTTATTCTGCGTACCGCATTCGCTGCAGGTCCATTCAGCCGCAGGAGCGGGCTTGCCGCAGTTGGCACAGAATTTGCCCGTATTCTTTGTACCGCATTCCGCGCAGGTCCATTCAGCCGCAGGAGCGGGTTTTCCGCAGTTGGCGCAGAACTTGCCTGTATTTCCTCCCGTACCGCACTCCGCACATTTCCAGCCCGCCGGCTGGGGAGCGGGAGCAGGTGCCGGCGCGGGTGCCTGCTGGGGCATCTGCTGTTGCTGCTGGCCTGCCATACCGTACAGGTTGGACGCGTTCATACCGCCTGCCGCGCCTGCCATATTCATACCCATAAATCCGAATGCCGCGCCCATGCCGCCTTCATTGCCCGCCGCCGTACGCATAGCGTCAGACTGTGCGTCTACGAGAACACCCGCCCCCATAGCAGGATTTGACATGGCCATGCCCATCTGGATCTTCTGGATCTTCGCTTCATCTTCCTCATTGGCCTTGACACTGTTCACACCAAAAGAAACGATAGCAAGGCCGCGGAGCTCCGTCCATTTCTTGGAAAGCACTTCATTCAGGGCCTCGGCAATTTCAAACGTGTGTCCCGCCAGATCGGTGTAGTCGATGCGCTGGGCAGAAATCTTGGCAAATGCCGGCTGGAGAGCCGTAAGCAGTTCTGATTTCAGCTGGCCGTCAATCTGGGAACGCTCATAACTGTCCGACGCGTTGCCTGCCACATTGGTGTAAAAGAGGATCGGATCCACGATCTTGTAACTGTATTCACCGAAACAGCGGATACGGACGGATAATTTCAGCCCGGTATCCGCATCAACCACCTTGAACGGAATCTCGCTGGGCGTACCGTACTTGTTCCCGACAATTTCCTTTGTATTGAAGAAATAAACGCGCTGGTCTTTCCCCGTATCGCCGCCAAAGGTAAAACGTCTCCCCATCTGTTTGAATACGGCGATGACGCTTTCCTTATTCAGACCGCCCGTGAAGAGCGACGGTTCCGATGACTGATCGTAGGTATACTCTCCCGGTTCGGCGCAGAGATCGACGACCTTGCCCTGTTCCACAATCATCATGCACTGCCCGTTGTTGACGGCAATGACGGATCCGTTGGAAATAATGTTGTCTTCTCCGCCTGTGTTCGAGCTGCGGCCGCCGGTCCGTTTCTGTCCTTTCATCATGAGGACATCAGGCGGCATGCTGTCACAATAGAAGAATTCCTTCCACTGATCGGCCAGTACGCCTCCGACCGCGCCCATTCCTGCTTTAATAAGACCCATACTCTCTCCTCCTTCTTCATAAATAATTAATTATATATACATCTGTTTATATTTTATCATGTAAGCACCTTATTTATCCACAGATTCCCTGCACCGCAGATATAGAAAAAATCTTACTCATCATTATTGCATGACAAATACACATAAGATTTCCTTCCGGCACCTCTTTTGAAATGCGGGCACCATAAAAAGACGGCATCTCTGCCGCCTCATGTCCTTTTACTTTTTAAATCCCGCCTTCAGTTACGCACGGAATAAAAAACGCATCGTATACGCTCCGCCTTTCCTGTCTTTCTTTAAATCATCCGTTCTTTAAATTCCTTATCCATGCCCCGCGCTTTGCATTCTTTGCAAAAACCGTAAATTTCCACACGATGCTCCGTCACTTCAAATCCGTTTTCTTCTGCCAGACGGTCTTTATACTCCGGTTCCAGACGAACCTCGACAGGAAAAATCTTATTGCACGACAGGCACACCGCGTGGTGCACATGGTCGCCCTGCGTATATTCATACCTCGTCAATCCATCAGCAAGCATCGTCGAACGGAGAAGCAGTCCCTTTTTGGCCAGCGCTTCACAATTACGGTACACTGTAGAAAGACTGAGCTTAGTATCTCTCTTCCGCACCGCTTCATATACATCCCCCGCGGTCATCGGCAGGCTCTTCTGGAGCACCTTCAAGATCATGACACGCGCTTTCGTACGTTTTAAATGCTTCTTTTGAAGTATTTCCTCAAAACTGTCCATTCGTCTGCTCCCCTTGAAACCGCTCTTTGCCTTCACGGCAAATTACATAGTATACGTTGTAATTTCAATTAGATTATATCATATCGGAAAATATATGGAAATCATTTTTCAATCTGTGCGTCCTGCCGGCATTTCAAAATAAATACGATTCATCCGCTCCTGCATTTATAATAAGAAATTAATTTCATTCTTATTCTATACCATCAAAAATATATTTTCCACAATTCCTTTTGGTGTCATTAAAGAGAAAATAGTGATATAATGTGTTCACATTTAAACAGGGAGAACTCCCTTATTCCATGGGCACATCCCAAAGGAGATCATCGTGGGCGCCAATATCCGTAAGCATTGGAACGATCCTGTCTGCATACAGCGCGTTCTCTTCATACTTGTCATCACCCTCATCGGCACTTTCATCTATGCCGCCGGACTCAATATATTCCTTGTTCCCCATCACTTTCTCGCAGGCGGCGTCACAGGCATCGCCATGATTCTCTACTACCTCATGGACATTCCCATCGGCCTGTCCAATCTAGTACTGAATATACCTGTACTCATCCTGTCCCTGAAATTCATGGGAAAATTTTATACGGTCGTCACCATTTTAAGCACAGTAAGCCTGTCGCTCTTTATCGACCTCACCGCTTTCATGGCGGACTGGTGTGTCATCAGCAATCCTCTTGTCGCTGCCATATCGGGGGGCGTTGTCCTCGGCGCCGCCCTGGGACTTCTCTACCGCTACAATTCAAACAGCGGAGGTCTCGACGTCATTGGCGCGGTTATCAAAAAATTTTACAATCTGGAAATCGGCTACGTCGTCTTCGGCCTGAACTTCATCATCATCATGTCCAGCGCGTGGATCTTTACACTGGAGCCTGCCATCTGCACCCTCATCGCCATGTACATCAATGCCACCGTTTCCAGCCGTATCGTCATCGGTTTCGCCCAAAGGAAAGCGGCTTTCATCGTTTCCGACAAACCGCTTGAAGTGGCGGACACCATTCTGAGAAATATTCATCACGGCGCCACCCTTCTCTACGGACAGGGCGGGTTCAGCGGAAAAGACAAGAAAATCGTCTTCGCTATCGTGGATCTGACGCAAGTCACCAAACTGCGCCATTTCATCGAGGACATAGACCCCCACGCCTTCCTTTTCATTATGAACACCACCGACGTCATCGGCCGCGGCTTCACCAGCCCCCTCACGCCGAAACTCCCCGGCACCACCAGGTACACTTTCGGTGCTGACGGAAAAATGACTCCCACCCGCTCATGGAGCTGGGAAATGGAACAGGAATCCCATAAGTAAAAGAAAAAGCCGCCGGCCATACTTTCCCAAGCATGCCAAGCGGCTTTTCAGCTGCCTACTTTCCTTCCATCTTCCCTATATTCTCTTTCATCTGCGCTGCGGAATCCTTCAGCTTTTTCGCCCTTTCCATCATCTGATCCAGACGGTCCGATCCCTTTTCTCCGGCACGCATCCCCTCCCCGAAATAACTGCCGTCAAAATGACCGCCGCGGATATCCACGTAATAATCACCAATTACTCCGCTCTGCGAAACGGTAAACTCCGCGTCCAGAGGAATCTGCGCATCTTTCTTTATACGCATTTCAAGAATCCCTTCATTTCCTTCCGTGGAAATTTTGGACACTTCCCCCACACGGACACCGGCATAACGCACTTCATTTCCTTTTTTGATCCCCTGTACACTGGAAAAGGATGCTGTCATGTGGAAATAATTCCCGCCAAACCAATCTTTCGGACGGACAAAAAGAAACACCGCCATGGCGACAACCAAAATAATAAACGCCATCATGCCGGTTTTTACTTCTTTTGTCATAACCCGCCTCCTTCCTGACTTCTTTTTCACCTTCCGGCTTCCTCACCACGGCAGCAGATCCTTCACATTCGCTTCGGATGACGCTTAACGTTTCCCTTATTATGACGCCTTGCCGTTCGGTGTCATTCAGCACTTTTAGCTGACAGCTGACAGCTCACAGCTAACGGCTAACAGC
>OGRE01001027.1_pt1 | contig 25950 bp, 23 predicted proteins | sample 1553421 | NCBI WGS metagenome assembly OGRE01 (sample SAMEA2580076, study PRJEB22360) | human gut metagenome | biome: human gut; feature: human-associated habitat; material: faeces | place: Denmark | collected 2008/2010 | reverse complement strand
AGTTAATAAATATTTGATTTATTAAAAGAACTTACACAGTTTTCTTGACACTCCCTTATTCATTTAATGAAACTCAAAAAAAGAATGTATAAAATCACATTCTTTATTCATAAATCTTCTATTCATCATTTTTCCAATACCACCATTTTAGTTTATCTGGATCATGTTTCTCATTTTCTGCATAATAAACAGCCAACCGAAAGACATATAATAAACATCTGTCTTCTTGATAACCTTTATAATCACAAGATTTTATAAATAAGATTTCCGGATCTTTTCCCTTCAAATCAGCAATACAATGAATACCGATGTGAAACAAATCTTGTTCAATGCTTTTCCCTATTCCTGGAATCTGTTGTAAATCACTCATCAATTTCTCTTCGCTATATATGTATCAACTTCTACTGCAGTTAATTTTCTCACTTGTGTATGAGGAAATTCAAGATATTGACTTTTTTGATATATTGGTTGCATTAATACACATTTCTTTTGATTGTTTTTTTGTAAATAAATATATAAATCTTCATTATTGACAAATATCTTATATGACTTTCTGCCTTTATCATTTTCTATTTCATAGATACCACAATTTGTTTTCATTGTATAATCAGCAGTTCTTAAATATAGTTTTGCTATATCAAGTGACTTAAATGGAAAGTTCCACCTCTGCAATCCTCTTTTTGGTTCCTTTTCAATACAGATACAACGGCCACAAGTTCCACAAATATATTGAGTATGATTTTTTAAACATTCTAACGGTTTCAACAACGGTGTTATTCTTGGATCTTCACTATAACATTCCTGACACATCTCACTCTTCCTTTCTTCATTCATCTCTATTAATAACAAAACTATTTCTGAGCAAACACATATGCAATCCATTGAGAAGAAGACCTTCTTGTCTCAAACGATTTATATCCTTTATGACTATAAATATAATCAATTTTCCATTGATGAGGTTCTACTTCTTTTCGTTTAAGCAGTTCTCTTAAAGCATGACAGCGCTTATCATCCCAGAGGTTTCTTTGATTAGCTATATAAACCAGATCAGTAAGTGATAACATATATGCTTGCGGAAACATAATATCAGTTATATGTACACTGATTGGCTTTCCATTTGATAATCTTTGAAACATGTTATGTTTAAGCATATATTCTGTTCCTAAATCAATAAAATATTCTACTTCCTTATCTTTATGCTGAGTCATCTTTGCATATGTGATAAGTGCCCTTACTGTTTTTCCTATGCCAATATAACAAGGTGTTGCATGCATACAGCCACCATGCTTACAAATCCCATCATATGTCCATGCTGTTTTTTGATTTCTTTCAAAAACTTGATATTTCTTGATCCAATTCAAAGCATTTTTAACTTCTTGTGATTTTGCTAGCCCCAATCTTACATATGCCTCCATAAGCATAGCATTATAACAGGGCACTATATAATGAAGGCTCCCTGTATATGAAAATCCCCAAGGTGTAGATAATTTATTTGAAACAAAATTAAGCATTTTATTTGTGTAGTCCAAGCGCTCAATATAGGGTATTTCAGATAAACAAATCAATCTAAAAATATTAAAAAAAGCATTTTCATCATAATCTTTTGTTAATTTTTCAACAACCCTTGAACGCTCGAGGAAGTCTTGAATTTCTACATCAGAAAGTTCTTTACATTCATCATAATATCTCCTTAAAAGTAATGCAGTATCCAATTTTACCCCTCCTATGATACATTTATCAACTGATAAATTGCTTCTTCTTTTGTACTTACAAAGAAAAAATTCTTTCCATGGTTAGATTCATAAACAAAATCATGAAATGATTGACTCATATACTGTCTAAAATCACCATAGATAGCAATTTTTATATGATAATTAACAAACTTTTGAAGAATTTCTCCTGCTAATCCTGTTTTTAAATGATAAAAATCATCAGCAAAGGCTTCTTGATTAAGAACAATCCTTTCAGCATTGGTTTCATATTGAACAGACATAACAAATTCTAATGCATCCTGAACATCTTTCATAATAACTGTATCGCTTGATACAACTGCAATAATTATATCATTATGTATAACACTTTCAATTTTCATTATTCCCTCCCAAGAATATCCCTATTATTACAGCAAATATTTATATAAAACAGCTGTTTATGATGATACCCTATAACCTTATAAAATCATACACCTATGCAACAAGATGATTTTTTTAAAGTATATCATGTTCAGTTGCATATATCAATATAATATGCAACTTTTCTATGAAGATAAATCGTTTTTTCCTAATAATAATTTTCATTATATGATTATGATATCTAAATTCAAAAAAGGCCAATCAAGGCCTTTTTATCTCTTATTCAGTTTCTAATTTTTCAATAAGTTCAGGCAATTCACTTAAATTCATAATAACAGCATCTGCTCCATTATCAATATATGTCTGCTTGACTTCTGTAATAGCCATCATCTTTTCATCTTGACTCAACAACTGATATTCTTCTTCACTATATCCCATTAAAGAACTTCCTTCTATGACACCAACAGCATAAACACCAGCATTGACTGCTTCCTTGATATCTGATACAGTATCTCCAACTTTGATTATATGCTGAACACTTGTTAAATGTAAGTTCATCATATTCTTAAATATCATATAAGGATATGGACGGCCAAAGTGTTCAGTTGCATCAGGTGAATACCAGCAGTCTGGTTCATAACCTTGTTCTTTCGCACTTTTTAAAACAGGCTCCATCATCATATCAGTATAACCAGTCGTCGATCCAATCTTTAGTCCTTTCTTACGTAATTTTTGGACTGTCTCAATGACATATGGTTTGATTCTTGTATGTTGTGTGATTCCTTCCATCAATGTTTTTTCAAAAATATCATAAATCTGATGAACATCTTCATCAGTATATGAACGCTGATAAACATCTTGAAATTCTTTTTTTAATGAATCCATTTCTAACATTGTTTTGATATGATCAATCTTTAACATGCCCATTGGTTGTCTGATTTCATCAAAAGTCGGATGCAATCCATAAGCTTCAAAAGCATCATGAAATGCTTGAACTGGTGCAAAACATCCATAATCAACTGTTGTTCCTGCCCAATCGAAAATCACTGCCTCTATTTTCATTCTTTATACCTCCGCTAAGAAATCACGAATAATATCACATAAGTTTAAGATATCTTCTTCATAGATTTCTCCAATATTTCCAATTCTAAATGTTTCGGCTGTCGTTAACTTTCCAGGATAAATAGCATATCCTCTTTTTTTAATATAACGATACATATCAGAAAAAGCAAAATGTTTATTTTCAGGGTAGTAGAAAGTTGTAATAATTGGTCCTTGATATTCAATATCAACATAACTTGCCATACCCATTTCAGCCATTTTTCGAATTAATAAACGATTGTTGTCATAGTAACGTTTTGATCTCGCTGCAATGCCACCTTCTGCCAACATTTCATCAAGTGCCTTTGAAAAAGCAAGGACAACATGAGTTGGTGAAGTAAAACGCCATTTCCCATCCTTTTCCATCGTTTTCCATTGATCGTATAAATCCAACGATAAACTTCTTGCCTTCCCTTGACTTTCCATTAACAATTGTTTATTTGCAATAATAAATGAGAATCCTGGAACCCCCTGAATACATTTATTGGCACTACTAATCAGAAAATCAATACCTAATTTTCCAACTTCTATATCAACGCCACCAAAACTACTCATTGCATCAACAATAAAGACTTTTTGATGTTCTTTCACAACTTTCGCAACGCTTTCAATATCATTTAAAATACCTGATGTTGTTTCACTATGCACCATAGCAACATGTGTAATTGAAGGATCTTCATCTAATATTTGAGCCACTTTCCTTGCATCTGGACTTTCGTTCTCAGCAAATGATATCAATTCATAAGGAACATGTGCATGCTCACAAATATCCTTCATTCTATCACCATATGCCCCATTAGCAATAATCAAGAGTTTTTCATCATCACCAATCACACTTGTTATCACTGATTCGACACCAAAAGTCCCGCTTCCCTGCATCAAAACAACTGTATAGTCATCTTGAGAAACATGCGCTAACTCTAAGAGCTGGTCTCTCATTTTTAAAGTGATTTGCTTATAATCATCATCCCATGTACAATGATCAAATAACATTTCCTGTTTCACTGTAGGTGTTGTTGTTAAAGGTCCAGGTGTTAGTAATTTATAATTCTTCATTCTTATTTCTCCTTACATTCTTCTGATAATTTTTGATGTTTCTTTAATAAGTCTGCTGTTAATTTTTCTTTAAAAACTTTTGGATAGGCAGATTTATAAGCTGATGAAGATGTTTCACCTTCGTATAATGGATTGGGATAAGTTTCTAACAATTCTTTTCTGCCATTGTCTATAATACATTGAGCCATCTTCATTGCTAATTTTTGATGATCACTGTCTTTTTTATTAATAACTGCAACCGATTCAGTGAGATTAAAATTTCCTTCAGTTGGATCAATATAATCAATTGGTAATCCTGATGTTTTATCTCTAACTGCTTGATGTCTTAAACCAAACCCAATCGCAACTTCTCCAGCTCTAACCTTTTTGATAGGTCCTGATCCAGATTCTTCAATATGCGCTCCTGCATTACTATAGATGCCTTTTAAAACATCCTTTGCTTCCTCTTCGCCATATTCACTCACAATTGCTTGAATCAGCAACCAGGCTGTTGATGAAGAGGAAATATCAGTCACAGATATCATATCTTTATATTCTGGCTTTGCTAAATCTTTAATACTTTTTGGAGCATTTATACGATTTGTTTTTAATTCTTCAGTATTGACAATCATTGCACCTTCTTGTGAAGTGATTGGTGTATAAAAACTTGGATAGTCTTCTATTGATTTTGTATCAAAATCCAAATCAACAAACATATCATTTTGTGATTGTGCACTTTCTAAATAGAATGAACTCATTGTAACCAAATCAGCTTCAATATTTGTTCCTTCAGCCAATAGTTTCCCTCCTAATTCACTTGTTCCAAAAGTTTGAAATAAGTATTGCCCTCATAACCGTTCTTGTCTAATGCATTCTTCATCGCTGTAACAGCTTCGTCATCCGCATTAGAATAAATAACGACTTGATTAGCTGTAGATTGACAACCAGTCAATAATGTTGCACATAAAAGTACCATAGCTAATATTCCCTTTAATAATCTTGATTTCATTTTGTTTTCTCCCTTTTCTTTCGATGTGTGAAATAATAGAACAATCCCTTTGCAATAAAATTTATAATGAAAATAAAGATTGATAATACAAAGATTTCATTAAATTTTGCAAAGTGTTGAAGTTCCTTAATTTTTGTTGTCATAACCATTGTTCTTGCACCTGCAATAAAGATAACTGCACTGACTGTCACCATAGCATTAATAAAATAATAACTAAAAACTTCTAAAAGAGATGATAAAGCATTAGGTGTAACGACTCTCAGGATAGTTTTTAGCCAACTATCTCCCATTAATCTTGCTGTTGTTTCATAACCAGCATTCATTTTCATCAATGAATTCTTCATCATGAAATATGGAGATGAGAAAAAATGAACAATATTACAAACAATGATAATGATGAACGTATTTTGAAGGGGTGATCCTGAAAATATCAATAAATAAGCAATTCCAATAACCATCCCTGGAACTGTATTTGTGACCAAAGCTATTGTTTCAATTATTTTCTTCAACCGAGAATGAATGGCACTTCTGGCAACAGCCAAAGCAGCACCATAAACAACAAGTGTTCCAGTCACTGCTGTCAAAATAGCAACAATCAGCGAATTTTCGATAATACCTATAAGCGTTGGTTCCTTTAGGACGGCTTCTATGTGTGTCAACGTTAATGACATATCATAAGGCCACATCTGGATAAATGGAATGATGAAAATAACTGTAAATATAGCAAGCACAAACACATTTATCATAAGTCCAATCAGGCTCCAAAAAACATCTCTGAAAGTATTTTTCTTAAATTCAATTGTTGATATTTTGTTATAGCGAATGTTATATTTTTCTAAGTAGTGAAGCAATGCAATGCTTAAGACTGATGGCAATAACATTATCATTGCAACAACTGCACCATTTGCAAAGTTAGGAATACTCCCTAACATTTGATTATATAGAACGCTAGCAACAACCTCAAACTGTCCACCTACTGACGCCGGAATTCCAAAATCAGTAAAACTAAGAAAGAAAGCCTGAATAAAAGCTGCGGCCAAAGTTCCTAACATAGGCTTTAAGAGTGTCATGATAAATGTTTTGAATGAATTATCATTCATCAGTTTAGAAACAATAATAAACTTTTTATCAATGTATTCCATAGCATTGTGAATGAGCATAAAGGCAATAGGTAATGTATAAATAACATAACCCAGCAATAAACCATTCATGCCATAAATATCAAAGAATTGATGACCAAAGATTTTTGTCCATAAACCCTGTTTTCCAAATGAATATATAATTGCAAATCCATAAGTGATTGTTGGCAACAACATAGGAAGCATTGTCATATTCTTCATAAACTTTTTTAATAGCAGAGGAATATTGGTATAATGAATAGCATAAGCCATCATAAAAGCTAATAATGTTGTAATCAATGCACTTAATCCCGAGACAAGGAAACTATTCTGTAATGCTGTTAAAAAGCCTTTTTCTCCAATAACCTGAATGTAATTAGCAAAGGAGAAGTTTCCTTGACTTTGAAAAGATTGTATAAGTAATGAGCCAAGTGGAAGAACAAGGAAACAAGCAAAGAGAACAATAACAAACCAGTATATTGCTTTGATTTCAAAGTTCTTTTTCATATTTATACCATTTGTTCTTGCATAGGACGAAACAATGCAAATATATTTCTTCTTTTTATTTCTAATTGATTTAATATAAAGTCCTGTACAAAATCACAACTTGGTTGATTTAAAATATCTTCTGGTTTTCCATATTGAGAAATTTGACCCTCATTAATGATTAAGACACGATCTGATAATGTCAAGGCTTCTTCTGGATCATGAGTGACAATAATTGTTGTTAAGTTATACTCCTTTGCAATCATCTTAATCCTTTCTTTAATAGATTCCTTTATGACACCATCTAATGCACTTAATGGTTCATCCAGTAATAAAATCTTAGGTTTCATAACCAACGTTCTGGCCAAGGCAACACGTTGTTTTTGTCCACCAGATAATTGATCAATACGTTTATTTAAATGTTTTTCTAAGCCTAGCAAATGAACGAGTTCCTGAACTTCTTCTGGTGATGAAATATGTGGTTTGTTTTTTAAACCATATGTTATATTTTCATAAGCAGTCAAGTTTGGAAATAATGCATAGTCTTGAAAAACGATATTAAAACCGCGCTGTTCCATAGGTACATCTGTAATATCCTGATCATTAAAAAGAATTCTCCCACTATCAATATCTGTAATACCAAGAATAAGATTTAATAAAGTTGTTTTTCCACTCCCTGATGGTTCTAAAATAGAAACAATCTCCCCATTGGGTATATCTAATGATAAATCATTAAGAATATGAACACCATCAAATGACTTTTGTATATGTTCTAATTTTAACATTTTTTTCCTCCTGTCCTTATCGACACTTGCATTATGCCAAGTTCTTAAATATTTTTCTACGCATTTTTCTTTAAGAATTTGTTAAGGATTTGTAAAGTCAAAAAGACCATAGATGTAGTTTTTCTACATCTTTTGGTCTTCTTTTTGGAATCCTCTTTTTTTAATAAGTTGACTATATGTATCTAATTTTTTTGTGTATTTTTGATAATCACAAAATAAAATTCCAACATATAACATATCAATTATACTGGTTTGTTTTGTTCGTGAATAAATGGCATCTCCATATAAATATTGTTTTTGACTTGTATATAAGGAAACTTCACCATATTGATGAATGAATGCATTCTCAAAGTTACTTATTGTTATTGTATGAGCTCCGCTCTCTTGTGCTAATTTCAATGTTTCAATTGTATTAACAGAATTACCTGAATAAGAAATACCAATTGCTATATCATCTTGACCAAGATTTTGAGCATGAATATTTTGCAAATAATAATCATTATAGTAATGCACATCTTTCCCTAAATATAACAGTTTTGTCATTCAATCACTAGCTACACTCGCTGAATTTTCAACAGCATAAATACTAATATGCTGTGCACTATGTAACATCCTCACGGCTTTCTCAAAAGATTCGACAGAAATTGATTTTAACGTGTCTTCAAGCATTTGAATTGTTGTTGCAATCATTAAAGATGGAATATCCTGTACTTTACTCAGTTGTGTAATATCAAAGCCATAAAGTACATGAGTATGAGTTTCATTTGATTTTATTAAACTATATTTCAACTGTTTAAATCCCTTACATCCAATCGCTTTGACAAAACGCATAATAGTTGGTTGTGAAACACCAACTTCCTTTTCAATAAATGTCATTGATAATTTTTCAATACTGTCATTATAATCAAGAATATAATCAGCAACCTTTTTTTCTGATGGACGTAACTGATTATAAACAGTTTGAATTTGAAACTGTATTGTCTCTTCCATAATTTCCTCCTTGTAGAAAAACTACATTTTTATTAATTTTCTATACTCTTATTATGTAAAATTTTATTCATTACATAAAATCTTCATACGTTAAGAAAATGTAATATTTATATTAAGGAAATCATATAGACACAAAACATTTGATAAAACTAGTTTTCTATGAAATAAAAAAGGCATATTTTCTTATTAAAATATGCCTTTCCTTATTTAATTATTCTGAAACCATGCGATCTAAACGTGCACGACGTTTTTTAGCATCTTTTTCACATTTTGTCATTAATTCTTCAGCGTGTTCAGGATTAACTTTTGCTAACATTGCAAATCTATTTTCATTTAATAAGAAATCTTTGAACTTAGTGAAATCAGGTTCTTTAGAATCAATTTGTAATGGATTCTTTTCTTGATCTTCTAAACGTGGATCATATCTGAATAAGTTGAAGTAACCACATTCAACAGCACGTTTTTGTTCAATTTGATGATTTGCTAAACCACCTTTAATACCATGCTCAATACATGGAGCATAAGCGATAATTAATGATGGTCCATCATAAGCTTCTGCTTCTTTCATAGCTTTAATTGTTTGCATTGGATTAGCCCCCATAGAAATTTGAGCTACATAAACATGTCCATATGCCATAGCAATTTGAGCCAAATCTTTCTTAGAAGCTGATTTACCTCCAGCAGTGAATTTTGCAATTGAACCAGCTTGTGAAGATTTAGAAGATTGTCCTCCTGTATTAGAGTAAACTTCTGTATCAAGCACTAAGATATTAACATTTTGATCACTTGCTAAAACATGGTCAACTCCACCGTATCCGATGTCGTATGCCCAACCATCTCCACCGATAATCCATTGTGATTTTGTAACCAATTCACCTTTCATATCTAATAAAGGTTTGATTCCTTCACATTTTGAAGTTTCAAGTAATGATACTAATTGATCGTATAATTTTCTTTCTTCTTCACGTTGACCTTTCACACCTTCATATTGAGTTAATACTTCTTGAAGTTCAGGTTCACAATTTGCTTTGTTATCTCTAATGATTTCTAAAATATGTTTAGCCATATAGTTTTCAGCTAGTTTCATACCAAAACCATATTCAGCATTATCTTCAAATAATGAGTTAGCCCATGCAGGTCCTTGACCATTTTCATCAACTGTACATGGAGTTGATGGTGTAGATCCTGAATAGATTGAACTACATCCTGTTGCATTAGCAATTCTCATATCTTTACCAAATAATTGAGAAGCCAAACGGTAATATGGAGTTTCACCACATCCACCACAAGCTCCAGAAACTTCAAAGTATGGTCTCATGAAACCAACACCTTTAACAGTAGTTAATGGATAACGATCAGCCTTATAAGATACTTTTGTATACATATAATCAGCTAATGGCGCATGATCCAATTCTTCTTTTACTGGTACCATAGTTAAAGCTTTCTTTCCTGCTTTACCTGGACATTCAGTGACACAAAGACCACATCCAACACAATTATCAGGTGAAACTTGGATACGGTATGCCAAACCATCAACATTCTTACCAATTGGTTTTAAGACATCATCATGGATATCTTCTGGTAATGCATTCATTTCTTCATCATTTAATAAGAATGCACGAATTGTTGCATGTGGACAAACCATAACACAGTTATTACATTGGATACAGTTTTCTTTTTCCCAGCGAGGAACTTCAACTGCAATTGCACGTTTTTCTTTTAAAGCAACACCTGATTGCATAGAACCATCTAACTTATCCATGAAAGCAGATACTGGTAAATCGTAACCATCTAATGAATTGATTGGTGATACAAAGTTATCGAAATGATCATCACCAGTACGTTGACGTGTCTCATTAACTGTTAAATTAGCCCAATCAGCAGATACAGGAACTTCTACAATTGCATCTTTTCCAGCATCGATTGCTTTATAGTTTAATTCAACAATAGCGTCACCTTTTTTACCATATGTTTTCTTAGCCATTGCTTTCATATATTCAACAGATTTCTCAATTGGTAAAATTTGTGGATTTAATGCAAAGAAAGCAGATTGAAGAATTGTATTTGTTCTTCTTCCCATACCAATTTCACTTGCAATTTTATTTGCATTAATGATAAAGAATTTAGCATTCTTATCTGCCAATTGTTTTTTCAAACGATTTGGTAAATAATCAACAACTTCTTTTTCATCAAATTCAGTATTTAATAAGAATGTTCCACCCTTTTTCAAATTCTTCAACATATCGAATTTGACAACATAGTTATCTAATGAACATGAAATAAAATCAGCATTATTAACATAATAAGTTGCACGAATTGGAGTATGTCCAAATCTTAAGTTAGAACGAGTTGCTCCACCTGCTTTTTTACTATCATAAGCAAAATAAGCTTGTGAATATAAATCAGTATGGTCCCCAATAATCTTAATAGAAGATTTATTAGCAGATACCGTACCATCAGATCCTAATCCATAGAATAAACAAGATGTGTAATCAGCATCAACAGTAAATTCATCATCTTCTTTTAATGACAAATGAGTGACATCATCATGAATACCAATTGTAAATGAATTAAATGGATCAGTTTCTAATAAATGATCATAAACACCTTTAATTTGACGAGGTGTTGTATCTTTAGAACCCATACCATAACGACCACCAATGATATTGATATCTTTATCTTTTAAAACAGCAACAACATCTAAGTATAATGGTTCACCAGTTGATCCGATTTCTTTCGTACGGTCTAAAACAGCAATTTTCTTAACTGTTTCTGGTAAAACATCTAATAAATATTTTGGAGAGAATGGTCTATATAAGTGAACTTTGATTAAACCAACCTTTTCTCCATTTTTCATCATTTCATCAATTGTTTCTTTTACAGTTTCTGTTACTGATCCCATTGCAACGATAACTCTATCTGCATCTGGTGCTCCATAATATGTAAATGGAGCATATTCTCTACCAGTAATTTCAGAAATCTTTTTCATATAATCAGCAGCAATTTCTACAACAGCATCATAATGTTTATTTTGAGCTTCTCTACCCTGGAAGTAGATATCATCATTTTCAGCCCCACCACGTTCAATAGGATTTGTGTGTGGATTCAATGCATTGTCTTTAAATTTCTTTAATGCTTCTTTATCTAATAAACTATCTAGAACTTCATAATCCATAACTTCTACTTTTTGAATTTCATGAGATGTTCTAAAACCATCAAAGAAATGAATAACTGGTACACTTGCTTTAATTGCTGTTAAGTGAGCAATTCCACCTAAATCCATAACTTCTTGAACACTATGAGAACAAATCATAGGGGCACCAACTTGACGACAAGCATATACGTCTTGATGATCACCAAAAATATTTAACGCACGTGTTGCAAGTGCTCTTGCAGCCACATGGAATACACCAGGTAACAATTCACCTTGAATTTTATAAAGGTTTGGAATCATTAATAACAAACCTTGTGAAGCAGTAAAAGTTGTTGCTAAAGCACCACCTTGTAAAGCTCCATGAACAGCCCCTGCTGCTCCCGCTTCTGATTGCATTTCAATAACATTTACAGAAGACCCAAAAATATTCTTCATCCCTTGAGCAGCCCAAGCCTCAGCGTTTTCTGCCATTGGAGAAGATGGGGTAATTGGATAGATACTTGCAACTTCACTAAATGCATAGGCCACGTGCGCAGCTGCAGTATTTCCATCCATAGATAAATACTTTTTAGACATAATTTTCTTTCCTCCTATATATCTATAGTATACTCTTTTCTCTTGTGAATTTCCATATCAATTTATTTAAAATCACTGGGAAGTATATGCTAACTCCCAAATATATCCATATGTTCACAAAACTACTAGTTCATTTTCATTTGAAAAGCACGTAATCACAAAAATAGACTTTTTTTTCCATAAAAAAAATGATAGAATATTGAAGAATAAAGACAAAGGAGTTCATTCATGAAAAAAAGAAACTGTTTTATTGGACAATCAGGTGGTCCAACAACTGCTATTAATGCTTCATTAGCTGGGATTATTGCAGAATGTATTGATACTCAACAATTTGCTCATGTTTATGGGATGATTAATGGAGTCAAAGGTTTATTAGAAAATAAATATATGGATTTACTTGAAATCTTTAAAAGCACTGAAGATTTAAACCATCTTAAGCATTCTCCTGCTATGTATCTTGGATCATGTCGCTATAAATTGCCAGAGTTTCAAGAAGATCCACAAACATATCAATTGTTATTTCAATTATTTAATGAATTAGAAATCACTGATTTTTATTATATTGGTGGAAATGATTCAATGGATACAGTTGCTAAACTATCAACATATGCGAAAACTATTGATTCTCATATTCGTTTTATTGGCATCCCAAAAACTATTGATAACGACCTTATGGGAACTGACCATACACCAGGATTTGGATCAGCAGCAAAATATGTTGCAACCTCTATGTTAGAAATAGCTTATGACAGCTCTATCTACAAACTCAACGCTGTCACTATCGTCGAAATTATGGGAAGAAACGCTGGATGGTTAACTGCCGCAAGTGCACTTGCAAGAACAGCATATAGCGATGCACCTGACCTCATTTACTTACCAGAAGTTCCCTTTAGCAAGAAAGCCTTTTTAGAAGATATTCATGCAGTGTTCAAAAAAAAGAGAAGTGTTATTATTGCTGTAAGTGAAGGAATTAGAAATGAAAACGGTGAATTCTTAGACTCAGATTCAAAATATGCAAAGCGTGATGCTTTTGGTCATATTCTTCATTCGGGCACAGGAAAAGTATTAGAATCTATGGTCTATCAAGAATTTAAATGCAAGGTAAGAAGTATTGAATTAAATGTTTTACAAAGATGCGCAATGCATATTGCATCAGCTGTTGATTTAGATGAATCATTTGAAATCGGACGTTATGCGGTGAAAACATCTATGGCTGGAGAAACAAGTGTTATGATGGTCTTCAATCGTACCAGCAATAACCCCTATACTATAGAATGTGATTTTAAAGATGTGACTTCAATTGCCAATCTTGAACAGCGTATTCCTGTTGAATGGATTAATGAAGATCATAATGATATCACGCAAGACCTTTACAATTATCTTTATCCATTAATACAAGGCGAGATTGCAATTACATATGAAAATGGTGTTCCACAATATGCAAACATAAATCATTTAAAAAACAATTAAGAGGTTCAACCTCTTTTTTTATTTCAATATCATTGCTTTCTATAATAAAAAAATCAGGAATAACCCTGATTTTCAATGGAAGACTTCAAATATATTTTTCACAACAATATTCATTCTCTAATCACATGACCTATTTGCTTCACCAATACTCCTTATTTTTGTAAAGATATCTCTTCTTTATAAATAACCTAATATAAATTTAAAACAAATTTTCCTATAAAATGGCAGAGTCTTATATATTTGGTGTGAGAATAAAGAATAATATTCTTCAACCTCTTTTAATTCTTCATCACTTATTGTATGGGTTGAGAATTTCGCCTTATATGCCAACATTTCAATATCATCCTGAATATATCCTCCATAACGAGAGATACGTTTCATTCTTTGATAATAAAGAATGATTTTTTGATTTGATGATTTATGCCTCAATTTGAGCTTAAATGCTTTTGTTGAAACCAATCTATAAAGGAAAACAATTGCTAAAAAAATAAATCCTCTTATTATATAATCACTATATCCCAAAATACCCTGGTACCAAAGAGGTTCCTGTGTTTCTAATATATCGGAATCTGGTGTCTCTATAGGCGTTTGAGTATCAGGCTGATCTTGATTTGGTGGCTGCTCAGTGTTAGGATTCGTTGCTTGAGGTGTCTCTTGGCTGTCATCTGTTAAATTATCAAGCATTGTACCTAATGAATCCACGCCAGAGGATGAATCTGTTGGTGTCATATCTATCGGTATCCATCCAATTCCATCATAGTATATTTCTATCCATGCATGCGAACGATTATTACGAATTTCAGCTACACCATCTTTAAAATCACTAGATTTCATGACAAATCCGCTGACATAACGTGATGGAATTCCCAGGCAGCGTAACAATAAAGCTCCCGTTGTTGCAAAATGTGTACAACTCCCTTTCTTTGTTTGAAATAAGAAATTTTCAACAAAATCTGCTCCAGCAGGCAATTCTCCTGTCTTTAATGAATATGTTGTTTGCTTTTGCAACATATATTGAACTTGATTTGCTATTTCTATAGGATTTGAATAATTGGTTAAATCTTTTCTCGTAAGATAACCATTATCTTCTAAATTTGAATCAATAAATTGATTTAAATTCTCCCTAAGTTGATCTGGGACATTCAAGTATTCATCCTCGACATATTGCTGATAATCCAAGTATTGTTCACGAGGAAAACTATTCAGTGTTTTTAAAGATTCTATATCATATGCGAAAACATCAAAAAATTCATCCGTTCTTTTAAAATACGAATCAGCAATAATTTCATTTTGTGTATCAGCAAAATATGGAACTAACTGATAACTTGTTGATTTTTTTGGAGTCACTTTAACTTGTTGAAAAATTACATCTGTATATTGTTCTTTTATATAATTTGTATATAGAGTCACAGATCTAGAATCTTCAAAATTTTTAATAACAGGTTGCCATTTATTATTTTCATAATGCGCCAGAGAATATCCTCTTAAATAAGAAGAGAATGGTTCAGAAGATTGTACAGTTAAAGCTATACTATGACTAAGTGTAATATCTCCTGTTGGCAGACCACCATTAATTGAGGGACTTAACCCAGTTCCATTATGACTATCTCCAAAGAACCCATCAAACCAATTGGTTATTTGAGTCGACACTGATGTTGAACTTTGTCTAAAAATTGGATTTGATTCTAAATTTATACTTGAAAAAATGAGAATAAAAGATAAAAAAAGAAGAAAACATATTTTTAAAATAGGTTGTTGTTGTTTTTGATGTTTCAATATTGCACTAAATAACAATTCATATATCAGAAAACCAATAACACAATAACTTGTTATACTATTCAACTGATGTTTTATAAATACTGGAAAAAGAAATATAAATAAACATAACAGTAATTTGATATAAGTAAGTTTCTTCTGTGTAACAGTTGAAACAACTAAATAAACAATGGGAATGCCAATCATAAGGTAGAATAATATCGGAACAATACCACCTACTAATTGAGCATTTTTAAACAATTCATCAAACCGTAAAAAATAATCAAACTTAATGACTACTTTTAATTGATCAATAACACTTTCAAATTGGTAAGATGTATAACTTAAAACAAAACAAACAATCCATCCAATAATAACACATAAAAAACCAGATTTATAACTTTTTAGCATCGTCAAATACACAATACCTGAGAAAATAATGAGTAGAAATAATCCTGATACAAACTCTTCAGGAAAATACAAAGAATAACCTAACCCTCCACTTAAACCAACAACGCCCAAAATAATAATCACAAAGTCTAAGCAGATGTTACACTGTTTTTGAGGTAACTTTAAAATCAAGTTTTTCATTTTTCATACACCTCAATTCCTTGACTAGAGACAACAAAGACACTCAGATAATCATGATTTTGTGCTAAAGCACTTTGATATTTTAAACTCATATCTTTCAATATTCTTTTCATACATTCTCGCAAATGTTCTTGATTTAAAATCAGTTCTGGTACCATCCCCTCAGTATGTGATTGAGGACATAAAATTTCAAAATGAACTTGTCTTTTCAATAATAAAGAACAGAGTGAATAAAACCTATCCAAAGCTTGATTATCTTCTCTCATGTGATGAAGTTCAACAGCCAATAGTATTTTTTTAACAATAGGTTGACTTCCTATTTTTACAAATAACTCATCTTTTTTCAAAGAAGCTTTCCAGTGAATATGTCTCAATGAATCATGTTCATGATATGGACGTAAATCAAAAATTTCCAAATAATCTTCACCTGACTGATAAGGCGAATATTCAGTAGACTCTTGTGTAAATCCAACAGTATTTTCTAATTGCATATCTATAGGTATCAATGATGGAAAGACATAGAAGTAAGCATGTTGATTTGAGCTTCTTTTGAAATGAATACAACCAAGCAAATCAAAGCAATAAATATGATGGATTTGAACATAATAATAACCACAGTCATCAATTGTTAAAGCATCCATGGCGAGTTGATCATAGATTTTCTGTTTGCGACGATAGATGACTTTTCCTAAACTATCAATAACACTATAATCAACAATCAATGAACCACAATGGAACAAACTCTTATCCACTCTTGTAAATGTCATATAAAGATTTTCATGTCGCTCTAGAATAGAACGATGACATGTTACAATGACATCCGTCATTCTCATACTTTTGTAACTCACTATCACAGAAAAAAAGAAGAGCAAGACACCCAATGCAAATAACAAAAACAAAAAATAACCTAACAGTAAGCTCCATACCCCATATAGAAATATCAAGACACAAAGATACTTCATAAGTCCTTTATACATTATTCAATACCTGGCTCTCGAATGTGATCAAGAATATCATCTAACAAACTATAAGCTGACATTTCCTTCATTTTTGCATCATAATTTAAAATGATGCGATGGGCAAGTACCATATGTACAACGTCTTTTACATCTGATGGAATAACATAATCTCTATCATGCATAAAAGCACATGCCTTGGCAACCTTCATAGTTGCTAATGAGCCACGTGGACTAGCTCCCTGTTCAATATATTCATTGTGTCTTGTCGCATCAACAATAGCAACAATATAGTAGTATATTTCATCACTTATGAAAACCTGATCAACCTGTTTTTGAAAAGTTGTCATCATTTGAGGTGTTATTATTGCTTGAATCGTATCTAGCGGATTACTTATCTGACGATTTTTCATAATTTCAACTTCATCAGTAATACTAGGATATCCCAAATTCAATCTAACCATAAAACGATCCAACTGTGAATCTGGCAACAACTGTGTTCCAGCAGAACCAAAAGGATTTTGTGTTGCAATCACAAAGAATGGTTCTGGTAAAACATATGTATTTCCATCAACAGTCATCTTCCCTTCTTCCATTAACTCAAGTAATGCAGCTTGTGTTTTACTAGAAGTACGATTAATTTCATCAGCTAGCAGCAAATGACAAAATGCTATACCTTCCTTATATTCAAAAGTGTTTTTTTGAGGATTATACATCGTAAAACCAACAATATCACTGGGCAAGACATCTGTTGTTAATTGAACACGATGATAATCTAGTGTCATACTCTTAGATAGTGCTAATGCTAAATTTGTTTTTCCCACTCCAGGTATATCTTCTAATAAAATATGGCCTCGTGCCAATAACGTCATGATAATTTTTTCAATGATTTCATCTTTACCAACAACTGCTTTTTTTATTTCTTCAATTACTTGTTTTATTTCTTTCATGCATTCATCTCCTTATACTCATATAAATATAGTATATCTTATAATCATACATTTGAGAATATAATTTAAAAAGAAAAGAGCATTTTCATGCTCTTAAGATTTCTTTAATTTTAAACGACTTACCAATTGAATTAAGATATAAAATAAGACTGCAAACCCTAATATTATTGCCATATTCATTATGATTGGCTGTAACTCAGTCCAAGAATAGCCAGACAAACTAGCAATTTTATTATTGCCATCAATAAACCAGTAAGATGGTGTCAACTTAGCAATATTTAAAACAAATGGTGCTAAAAACTCTTGGGGAACAAATGCCCCTGCAATGAAACTCGTTCCTAACCCAACAACCGTTGATATTCCGCTTACCAATTCACGATTATGTGTAACAGTCGTCAGGAAGAAACTAAAGACAAGTATAAAGATAACCAAAACAAAAGAATTTAATATCAGCAATAGTCCTGCATTGGTTAACATTGTTGCTCCATATAATGCAAAACTTGCTATCACATATAATGACCATACTCCTATGGATGTGATAATATTTCCTAATAGAAGTTGACGATTAAAACTCTGATATGAAATTGATGACACCAAATTTCTACGACGAATTTTTTCTTCATTAAAAGAAATCATCACCATTGAGACAACAACAATAATAATTGCCAGCAACGTATAATTTGCAAAATTATAGAAAGTGGTCGCTTTTGCAATGTTGTTATCAACAACAACATTATGGAAATCAACGTCAGTATGAATATTTAAATCTCTACTCACATATTGAGTCAATTTATCATCTGCTATATCTGCCTTTAAATAAAGTTTAGCAGTATTTAAATATTTATTCATCAAAGTCTTAGAATACATAGAATTATATGAATCTGGCACTTCCATTGTTTCAATTTTCACATCTTTATTGTTTAAAAAATCATCAGTGAATCCTTTAGGAATGATCATAATATAATCAACTTTTCTAAAGAACAATGCATCTCTAAGTTCCTCATCACTATCCTGAATATTAACATACTCAGCATTCTCTTTAATATATTTTTGAAAGGAATTTATAAATGATGATTCTTGATCGTGATTTATAAATGCTATGCGTGATTCACTCGCTTCAAAAGCATCAGTATTTTGAGCACCACTCGTTGAAGATATAGTAGCTATTCCAACAAATATAAGTGTATATACTATAATAATTGGAAGAAAAGATTTTGCGACCTTCAAATAATTTTTAAAGACTATCATATTTTTTCCTCCTTGATAAAAGAACTGAAATCATTGTAAGAATAACTCCCATAACAGCTAATATTGAAACATTTAGCAAGAAGCGCTCATATGTTGGATAGTAATACAAAGCATAAAGTGCATCAGTAATCACACTAACAGGATTGATATACCCTAAAATAGGTACATTTTCCTGAATAATATATTTTAAATCAATCACCATCATTCCTGATAAGAAAGAACAAAAAAGTGATGCTGATGTTAATATAGATATCTTTGTATTCTCTGAACATTTAAATAAATTGCCAATTAAATTACCAAGTGTAATTCCTACATAACTTCCTACTGCCATTAATAGGAGAATATACCCAATTTGATCTCCAAAAGCAATATTTAGTCCTAGTGTTAAATATCCTAAAAGCAATAACATTGCAAGATATTGCATAATAAATGCAGCTATATTTCCTGTTAAAATCATTTTAACTTTGGAAACAGGGGCAACCTGTATACGTGTTCCTTGTCGAGAAAGGTTTGCCTCTATATTAGTGGATACCTTTAATCCCCAGAAACCACCATACATACAAGTCATTCCTATTAAAGTATAAAAGTAAATCACCGTAACATCTAAAGAAGACATTTGACGACTTTCAAAATAATCTTGATTCATATTCAAATCTTCTTGAATAATTTGTACTAATGCTTGAGGATTTTCTTTAGCAATCGAATTCATTGTATGTGTCGTTTGCTGATAACTATCAATAACACTTTGAATAATCGTTTGAGCAATCCCATTTTCTTTTACTGATATTTTTAATGTATTATCAATTGTTAAATACCCATCAATGTCTTCATCAGACAATAACTGTTGTGCCTGTGTTAAAGAAACATATTGAACATCTAATAATTGATCATCAGTTTCTTTAGATAATTCATTTAATAATGATTTTAATTCCTTGTTTTCTTTGACTTCAACAACAGCCAGTTTCGATGGTTCGAATCCTTCACTTGAATTTAATTTTGAAAATGCCAAATTAAAGAAGGTTGCAAGAATTAAGGGAAATAAGAATGTCCAGAACATCATTGTTCTGTCTCTAAAAAGCAGTTTTGCCTGATAAATAAAACTATGCATCGCTTAATCCCTTAACTCTTTTCCTGTCAATTCTAAAAAGACATCATTAAGTGTTGGTCTTTCACTAAAAACACTATTATATTGAATATGATGTTCCCTTAAGACATCAATCAATTTTCCTAAATTATTTTCTTTGGTACAGTAAGAAATATGAATTGTATTTTGGATTTGTTCAACACTTAATATTTCCGGATTCTGACGTAATTCTTCAATCAAATCAATTTCATCTTTTTCAACCACAAGTGTGACTCTCTCTCCAAGTTGAATTTGATTTTTTAGGTCATCATTGGTTCCATGAGCAATGACCTTTCCCTTATCCATAATAACAATTTCATGACATAATTGTTCAACTTCCTCCATGTAATGAGTAGTATAAACAATAGTTGCTCCATTCTCATTTAATATTTTAATCCCTTCTAAAATGTGATTACGGCTCTGTGGATCTACTGCAACAGTAGGTTCATCAAGAAAAATCAAATGAGGTTTATGTGCAATCCCACATGCAATATTTAATCTTCGTAATAATCCCCCGCTTAATTGTTTAGGTTTAAATTTCTTAAATTCTTCTAATCCTACCAATGCAATAGCATCTTCCACATATTGTTGTCTGATTGCTTTATCCTTAATGTATAAACCACAAAAATAATCAATATTTTCTTTGACATTGAGTTCTTCAAATACAGCAACATCTTGAAATACAACTCCAATTTTAGATTTGATATCATATGCACTTGGACTCATTTCCTTATTAAAAATACGAATACTTCCTTCATCAAAATTTAATAAAGAAAGAATGGTATTAATACAAGTTGACTTCCCACTCCCATTGGGTCCTAACAACCCTAAAATTTCCCCTTCTTTGACTGTTAAGTTAAAATGATCTAAAGCAACCAGATCACCATAACGTTTTGTTAAATTCTTAATCTCTATAACATTATTCATTTTGACTCCTCCTTGTCGTCACTATACTACCAAACCTATTCGTTGCACGCTATACATTCTCAGTTGCAGTTACGCTACTTTAAGTTTCTTTTCCGATTTTCTTTGATAATTTGGTTAATTCTCTGTGCTTCACAACCATGAACACAGTAAATAGCAAACCAAACTCCACCAAAGACAATTGTTAACAAAGTAGCTTCTGCTATTACATTCCATAATTCAAATTGCTTATGAAAAAGAAATTTAATAATAAATACAGAAGACATCATAATAACATAACTCGTTATTGCAAAATGCTCTCGTAAAATAGTTATTGATTCACCATAAGTAATAACTACTGCAATAAAAAGACATGTTACAAATATCTGAAAAATACTCCTTACTGATAAAGAAGCCCATTCTCCTGTATATTCAAGACTCATTAAAATTGCATTTAATAAAACAACCAACATAAAAGATGTGCTCATAATTGTTAAAACATACTTTAATCTTTTCATCATACACCTCCTATCCCTCAAATGCCTTTTTAAAATCAGTTATATATTTTCTACTGATAATTAACTTTTCCTGGTTTAGAAGTGTGGCTTCATATTTTCCATTAAGCAAAGCTCTAATATGGTCCAAATATTCTAAATTCAAGAGACATGATTTACTAATTCGAATAAAACCATGGGAATTTAGTTTCTTTTCTAATTCATAAAGTTTTTTAGAAACTTCATAAACATCATCACGACTATAAGCAAATGTCTTTTCATCAATTGTTTCAATATAATATATATCAACTATATTGACTTGATAGATATCTCGTTCTTTCTTACATTGAAGTTTTATGCTATCATGTTCTAAAAGTTCAATAATTTTATTAATATCTTGATTTTGAATAGGACAGCGAATAATAATTTCCACCTCTTCGCACTCCTTGACTTCCTCAATCGAAATCTTCATTAATCTCCCCCTCACTTGTTTTCAGTATACCAAGTTTCTTTTACAAACTCTATAAAATATAGCCCAAATGCAAAAAACACAACCTTAAAAGCAAAAAGAAATCTACAATTGCTCATAGATTTCCTTTTTATATCCAATTATAATTTGATTTTCCATAATTAACAGAGGTCTCTTTATTAGCATTCCATTGCTTGACAATAATTCTACTGCTTCCTCAATACTCATATCAGGTAATCTATCTTTCAAAGCCAATTCTCTATAAACCATCCCTGATGTATTGAAAAAAGGTTTTATACCTTGACCATAATCCAATATCCATTTATATAATTCTTGTTTTGTTGGTGTTTCTTTAACAATATCTCTTTTAACAATTTGATACTCCTTAGCTTGTAATTGTTTTAAAGCTTTAAGACATGTACTACATTTAGGATAATAAATAAATTCCATTGTCTATACCTCCATCAAAGATAATGCAACACGTTTCTTTTTCAAATCTATGTCATAAACATACACATCTAAGATATCTCCAACATTACAGACATCTAAAGTATGTTTAATTTTTTGTTTTGACATTTTAGATATATGAACTAATCCATCATTTTTAAGACCAATATCAACAAATGCTCCAAAATCAACAACATTTCTTACAACTCCTTGTAATTTCATGCCTACTTTAAGATCATCTATTTTTAAGACGTCTTGTCTTAAAATAGGTGCATTGTATTCATCACGAGGAGAACGATGTGGAGATACAAAAGCATCAAGAAGATCATCTAATAAAAACGTGTCCATTCCTAATTCTGTCTTAGCTTGTTCTTTATTGACTTTTACAATCACATCTTGTGCCTGTTGTGTTCCAATATCTTCTTTTGTCAAATGAAGATATTGCAATAAACGAGATGCATCTTGATAATTATCTGGGTGAATACTTGTTTCATCAAATCTTTCATTCCCTGATAGAATTCTTAAAAATCCTACTGCCAATTCATAGGTTTTATCACCAAGCTTATGAACCTTTTTGATTTGATCACGAGATGTGAATTTACCGTTTTCTTCACGATATTTGACAATATTTTTTGCTAAAGTCATAGAAAGACCAGAAACATATTGTAATAATGATGGTGAAGCTGTATTAATATTAACTCCAACTTGATTGACAACTTTTTCAACAACGAAATCTAATTGTTCAGTCAACTTCTTTTGATTCATATCATGCTGATATTGACCAACAGATATCGCTTTTGGCTCGATCTTGACAAGTTCCGCAAGCGGATCTTGAAGTCGCCTAGCAATAGAAACAGCAGAACGCTCCTCAACTTGATATGTAGGAAATTCTTCTTTGGCAATTGCGCTCGCTGAATAAACACTAGCACCAGCTTCAGAAACAATAACATATTGAAGATTTAAAGCATTCTTCTTAATAAATTCAGCAATAAAACTTTCAGTTTCACGACTTGCTGTCCCATTTCCAATAGCTATAATTTCAATTCTATATTTTTGAATCATCGAAAGAAGAATTTTTTCATCTTTTGTATAATCGGCTTTAGGCAAAGTGATAAAAACTTTATTTATATCTAAAACCTTTCCAGTTGGATCAATGGCTGCTAATTTACAACCTGTTCTAAAAGCGGGGTCTACTCCTAATACATAACGATCTTTTAGAGGTGCTTGTAATAATAATTTTTCTAAATTAATAGAGAAGACTTTTAAAGCTTGTTCCTGAGCCTTTTCTGTCAATTCACTTCTGACTTCTCTTTCTACTGATGGGTAAATCAAACGCTTAAATGCATCTTTTACACATATCATAATGAAATCATTTAGATTAGATTCACGTTTTCTCATCACTCCATTATATATATAGTTTTCAAATTTTTCTTCATCAATTGTTATTGAAACATTCAAAACCTTTTCTTTCTCAGCACGATTCATAGCCAAAATACGATGAGAAGCTATATACTGTACCTTTTCATTATAATCATAATACATCTCATAGATACCATCTTCATCAGGGTTTTTCTTTTTAACAGAAGATGTTATTATTCCTGTTTTATAAATCATATCTTTTGTATATTTACGATAACGAGGTTCATCACTTATTTGTTCTGCAATAATGTCTTTAGCCCCTTGGATGGCATCTTCAATGGTTAATACTTCTTCATTTAAATATTTTTGAGCAGCAGCCTCTAAATCAAATTGTCTTGATAATTTTAAAATATCTAAAGCAAATGGTTCTAATCCTTTAGCTTTTGCAACAGAAGCTTTTGTTTTTTTCTTTTCTTTAAATGGTCGATAGTAATCTTCAACTTCACTTAATTTCTCTGCCTTCAATATTTGATTTCTAAGATCTTCAGTCAACATTCCTTTTTCATCTATCAAACGAATAACATCTTCTTTTCTTTGTTGAAGATTCATTTGATATTCATAAACCTTAGAAATCTCTCTAATTTGATCTTCATTAAGTCCATCCGTCTTTTCTTTACGATAACGTGCAATAAAAGGAACAGTAGCCCCCTCTTGTAATAAAGACAATACATTTTCAATTTGTTTTTCACTAATATTAAGTTCAATGCTCATTGTTTTAATAATCTCAGTATTCATATATAAATCCTCCCTAAATAAACTTAATTTATTTTATCCATATCAAGTTTTATATTTTTTAATATCACTGCTTGTTATTTTATCATAACTCACAGAGAGTTTCCATATTTGACTTTACCTTTTAAAATACCTCATGACTATATTATTCATTTAAAATAAAAAGCCAACATTCTATCGTTGGTTTCAACTCTTAAAGATTTGGTGCAGCTGATGAGTTCTGCACCACTCTATCAACTACATTCATCTTCGTTCATTTGTTAATAACATTATACCATATGACGGTTTTTTATTCAATACTATTTTAAATATTTATCACTTCCTTTTGTACATAATTATACAAATTTACAATTTGATCCATTTCTATATCTGTACATTCATTTTCTGTGATTTCTTTTCTTAAGAGTTCTTTTATATTATCTACCAATACAATAAATTTGCTTTTGTTATGACTCTGCACATTCCTTTCTATTTCTTTTGTCAACTTAAATTGTGCTTTTGAATTTGTGTGTATATATGTTTTTAAAGTGATTTCGATATTCTCATGCCCTAGTCTTTCGCTTATAGCCTTGATATCCGTCGAAAAATCCGCGAGCATAGTCGCATGACTGTGACGAAATCCATGCAAAGTAATTTCAGGAAGTTGAGTTTTTGCTAAATATTTTTTTAATAATCTTTGTAAAGAAGTAAAACTCATCATTTTATCACCACCAATAACAAATTTTTGTTTTATATCCTTTCCATAAATTTTTCTTTGACCTATGTAATATTCTTCAATTAATTCACACAAAAATTTATCCATAACAACAATTCGATTAGAATGAACAGTTTTAGGTGGTGTAATAACTTGTCCCTTTCCCTTTTCTCTATTCGCTGTAGAAATAATCTTAATATTCTTTTGAGCAAAAGAAACTTCATTCCACCTTAACGATAATAATTCTCCCTTTCTTATTCCTAAAAAGAAAAGCATATTAAATATAACTTTATCAGTTGTGTTGTTTATATATTCATTAAATTTTAAAAATTGTTCTAAATTCCATATAACCTTTTCTTTAGGTATTTTAACT
>OGRE01000958.1_pt1 | contig 27098 bp, 19 predicted proteins | sample 1553421 | NCBI WGS metagenome assembly OGRE01 (sample SAMEA2580076, study PRJEB22360) | human gut metagenome | biome: human gut; feature: human-associated habitat; material: faeces | place: Denmark | collected 2008/2010 | reverse complement strand
GGAATGGATGCTCAATTTGAGCGGTCGTGCTGCGCAATCTCGCGCGGAATACTCAAAGCTGTCATCAGAAATGTCATATGCAATTAAGTGCTATCAGGACGGCTGTGCAGAGGATGAAAAGGCGGAGATTTATGGAGCTTTGCTTGAAGAAATGATTGATGTTCTCGCAAACAATGGTACAAATCAAGGGATTTACGCCGGAGGGCATTTATTTGAACTGCGAAATTGATGAAGATATGATCGTCCACATTGATATTCATAGTGACTATGCACAGCGTATGGGAGTCAGCGATACAATCAATCAGCTTGCATTCACCTATAAGATATAACAAGGAGGTTTTGAAGATGAATAGTAATATTACGCTGAAAAGCAATATTTATATCAACAAAACCTGTAAGCGTGATGATCAGGATTTCATATATCATATTCTTGATTTTCGCGTACTGAAACGTTATGCTGGAGATAGCATCCCCAAAACGTCTACTCAAAAGATGATTCTTGAACAGGGCGCTCCTGACTGTGTCTATGAGCATGGAACTATGTCGTGGGGAGTGCCAGTGGGGAGTGAACGATTTGTTTGCCGCTGCGAAGAGTATGGTTGCTCAATGTATGCCACATGCCAAAATCTTCCGAACTATGAGCAGATAGAGCGTGAGACGGAAGAAACATTGGACACCGCTAAAGCCAATGAAAAAAGGAATACGCCTGCACAGCATGAGGATTCAATAAGCATTCAGCAAGTCGAAATGAAGTCTCAGAGCGACTGTGCAAAGATTGCAGAGCCAGAGAGGATGAACGCACCTGCAGCAAGCAAACCGGAAATGCAGGTAACGCCAATCAAGACCATTGAAACGGTTGCAGAAACAGATACGGCGATACCAGTTAAAATGGATGACGTATGAGAAATCGTATAGTCGTGACATTCGTGCATATCGTTTCCCTGAAATTTTGTATTGTCCAGCATGTACATATCTGTGGAAGGACAAGCAGCTTGCTGGCTTGCAGAAAGGCGAAATGCGCTGTCCAGAATGCAACCATAGATTGGTTTCTTCACGTTTTATTGTTGCATGCCGTCATGGTCATATCGACGACTTTCCGTATTCACGATGGGTTCACCGAGGTGCCGCGTGTGAAAAAAATCAGGGAGGGGAACCTGAACGATTAAAGCTGTTCAATATTAATGGGCGAACAAACTTGGGCAGCCTGATGGTATCCTGTGAACTGTGTGGAAAAACACGCAGTATGCAAGAAGCGTTCGTTCCAGGGGCATTAGCAGCCGTGTATAAATGCGCTGGCCGCCAACCGTGGTTGGAACACGACGCTGATTCGCCATGCACAGAGAATGCTGTTGCTCGAATGAGAACATCCGCTGGTGTCTATATGCCCGTAAATATTAGCGCGCTGAACATTCCACCGTGGAGTACACAGGTCAACAAAATTCTATTTCGACATCTCGATGCGATGGAAGGAAAGAGTGATGAAGCGCTGCAATCCTATATAGAACGAAAAATCCGCCCGTATCTTCCGAAAATCTCAAACAAACAGATTCTGGATGCTTACCGCGTGCTGTGCACAGAACAGAACAAGCCGCATCCTGCGTCGCTCAGAGAACTATATGAGGAAGAATACCGCGCACTTTGTGAAGAAACGAAAGATGAAAATGCGGATTTCAGTTCCAGACGAATTTCTCCTCCGAAAAAGTATCATATGCTGCTGGATAGTGTCACGGCAGTTGATTGCCTGATAGAAATTGTGACAATGGTTGGATTTACACGTTTGCAAGGCTGGGATGGAGACATGAATAGCCCTTGCTTAGCACCCATTTTTTCACGAAAGCAGCAACAATGGCTTCCGGCAATTGATATGCATGGTGAGGGAATTTTTATTCGGTTAAATGAAGAGAGAGTTTCAGAGTGGGAAAAGCAAAACCAGCATATCTACCAGTTAATGATGGAGCGGATTCAAGAAAACAAAATCCACTGTGAAAATGCTTCGCCAAGGTATGTGCTGCTTCATACTTTTTCGCACTTATTGATTCGTTCGCTTGCCAAAATGTGCGGTTATCAATCGGCATCACTGAAAGAAAGAATTTATTCAACATATCCCAGCGGCGAGAATATGGCAGGGATTTTAATTTACACAGCTTCTTCTGATGTGGAGGGCAGCCTTGGCGGTCTTGTTGCGCAGGCTAAATCGGAGCATTTGGAGAAGATAATTGATGACTTGCTTGATGAGGCGGAATGGTGCTCTGGCGACCCGCTTTGCATGACATCAACGGGTATCAATGGACAGGGGTTATATGGGCTTAACTATGCCGCATGCCATCAATGCACATTATTGCCTGAGACTTCTTGTACTATGCGCAATCTTCTGCTTGACAGGGCTGCGCTGATTGGGAGGACAGAAGATGGTACGGTTGGGTTCTTTATATTATAAGGCGAGCTTTTGTATTTCAAGCGACGAGAGCATTCTCCACAAAATTCGACATTTCACCTTGCCGAATGTCTGTAAGTGTGGTAAAATACACACGACGTAACGAATTATGCCATTTTAGGCGATGCTATCAGCAAGGGAGCGCACCATGATTATTAAGTGCAAGATGTGCGGCGGGGACATTGACTTCATTCCGGGCGCGACGTACGGGACGTGCGAGTACTGCGGCAGCACGTCGACGATTCCGCAGGCGGAGGACGAGAACAAGCTGAACCGCTACAACCGCGCGAATCACTTCCGGCGGCAGTGCGAGTTCGACAAGGCGGTTGCGGCGTACGAGAAAATTCTGGAGCAGGACGACACGGATGCCGAGGCGCACTGGGGCGCGGTCATCAGCCGATTCGGCATTGAGTACGTTGAAGATCCGGCAACGCATCAGCGAATCCCAACGTGCCATCGCGTGCAGGTGGCGTCGATTCTGACGGACGAGGATTATCTCGCGGCGGTGGAGAACGCGCCGGATGAGGAGAGCCGCCGCATCTATCAGGAGGAAGCGGCGCGGATTGCAGAAATCCAGAAGGGAATTCTGGCGATTTCCGCCAACGAGAAGCCGTATGACGTGTTCATCTGCTACAAGGAGACGGACGAGAACGGTCAGCGGACGCGCGACAGCCAATGGGCGCAGGATGTCTATTATGGGCTGACCGAGCAGGGGTTGAAGGTGTTCTTCAGCCGCATCACGCTGGAGGACAAGTTAGGTCAGCAGTACGAGCCGTACATCTTCGCGGCGCTAAACAGCGCGAAGGTGATGGTCGTTATCGGCAGCCGTCCGGAGTACTTTAACGCCGTGTGGGTGAAAAACGAGTGGAGCCGCTATCTGTCGCTGATGAAGCACGACCACAAGCGGCTGCTGATTCCGTGCTATCGGGATATGGATCCGTACGACCTGCCGGAAGAACTGTCGATGCTGCAAAGTCAGGACATGAGCAAAATCGGCTTTATGCAGGACTTGCTGCGCGGGATTCAGAAGGTGATGCAGCAGCCGACGAGCGCGCCGCAGGTGGTGCGCGTGGAGACTGCAACGGCGGAAACCAATGCGCCGGGTGTGACGAGCCTGCTCAAGCGTGCCGCGCTGTTCCTGGAGGACGGCGACACCGCGAGTGCGCGCGAATACTACGACCGCGTGCTGGACATTGACCCGGAGTGCGCCGAAGCCTACATGGGCAAGGTGTGCGCTGAAACGGGCTGCCGCAAGGAAAGCGACCTTGGCGCGCTGAATTACTGCGTGGACATGCGCGGCGACTGGCAGAAGGCGGTTCGCTTTGCGTCGGCGGGGCAGAAGCAGAAATACGAGGGCTATATGGCGAGCGTCCGGGCGCGGGTGGAGGAGCACTGCCACGAACTGGCGATTGACTGCGCCTGTGCGGTGGCGGCCGGAGATGCAGAACGCTGCGAGATGGAAAGGGTACAGGAGGCTTATCAAAAAAACTGCCTAATGCTTGGAAATGAGAATACAGACTATGAAAGTACACCCAATATGTCGTGGCATTTGTCGCAGTATCAGGCGAAACGAGCTAAATTTAAGAAAATGCATGGATTAATAAATATTGCATGCATTTCTGTCTCTGACTTGAAAAATGGCGCTGAAATGTTTCAGAAAATCAAGGGTCAAGAAGAGAACACAAAGAGCTGTCTCGAAATGGCGGAGAAAATTCAAAACGAAGCGTATGATAAGGCAAAACAGGAATGGGAGACAGCGAAGGAAAATAGCTTTGATTGGGAACGGGTTTGTGAAAAACTAAATGTACAACAATTGAATGGATATCGTGATGTGAATGAACTTCGCCAAAAAGCAGAACAGCATTATACAGAATTGCGGGAAAAAGAAAAACAAAAACAAGCATTAAAAGAAAAACATCATAATATCATTATAGGAAGCTCTGTATTCATTGTACTGATAACCATTTTCACTGTGTTTTACATTGTTCCCGTTGTCAAATATCATAGAGCAATTTCGCTGGCTGAAGCTGGACAGTATGACAAAGCTATTGCTATTTTTGTATCATTGGGAGAATATCGTGATACAAAACAGCAAGTTAAGGAAACATATTACGCAAAGGGAGAAGCAGAATTTTCAGCAGGGAACTGGGATAATGCTGTAACTGCATTTAGCAACGCAGGACGTTATTCGGATGCTCCTATTCGTGCGCGAGAAGCAAGTGATGAGAAAAAGTATCAGCAAGCCGTTTCGATGCGCGAAAATGGACAATATGAAGAAGCAATAGAAGCTTTTTCGGCATTGGGAAATTACAGTGATGCTACGGAACAAATTTCTGAAACGTGGTATCAAAAAGCAATGGTTCTGCGTCAAAATGGTCAATATGAGGACGCAAATACTATTTTCTGGTCATTGGAAAATTATAACGATGCAAAGACGCAGGTTAAAGAAACAAAATATCAGCAGGCAGACGATTTAACTAATTCTGGGGAATATGATGAAGCATACGCTATTTATGCAACGATTATTGACTACAAGGATGTTGATAATATACTAACAAATAATAAGAATCTTGCAGAAGTAGCAGCTGCTGTTGCACTTGATGAGAAGTTTGCGGTAGGAAACTATGTGACTTTGGGGCGATATCCACAGATGCAATCGGGCGAGGATTTAACTTCTATTGAGTGGTTGGTGTTGGCACGAGATAAAAACAAAGCACTGCTGATTAGTCAGTATGGATTGGATGCGCAGCCCTACAATGAAAGTGAGACTAATGTGACATGGGAAAAGTGCTCACTTCGAGCATGGCTGAACGATGTGTTTTTTTCAAGAGCATTTGATACATCTGAACAGCAAGCGATTATCTTAACAACTGTGGCTAATGATAAGTCCCAAGGTTATAGTGAGTGGAACATTACTGGCGGTAGCACAACTAAAGATAAAGTGTTTTTACTGAGTTATGCCGAGGCTAAAATGTACTTCGGACTAAATGAAAATAGCAACACTAAGTCCTGTATACAACCAACAGCATATGCGATTGCGCAGGGTGTATTTGTAGACGGCGCAAGTGCCAGCTGGTGGTGGTTACGTTCGCCGGGACATGAACAATATGATGCGGCGCGTGTGGGAGCGGATGGCTCTCTTTACTATCATGATGTTCGTGACTCTTCTGGTGCTGTTCGTCCTGCGATATGGGTAGACCTTGATTCGCCTTCTTTTCAATAATATTCCACCGCCTTGCGGCGCTTCCCCTCACCCCCGGAAGCCGCCGCGTTTTTGTCGCATCCGGGCATAAAAAGTCGCAAAGCCCCCTGTAACCACTTGCAAGGCGGGTACACATGCAGTATAATCAAAATAGAATGATTTCCTTTCACATGCGCAATTTCCAGCATGAGGAATGAGATAGAGGAGGAACTGCCGTTATGAGTAAATTCGTTATCGCCTGCCCTGTCTGCCACCAGTATGTGCAGGCCAGCACGGGTCTGTTCGCAAGCCGCCGCGTCCGCTGCGCGTGCGGCAATATCATTGATGTCAAAACCGAAAGGTTAGCCAGCCGCAAGTGCCCGTCCTGCGGCAATCAGGTCGTTTTCGACCAAGCCGACGGGGTGGATGCCCGCTGTCCGGTGTGCCAATCGGCGCTGATGGTGGGGGAAGCCGTGTCGTTCCGCTGCCATCGGTGCGGCTGCCAGCTGAACGCGGACAGCACGGTGGATGAGGTGGACTGCCCCGTCTGCGGTGCGGTGAACGACGTACAGGCGGAGGTGAAGAAGGCGCAGGTGCGCGCGGAGGGCATTCCGGCGGTCATCCGCTATGAGGGCGACAATCAGACGATTGTGTGGAAGCACCCGCTGACTGATTTCACCACGGGAACGCAGCTGATTGTGCACGAAAGTCAGGAAGCCGTGTTCTTCCGCAACGGCGAAGCGCTGGATTCCTTCGGCGCGGGGCGCTACACGCTGGAAACCGCCACGCTCCCCAAAATGAACAGCATCTACCAGCTGGCGACGCAGGGCACGCCCTTCCGTGCGGAGGTCTATTTCGTCAACCTGACGACGCAGCTGGGTATCAAGTGGGGCACGCCGAGCAAAGTCGGCATGTTTGACCCGGTGACGGGCATCCATGTGGAACTGGGGGCGTCGGGCGCGTTTAACCTGCGGGTCAGCGACGCGCGGCGGCTGCTCATCCGCGTCGTCGGCACGGCAGCGGGGCTGAAGCAGGAGGAAGTCTTTAACCAGAACGGGCTGGGGTACTTCCGCACGCTCATCATGACGCAGGTGAAGGCGAATCTGGCGAAAATCATCAAGAGCAACCACATTTCCGTCCTGGAGCTGGACGAGCATCTCGACACTATCAGCCGCGGTCTGCGCGACGCCATCAACGCGGAACTGGCATCGTACGGGCTGGAAGTGCCGGAATTTTACGTCAGCAACATCGTCACGCCGGATGGTGACAATAATTTCCAACGAATGAAGCAGCAGCACGCGGATTTGTACCTGAAAACGCGAGAGGCGGAAATTCTCAAGGCGGATGTCCATCTGAAGATGATTGCCGCGCAGGGCGATGCCGACGCGGCGCGAATCGCGGGTCAGGCGCAGGCGGACATCTACCGGATGCAGGCGGAAGCCGAGGCGCAGGAGATGCGCATGAAGGGCTACACCTACCAGCAGGAGACGAGCCGTCAGGTGGGTCTGGAAGCCATGCGCAATGGCGGCGCGGCGGGCGGCATCAGCGGCATGGCGAGCGACGCGATGCAGTTAGGCGTTGGGCTGGGCGCGGTCGGCAGCGTCATTGGCATGACGAAGGACGCGATTCAACCGGTGATGCAGAGCGCCTTGACCCCGGAAGCTCCCGCAGTCGAGGGCTGGACGTGCACCTGCGGCAAGGCGGGCATCACGAGCAAATTCTGCCCGGAATGCGGCGCGAAGAAGCCCGAAGTGTGGGACTGCGCGTGCGGGCAGACGGGCATCACGAGCAAATTCTGCCCGAATTGCGGTGCGAAAAAGCCCGAAACGTGGAACTGCGCCTGCGGACAGGCGAACATCAGCAGCAAATTCTGCCCGAACTGCGGCAAGAAGCGGGAGGACTAAGCAATGAAACTGAGCAAGCACGCATGGACAATCTGGGGGATTCTTCTGGTGGTGGCACTTGTGCTGATGGTGCTGATTCCGTTCAGCCGGACGGCATCGTGGTGGATTGCGGCTATCTGCACCGTGCTGATGTTCCTGCTGGCGGCGTGGACGTTCTATGCCGCGTTCCGCAAGGATGGCTTGGAAAGCAAGATCCTGGGCTGGCCGATTTTCAAGGTGGGCGCGGTGGCGCTGGCGGTACAGGTCGTTCTCGGCTTTGCGCTGATGGGGCTGGCGGCGCTCTGCCCCGCGTGGGTGACGGTGCTGGCGGAGGTGCTGATTTTCGCCGTGACGGGCATCTGCCTGACGGTGAAGGATGCCGCGCGCGTGGTGGTATCGCAGAGCGAAGCGCACATGGCGGACAGCACCGCCGCGTGGAAGGTCATCCGGCAGAAGGCGAACGCGCTGGCCGCATCGGGGGATGCGGACATGAAGCGCCTTGCGGAGGAAATTCGCTTCGCCGACCCGATGCCCACGAGCATCGACGGGGAGATTGCAGCGCAGGTGGATGCGCTGGCGGCGGGGGCGAACGGGAAAAACGTTCAAAATTTGCTTAAACAATTAGAGCAACGAAAATTACTTTCAAAGCATGAAAAATAAGATTTTTATAATTGACGTAAGTAGGTGATTGAAGTGATATCACCAGACAATTACATCATATTTTTAAAATTTTCGGAACAAAGGTGGATAGATTCTCTTGTAAATGGAAACTTTAGTTTTTCATGCGTGGGGAAATTTATCCAACAAGCACAAGCAACTGGCGATACAGTGCAGGGAGATAGTTTTAAAGGTTATTTTGCTCGATTGAAAAAAGATGATAAACGTTTGACTATAATGCGTTCCAGATTAAAGGACGATTTGGAGGAAAGTAATGATGGAAATTATGTTCTATTAAGAAGAAAAAGTGCCTTAACTGTTCCGATTTTTTGCATTTATGGATACCAGTGCATTGATGCAGTAAATGAAGCACCTTCTTCAGGAAAAACAAGAATAAGGCATAACTTTGATGCGCGTTTGTTTGATGCGTTTGCAAACAAGTGGAATTCATCTATAGTGGCAGATGACAGAAGAGCAACATACGTTATTCTTCAAGCCAGAGCATTTGCTAATCGCATCGCGGAAATGCGAGATAAAGAATTGAAGAATATGTTAAAAAAGCAAAGAAGGGAGAGAAAAGCTCTTGCTAATCGTGTCCTTGCAGATAGAATACAGTATGATATTGATGAACGAGGTGAGTTCTTTATCAATCCGACAGACAACTACCCGGAATTGCTACACAAACGTTGTGAGTATGCATATCAGTACGAGACAAGAATTTATTTTCCTGACATACATCTTTCCCATATTTTTGATAGAAAATCGGTTGCGGTTAGCGCATTTGATAAATCAGAGTATAGAATTGATCATATGCCAATGAGGATGAATATAACAGCCGATGTTGTTAGATGGAAGAAAAAGGATGAATAAACCCATGTTCATCAAGTGCAAAATGTGCGGCGGCGACCTTTATCCCGCCGAAAATGCAACTACCTGCGAGTGCACGAAATCCAAAACAAAAGTCTCCTAACCGTCACCACAACGCCACCCTTTTGTGCTACAATACCCCCTGTCCGCTCTTCATCGGACACAAACTACTTCATGCGACAATCAGGAGCACATTCCCTCTGCTCCCCACTATCATCATCCGCAGCACGAAAGTTCACCACCTCAAAAGCACTGCCATTCCCCGTCCCCTCAATTGTATACAACCAAGCAAGCCCGCCGACCGCCTGTACAAATCACAGGCAGCCGACGGGCTTGCTTTCTTGCTTTATACTATTTCCGGATTCACCTGCGCCATCTGCTTGCGCATTTTCATCCGGAAATAGTATTATTTCGCTTGATACACCATTTCCGCCTGCTTCTGCGCAATCAGGCACAGTTCCGCCGCCTTGAAGGCGTGCGCCTGCGTCATCGCGTTTTCCGTGCGGTTCAGGCTGTCCAGAATCAAATCACCGAAGAACGGGTAGCCCGTCAAACCGGTCGCGTTGATGTACTGCTCGCCTTGGTCGTTGACGAGGAACACATGGTTGCCGCCGTCGCGCTCCGTACCGACATCCACATACTTGCGGATTTCAATGTACCCCTTCGTGCCGATGATGATGGTGCGCCCGTCGCCCCACGTCCGCAGGCCGTCCGGCGTGAACCAGTCCACGCGGAAGTAGAACGTCGTGCCGTTTGCACCGTTGATGGCGCAGTCGCCGAAGTCATCCAACTCCGGATACTGCGGATGCGCGTAGTTGGCAATGCGGCTGCGGGAGACTGTGCCGTCCTCCTCGCCCGCGTAGAACAAATACTGCTCGATTTGGTGGCTGCCGATATCGCAGAGGATGCCGCCGTACTTCTCCTTCTCAAAGAACCACTGCGGCCGCCCTGCCGCGCCCAGCCGATGCGGCCCGAAGCCCTCCACATGGATGACCTTGCCGATAGCGCCCTGCTCAATCAGGTTGCCCGCCAGCACCGCGCCTTCCACATGCAGCCGCTCGCCGTAATAGACCATGTACTTCTTGCCCGTCTGCGCCACCATCTTCTTGGCGCTGTCCAGCTGCTCCAAGGTGGTGAAGGGCGCTTTGTCGGTGAAGTAGTCCTTGCCCGCCTGCATGGCGCGCAGCCCCAGCGCACAGCGCTCGTTTGTAATCGCCGCGCCGCAGACCATGTTCGTTTCTTTGTCGTTAAGCAGTTCTTCCTCGCTCCGGGCGACTTTCACCTGCGGGTACGCCTTCACGAACGCTTCCACCTTCTTCGGGTCGGGGTCGTAGACGTACTTCAGCGTGCCGCCCGCTTCCAGCAGACCGTTTGTCATGCCGTAGATGTGCCCGTGGTCAAGGTGCGCGGCGGAAAAGATAAATTCCCCCGGCTTCACGACGGGCTGCGCCTTGCCTTTGGGCGCATAATTCATGCCGTCTGATACTTTCATCGTAATGACCTCCCATTATTTCTGCTGATAATCGCTGCCGAGCGTAATCGTGCCGTCAAGCGACGCGGCAGACGTGGTTTTCTCGTAGAAATGCGGCACGGCGCGCATCATGCCTTCCACCGTGTAGAACGGATCGTCCTTTTGCAGCGGCAGCGTGACTGTCTGCTTTGTTGCGCCTGACTTGTAGACGGCTGTAATCAGCTCAATCGTCCGGCGGCCATCCTCGCCGCCAATTGCGGGCAGGGTGTCGTTCTCCAGCGCGGAGAGGACGTTTTCCAATTCGCCCGCGTGCCCCTCGTAGGGAAGCTGCGGCTGCGCATCCACAAAATCGCGGATTTTCTGCTCTAACTCCGTATTTTCAATCGGGAAGCCGTTCGGTTTGGAGATGGACGCGTACACGCTGAACGGCGCGGCGACTTTCGCCTTCTCGCACTGGAAGACCAGCTCCTGCTCTTCGCCGTGATGCACGACGGAGGCCGTCAGCTGCGCCAGCGCGCCCGGATATTGCAGCACGGACAGCGACAAATCCTCCACCTCAGCGTTGTCGTGCGCGACGTTCGCCATCACGCTTGTCACGGCCTGCGGAAGACCCATCATCCAGCACAGCATGTCAATATGGTGGACGGCGTGGTTCAGCGTGCAGCCGCCGCCCTCCTTCTCCCATGTGCCGCGCCACCACAGGTCGTAGTAGCAGTGCCCGCGCCACCATGCCGATGTGACGGATGCGCACAGCACTTTGCCCGCAAGTCCGCTGTCCAGCAGTTTCTTCAGGTTGCTGATGGGCTGGCGGAAGCGGTTCTGGGCGATAATCGCGAGTTTCTTGCCGCTTTCATCGCGGGCGCGGAGCATTTCGTCGCATTCTTCCAGCGACGCCGCCATCGGCTTTTCGCAGACGACGTTCTTGCCCGAACGCAGGCTGTTGATGGAAATGCTGGCGTGGACGTACGGCGGCGTGCAGACGTCCACCAAGTCAATATCCTTGCGTGAAAGGATTTTCTGGTGGTCGTCGTAGACCTCCGCTTCGGTCAGGTGATAATCCTCCTTCATCTTCTGCGCCTTTTCCGGCACAATATCCACCAGCGCCACAATCTTGCAGCGCTCCGGGAAGCACAGGTAGGCTTCCACATGGGCGTGGGAGATGTTGCCCGTACCCACGATGGCAATCCGAATCATGGCATTCGCTCCTTCTTCAATACTCAACGCTGCGTGATGCGTTATCTGCATGATAGCACATTGACATCAAGATTTCTATGCGAATCTTGTTTTCAATTCGGCGGATTTGGCAGATTGTCGTCCTAATCAGACAAAACAGCAATTAGTGTCCGCCGCTGCGCTGCTTGCGGTAGGCGTTCGGAGCCATGCCCGTCATCCGCCGGAAGCTGCGCAGAAAGCCGGAATAATCGCCGAATCCGCTGCGGTCGGCTACTTCACTCAGGCTCATGTCCGTCAGCAGATTCTCCTTCGCCAGCTGCACGCGGCGGTAGAGAATGTATTCGTAGACGCTGCGCCCGGCGTAGCTTGTAAACTCGTGCGAAAGGTACGATACGCTGATGGCGAAGCGGCGCGCAATGTCTTCCAATTTTAGCGGTTCGGTGAAGTGGTCGTTGATGTATTGCAGCACATCGAAAATCACATCGTTGACAACGCTTGGCTGAATAGGAGCGGTTGTTCCCTGCACGGCTTGGCAGACCATGACCATGAAGTCGATGATGCGCCCGTAATTGCGGAACTGCACCATCTCGTCCGGCATGTCCTGCTGCGCGGAGATGTCTATCAGCAGCTGTTTGCACGCCAGCGCATCCGCCTGCGGCAGTTCATAGTAGAATTTTCCGGACTGCAGACGGCTGTCGAAGTAACGCTGGAGGTCAATCTGCCCGAAGCCAAGCTTTCGCAGCGTTTCCGGGCGCAGATACAGGAAGCCGCGCTCGTAGTTCTGCAGCGAACTGCCGCCCACCAGCCCGTGCATCCGAAACGGCGGCATGATAATCAGCTGATTGTTTTGCAGCGGAAACACGCTGCCGTCCACATAGTAGACCTTGCCGCCCTGATAGTGGATGTAAAATTCGTAGAAATCGTGGCAATGCAGCCCGCCGACGGTGTGGTGTTCCGCTATGGCATAGCACGCTTCGTACTCCGCGTCTTCGCGTCCCATCGCGTTGTAGCCGTTGATGGTCTCCGTAAATCTCATCGCTTCAGCTCCTTTCTGGGTTCAGATGCTTTGATTATACAGCAGGATTCACATATTTTCAAGCAGGATTTACATTGATTGTGCAACTTGCGTCGGCTATAATCAAATTAACGATACGGAAACGGAGCGTGACGTTCCCGTAACAGGCTGCCTCGTGCAGCGTCTCCCGTGGTTTCCCGTTGGCAGTGCCAGTCAGATGTTGGCTGATGCTGCTGGGAAAAACAGCGGGTTCTTTGCATGAATTCTATTTTGCATCCCGCAAAAGAGAGTTGTTTTTGTACACCTTTACGGAAACCATAATTCGTTAGAAATGGAGGTTTTTGCTTATGACAAATCCCGCGAAAGCCGCTGCCCCGGTGCATCCGCGCCGCAAGCGCAAGAAACACTGGCTTCAGCGCGACTGGCGGCTGTACCTGATGCTGCTGATTCCAATTGTCTGGTACATTCTGTTCTGCTACAAGCCGATGGCGGGGCTTCAAATTGCTTTCCAGAAGTACAACATGTTCAATCCCGCCAAGAGCAAGTGGATTTGGCTGAACAACTTCAAGTTCGTTTTCGGCATGAGCGACTTTGGCATCGCGCTGAAGAACACACTGATTCTCAACGGGCTGGACTTGCTCTTCGGCTTCCCCGTCCCGATTATCCTCGCCATCCTGCTCAACGAAATGCGAACGCCCATGCTCAAGAAGTTTTCGCAGACGATGCTGTACCTGCCGCATTTCCTCTCGTGGGTCATCATCGGCGGCATGGTGCTGCAGATTTTTGCGCCGACGTCGGGCGTCATCAACTCCACGCTTCTGCGCTGGGGCTGGATTTCCGAGAACATTCCTTTCCTGACGGATGGCCCGACGTGGACGTTCACCTATGTGCTGGTCGGCGTGTGGCAGTCGATGGGCTGGGGCACGATTCTCTACCTTGCGGCGATTACCGGCCTGGACATGAACCTCTTTGAAGCGGCGCGCATTGACGGCGCGAACAAGCTCCAGCAGATTTGGCATGTCACCTTGCCCGGCATCCGTTCCACCATCGTCGTTCTGCTGATTATGAACATCGGGCGTATGATGTCCATCGGCTTTGACCGCCCGTTTATCATCGGCAATACCAAGGTCAAGGACTACTGCGACGTCATTTCCACCTTCGTTTACCGCGCCGGCATTACCAACAGCCAGTTCGCCCGCGCAACCGCCATTGGTCTGTTCCAGTCCATCGTGGGCTTGGTGCTGATTACGGGCGCAAACACCGTTTCCCGCCTGTTCGACGAACAGAGTATTTGGTAAGAGGGGAGGATTTGTCATGACTGCGATTTCCACACAGGCGCATATTTGCCCTGAGAAGAAGAAGAAACTCGGTGTAGGGCAGATTATCCTCATCATCGTGATGATGCTCTTCGTGCTGATCTGCACGCTGCCCTTCATCAACGTCATTGCCATGTCAATGTCCTCCAAGTCTGCGATTCTGCGCGGTGCAGTGTCGTTCTGGCCGGTGGAATTCAACGTCGATGCCTACAAGCTCATCGTCAGCGACAATTCGATGTGGCACAGCCTGCTCTATACCATCGAACTGACGGTAATCTACACCGTGCTGGCGATGGTAATGACGATTCTGGTGGCGTTTCCGCTGTCCATGCGTCGCCTCAAGGGGCAGCGCGTCATCATGTTCTTCATCGTCTTTACCATGTACTTCTCCGGCGGCACGATTCCGATTTACCTGAACGTGAAGGAATTCGGAATGCTTGACAGCATGTGGTCGCTGATTATTCCGGGGCTGATTTCCACGTTCAACGTCATCATCCTGAAGAATTTCTTTTCTTCCCTGCCGTATGAGCTGGTGGAGGCGGCGTCGATTGACGGTGCGACGGATTTCCAAGTCCTCACCCGCATCTTCCTGCCGCTGAGCTTCTCCTCGCTGGCGACGCTTTCCCTGTTTTACGCAGTCGGCAAATGGAACAGCTTCAACGATGCGCTGTACTACATCACCTCGCGTGAACTGCAGCCCTTGCAGCTCAAGCTGTACAACCTCATCAAGGGCAGCCAGTCGGTGGAAGTCGCCGTCGCGGAGGGCAGCTCGAATGACCTGAGCACCAACGTGTCCGAATCCATTCAGTCCGCAACCATCATTTTCGCGACGCTCCCCATCCTGATTGTGTACCCGTTTGTGCAGCGCTACTTCGTGGCGGGTGTTACGATGGGCGCAGTCAAGGGCTAATACTAATTCTCATCTAAACCATGACATTCGCACAGCATCTTTTTCGCCCCGGCTTTGCTTCGTTCCGCTCGCGCGTACCTCCAGTACGCCTCGCTTCACTCAGCTTTGCCGGAACGAAAAATCTGCTATGCTCGATGCCATGTTTTAGAATCGAATTAGTATCATCATCCCACATTCCCATTGGAACGGGCGGCAAAAGCCGTTCAAGATAGAAAGGAGTACCCCTATGAAAAAGTTTCTGGCTCTGGTTTGCACGCTGTGCCTGCTGCTGACGGCGCTTCCGCTGACGGCACTGGCGGCGGATGACGATTGGGTAACGCTCAACGTCGAAATGTATGACCGCTCCATCGCAGGCTTCAACGTGGAGGACTGCTGGCAGCTGCACTACATTCAGGAGAACTTTGGTAATCCGAACCACATCAAGGTTAACTGGATTCCCGTTTCCCGCTGGGAGGAAGGCACGATTCTTTCCACCCGTCTGGCGGGCGGAACGGCCCCGGATATCTGCATGACCTACGGCACGGATTTGGTGCAGCAGTACATCGACATGGGCGGCATCCTGCCGCTGGATGACCTGCTGGCCGAATACGGTCAGGAACTGAAGGCATTCCTCGGCGACGAGGTGCTGCAGTACGGTCAGTATGACGTGGGCGCCGGCAAAGAGCAGTATTACCTGCCCGCGCGCCGCATCATCGTCGCGACGCAGAGCATGTTCATCCGCAAGGACTGGCTGGAAAAGCTGGGCATGGAAGTTCCCACGAACGTGGAAGAGCTGTATGCCTACCTGAAGGCGGCGAAGGAGCAGAAGCTGGGCGGCGAAAAAACCGTGCCGTATTCCTCCGACCTGTACGCGGCTGACCCCTTCTACGGCTGGATTTACCAGATGGATGCCTTCCTTGATTACAGCAAGATTACCGAGGAAGACTGGGTGGCGAACCACAAGTTCCACTACATGCTGCCCGGCGCGAAGGAAGCGCTGCGCTGGATGAACAAGTTCTTCAATGAGGGTCTGGTTTCCGATTACTTCGGCATTGAGAACTCCAAGCAGACCGACAGCGACCGCGTGAACGGCTATGACGGCTTCTGGGTCGGCAACTGGGATGCCGCGTGGCGCATGGAAAAGTCCTACGCGCAGGATTTGGCGAAGAACGTTCCCGGCGCGAGCTGGATTGCCTGCGACCCCTTCAAGCCCGAAAGCGGCACGACCCCGCATGAATCCTACACCGCCGCTGGTCAGGCGATTTTCATCCCCGCTTCTGTGGATGAAAAGGTTGCGGTTGCCGCGATTAAGTACCTGAACTGGATGTGCAAGCCGGAATCGCTGTATGCGCTGCAGAATGGCGAAAAGGGCTACAACTACACCGCCGTCAACGAAAACAACATTCCGACCGACCTGAAGAACATCAACGATACCGACGACGCGCACAAGATGCACGCGACCGACGGCGCGCCGATTTGCAACGGCTACTACTACGGCTCTGACGAGCTGAACTACGCCGCGACCGCCATGGACTTCCACGGCTACGAAGATGTTGTGGCGGACAGCCTTATGATTTCCAATAACGGCGCTTACGAACCTATCAGCTTCACCCGCACCATCCAGTCCCGCATTGACTATGGCACGACCATCATCTCCAAGGAAGCGGAACTGCTGGTTCAGGTTGTGACCTGCAAGCCGGAAGATTTCGACGCAACGTGGGATAAGTACACCAACGAAATCCTTTCCGCCGGCGGTCAGCAGATTATCGACGAGCAGCGTCAGGCATACAAGGATGGCGCATACCGCGGCTTCTATCCGATGGCGCAGAAGTAATAAGCGCACGCAAACTTCACAAAAAGGGGGCTGCGTCTTGGACGCAGTCCTTTTTTTCGGAATAACCCTCCTGATATTTCTGTTTTTCCCTGATTGAAATTGACAAAGAGTCTGCTTGGCTCTATGATGGGAGTGTTTCGGTATGCTTCGACTTGGAATCATCGGTGCGGGCGGCATTGCCAGCCTGCATACCCACAACATCCTGAGCGGCAAATGCCCGGAAGTGCAGCTGACCGCCATGGCAGACCGCAAGGAAAGCCGCCGAGAGTGGATTCGCGCAACCGTGCCGGACGCTGCGGTTTTCTGCGAGGGCAGCGATTTGATTGCGTCCGATACCTGCGACGCAGTGCTGATTGCAACGCCGCACTATCAGCATCCGACGCTGGCGATTGAGGCGTTCCGCCATGGAAAGCATGTCCTGTGCGAAAAGCCGGCGGGCGTGTACACCTTGCAGGTGCGGGACATGATCGCGGAGGCGGATAAGCATCCCGAACTGACCTTCGGCATGATGTTCAACCAGCGCACGAACTGCGTCTACCGCAAGGCGAAGGAACTGATTGACAGCGGCGCGCTGGGTGAAATCAAGCGCATGATCTGGGTTGTGACGGACTGGTATCGCACGCAAAGCTACTACGATGCCGGGGCGTGGCGCGCAACGTGGGATGGCGAGGGCGGCGGCGTGCTGCTCAACCAATGCCCGCATCAGCTGGATTTGCTGCAATGGCTCTGCGGGCTGCCCGTGCGGGTGCGTGCCGCCTGCCATGAGGGGAAATGGCACGACATCGAGGTGGAGGACGACGTGACCGCTTATCTGGAATTTGCAAACGGCGCAACGGGCACGTTCATTGCATCCACGGGGGACGCGCTGGGCGAAAACCGGCTGGAAATCATCGGAACGCGCGCGCGGATTCGCATCGAGAACGACCAATTGACGCTGGATACGCTCAGCGTGGATGAGCGCGACTGGTGCCCCGTGTGCAAAGAGCCGTTCGGCGTACCGGATATTCAGCACGAAATCGTGCAGACGGACGGCGAAAATCCGCAGCACGCGGGCGTGTTGAACGCCTTCGCAGCGCACATCCTGCACGGTACGCCGCTTGTTGCCGACGGGCGCGAGGGTATCCGCGGGCTGATGCTGTCCAACGCCATGCACCTTTCTTCGTGGACGAATCAGACCGTTTCGCTGCCTATTGACGAAGAACTGTTCTTGAAGCTGCTGAATGAAAAACGCAGGACATCCCGCCACAAGGACGAAGTGGATGCTGCCATCGACGTTTCCGGCAGCTTTGGAAGCACGAGAAAGTAACCTATTCCAAGGAGGAAATCAGCGTGGAGAAGATTCGCCTCGGTATTATCGGCATTGGCAATATGGGCTCGGAACACTGCCGGCTCATCCTGTCCGGGCAAACGCCGGAAATTGCGCTGACCTGCGTTGCTGATCCGCGCCAAGACCGCCGTGACTGGGCGCAGCAGACGCTCCCCGCCGGAACGGGCATCTATGCCGACGGCATGTCGCTCATCCGCGCCCATGCGTGCGACGCCGTGCTGATTGCCACGCCGCACGAGCTGCATCCGCCGCTTGCGGAGGCGGCACTCCGGGCAGGGCTTCATGTCCTGAGCGAGAAGCCCGCGGGTGTTTACACGGCGCAGCTGCACCCGGTTATCGCCGCCGCACAGGAGACGGGCAGGACGTATGCGCTCATGTTCAACCAGCGCACGAACTGTGTCTACCGCCGCCTGAAAGCGCTGCTGGATTCCGGCGAGTTAGGCGCGCTGAAGCGTGTGACGTGGGTGGTGACGGACTGGTATCGTTCACAGGCGTATTACGATTCCGGGGCTTGGCGCGCAACGTGGACGGGCGAGGGCGGCGGCGTGCTGCTCAACCAATGCCCGCATCAGCTGGATTTGCTGCAATGGCTCTGCGGACTGCCGACAACGGTGCGCGCGTTCTGCCACGAGGGCAAATGGCACGACATTGAGGTGGAGGACGACGTGACCGCCTATCTGGAATTTCCGGGCGGCGCGACGGGCGTTTTTATCGCCTCCACCGGGGAGCTGCCCGGCACGAATCGGCTGGAAATCGCCTGTGACCGCGGCAAAGTCGTCTGCGAAAACGGTCAGCTGACGCTATGGCGCTTGCCGCAGAGCGAATCCGCCTATTACCGCCGAAGCGCATCCGCATACCCCCATGCTGAGGTGCAGGTGGAGATTTTGCCGCTGGACGGGGAAAATCCGCAGCACGTTGGTGTGCTGAACGCTTTTGCGGCGCATATCCTGCACGGCACGCCGCTGGTGGCGGACGGGGCAGAGGGTATCCGCGCGCTGATGCTGTCCAACGCCATGCACCTTTCCTCGTGGACAGGCAAGCCCGTGTCCCTGCTGATTGACGAGGGCGAATTTGCGCGGCTTCTGGCGGAAAAACGCCTGCATTCAAGGAAAAAGCAGGTGAAAGAGGTCACGTTCGCGACGGATCACAGCGGGACGGGAAGGGCAAAATAGGATAGGATGAAAACTCCGGCGCACCATTGAGAAAATGGGGGAGCGCCGGAGTTTTGGCGTGCGCTTTTATCCGCCGAATTGCTTTCCGAAGCAGCCTGTGCTATACTATTCCTTGGAATCAGGAAAGCAAGTTTTGCGGGCGGCGCGTGCTATCCGTATCAGCATACAGAAAGGAACGAACGGCATGATTACGGGGGAACTGAAGAACAAGATTGACGGGCTGTGGGAAATCTTCTGGACGGGCGGGCTGACGAACCCGCTGGACGTGATTGAGCAGATGACGTACCTGATGTTCATCCACGATCTGGATGACAGCGACAACATCAAGGCGAAGGAATGCGCGATGCTGGGGCTGCCGTACACGAGCATCTTCCAAGACGGCGTGCAGATTGGCGACCGCACCATCGACGGCGCGCAGCTTAAATGGAGCGTTTTCCGCGATTTCCCGGCGGGAAAGATGTACAGCGTGGTGCAGGAGTTTGTGTTCCCGTTCATCAAGGGGCTGCACGGCGACAAGAACAGCGCGTACTCGAAGTACATGGGCGACGCGATTTTCAAGGTGCCGACGCCGCTGATGCTGGACAAAATCGTCAGCGCGATGGATGTCATCTACGAGCAGATGGCGCACCTGCAAAGCGCGGACACCCGCGGCGACGTATACGAATATCTGCTGAGCAAGCTGGCGACGGCGGGAGTCAACGGGCAGTTCCGCACACCGCGCCATATCATCCGCATGATGGTGGACATGATGGCACCGCGCGCGGACGAAATCATCTGCGACCCAGCGTGCGGCACATCCGGCTTTCTGGTGGCGGCGAGCGAGTACCTGAAAGCAAACCGCAAGCAGGAAGTCCTCTTCAATCGGCAGAACAAGGCGCACTATATGAACAGCATGTTCCACGGCTACGACATGGACCGCACCATGCTGCGCATCGGCGCGATGAACATGATGACCCACGGCGTGGATAACCCGTGCATCGAGTACCGCGACAGCCTGTCCGACCAGAACACCGACCGCGGCCGCTACACGCTGATTCTGGCGAATCCGCCGTTCAAGGGGTCGCTGGATTACGACATCGTCAGCGCCGACCTGCTGAAAGTCTGCAAGACGAAAAAGACGGAGCTGCTGTTCCTCGCCCTGTTCGTGAAGATGCTGAAAGTCGGCGGGCGCTGCGCGTGCATCGTGCCGGACGGCGTGCTGTTCGGCTCATCGGCGGCGCACAAGGCGATTCGGCAGGAAATCATCGACAACAACCGCCTGGAAGCGGTGATTTCGATGCCCAGCGGCGTGTTCAAGCCCTACGCGGGCGTATCCACCGCGATTTTGATTTTCACCAAGACCGGGCATGGCGGCACGGACAAGGTGTGGTTCTACGACATGCAGGCGGACGGCCTCACCCTCGACGACAAGCGCACGCCCACCCCCGACAACGACATTCCCGACATTGTGGCGCGCTTCCACGCCCTCGAAGCGGAGGAAACCCGCCAGCGCACGGACAAGAGCTTCTTTGTGCCGAAGGAAGAAATTGCCGCAAATGGCTACGACCTGAGCATCAACAAATACAAAAAGACCGAATATCAGGCGGTGGAGTACCCCTCGACGCAGGAGATTATGGCGCAGATTGATGCGGATATGGCACGGCTGGGGGAGGTTTTGGAGGAATTGAGGGGGATGATGGGATGATGAAACTTGGCGATATTTGTTCATTTCAATCGGGAGGAACACCGTCTCGAAGCAACTCTAAATACTTTAATGGCACTATTCCGTGGATAACGACAGTGGCTTTAACAGGTGGCGTTATTGATGAAAACAGCGCGGTTGAGTTCATTTCAGATGATGCTATTAGACAAAGTGCGGCAAAAATCGTAAAGCCATATTCGATTATGGTTGGAACAAGAGTTGGTGTTGGAAAAGTAGCAATAAACAGTGTTGCAATGTCAACCAGTCAAGACGTTGTTTCCTTGATTGATATTGATGAAACCAAATGGAATAAGATGTTCCTTGTTAAGTTTATTCAAGCAAAGAACAATTTTCTTAATTCACAAGCGCGTGGCGCCACAATTAAAGGAATCAAAATTGAAGTCCTTGCAGAACTTGAACTTCCTGATATTGACCTCCCCACACAGCGATGGATTGCTGACACGCTTGATAAGGTGGCGGAGGGAATTGGACTGTGCAGGAAGATGTTGGGGGAGCTTGACTTGATGGTCAAGGCGAAGTTTGGGGAGATGTTTGGAAATATTCCGGAAACAGAATTTGTAACAATGGGAAGCGTATGCTCACTTATCACTGATGGCACACATCAACCGCCTAAATTTGTAGATAGTGGAATACCATTCTTATTTGTATCGAACATTACAACAAATATGCTTACCTATAATGCCGAGAAGTTTATTTCGGCTGAGACTTATGCGGAACTTATGAAGCGTACTCCTGTTGAGATAGGAGATATTTTGCTCTCAACGGTTGGGTCATATGGTCATCCTGCAATCGTTAAGTCAAATAAACAATTTTCATTTCAACGACATATTGCTTTTTTGAAGCCACGACATAACATAATTGACAGCACTTTTCTGCACAGTGCAATTCTTACGGCTGGTGTTCAAAGGCAAATTGAAGCGAAGGTAAAGGGAATTGCGCAAAAAACATTGAATTTATCTGAAATTAGAACATTGCGTTTTCCTTTGCCGCCATTGCAAGAACAAGAACGCTATGCTGCGCTTGTCAAAAACATTAATAAATCAAAATTGACAATTCAGGAAATCCGTGATAAAATGGAAACGGAAAAACTTGCGCTAATGCAAGGGTACTTTGGGTGACATAGTGGATGGAGGAGGAAATATATGGGGGTTATTCATAGATTACTTAGAATGACGCATGTTATTCCAACATATAGCGTAGGAGAAGTATTTGGATGCGACGAGATACCGCCTCAAAACTGTCCCACCTTCATTGAAAGGGAGGTACATAGAGAATTTGTTAACGCAATTGAAACAAATAATATTATTGTTGTTTATGGAGAATCAAGACAGGGAAAAACATGGACAATTCAGCGATATTGTCCCAATCAGTTACGCATAGGCTGCGTAGGAACAGCGACTATTGAAGAAATAAAAGCAGATATGCTAAAAGCGGTAGGAATTGAAGGGAGGCATGTTGAACATACTATAACCGGAACTACTGGTTGTAATGGGAGAGTGTCAACTACAATTGGAAATCAGATGCTTGGTGAAGCAGGTATTGAATCAGCTACATCAGTGTCACATTCAGAAACTTTGAAAACAGAATACGATTTTAATAAACCACAAACAAATACTGAATTTATGCAATTGATAAAAGACGCTACGATGGAACAATATTTTGTATTTGATAATTTCCATTACTTAGATCCGAAGGTTCAGGGAGAGTTTTGCTCTTTGCTAAAGGAGTTTAATTACAATGATATTAAGATTATCATAATTGGGGTTTGGAAGGATTCGGCACGAATTACATCTTTAGCACCTGATTTGCTCAATAGATGCCAACATATTGATATTGGTTCTTGGGATGATGCTGAATTGGATGAAGTAATACACAGAGGCGAAAAGGCTTTAAATGTACAATTTGATGAGTATTCCAAGACTATTGCAAAAAAATGTTGCGCCAATAATATTGGAATTTTTAAAACGTTTCTGCTGAAAACAGTTCAGGCATATCATGTATATGAAACTGGTGATAGTTTGGTATATATTAATGACAAGGCCAAAACAGACCACGCAATTGAAAATGTAATTGATGAGGCGCGTATTCCATTACAAGATCGAATTAAGAATTTAGCAGTTCCGCGTAGAAAGAAAAGCCAGTCGAAATACCTGAGATTAAAAATTGTAGCCGCTGTTCTTAGAATTGTTAGTTCTGATCCCATTGCCAAAACGCAAAAAGGTATATCCATAGAAAGAATACAGAACGAAATCAATGAAATTTGCAATCAAACAAAGGAAAACTCCATTGATATAAGTAACCTTACGAAAGAAATCGGTGAATTACATTTAAAAGAAGAAAATAGAGAAACAAAGGTGAATTACATTCCATTGTTTTACTATGAAAAAAGCAACAGGCGCTTGCTTGTGATAGAACCGACTATATATGTATTGGTTGAATACGATAGCAATATAATCAAGAAAATGGTTGAAGAACTTTTAGATTACAAATAATGCTCTTCTGTTGTTATTCAAATACGCACTCGAAAGTGAGGAATAATATGTCCAATTTCTCCCCCTACCTCTCCATCCCGTCCTTCGCCGCGTTCGCCCCAATCGCCGAATCCGCGGAGAAAATCCTGTCCATCGACCCCGCGGCGTGCGTCCTCAACTGCCGCCGGGCGATGGAGGCGGCGGTCAAGTGGATGTATGCGGTGGACGGGTCGCTGGTCGTGCCGTGGGATGATAAGCTCGTCACCCTCATCAATACCGAGGAGTTCCGCGGCATCGTGGATGAGCAGCTGATTTTTCGCTTGGATTTCATCCGCCGCATGGGGAATAACGCCGCGCACGGCGGCAAGGTCATCACCCGCGAACAGGCGGTGCTGTGTCTGCAAAACCTGTTCGTTTTTTTCGATTTTCTGGCGTACTGCTACGGCGAAAATTACACCGAACACACCTTTAATCCCGCTTTGCTGGCGGAGCAGAGCGCACAGCCGACCCCGCCCGCGGTGGACGAGGACGCCGCGCGCAAGCTGGATGCGCTCATCAAAGAGAATGCCGCACTCAAGGAACAGCTGACGCAGCGCCGCGAAGAGCAGCATCAGACGTATGTGCCGAAGCCGCTGGAAATTTCCGAATACAAGACGCGAAAACTGTATATTGATGCAATGCTGCAGGATGCCGGCTGGGTTGAGGGAAAGAATTGGCTGAACGAGGTCAAGCTGCCCGGTATGCCGAACAAGAGCGAGACGGGCTATGCGGATTATGTCTTGTACGGCGACGATGGCAAGGCGCTGGCGATTGTGGAGGCGAAGCGCTCCTGCGTGGATCCGGCGGTGGGGCGGCAGCAGGCGAAACTGTATGCGGATATTATCGAGAAGCAGCAGGGGCGGCGTCCAGTAATCTTCTTAACCAACGGGTTTGAAACGAAAATCGACGACGGGCAGTATCCGGAGCGCAAGTGCGCCGCTATCTGGTCAAAGCGCGATTTGGAGAAGTTGTTCAACCTGCTGCGGATGCGCACGCATTTGGACAATATTGTGGTGGACGAGAACATCGCCGGACGGTACTATCAGGAGAACGCAATCAAGGCTGTTTGCAACACTTTTGATGCGCGCAACCGCCGCAAAGCACTGCTGGTAATGGCGACAGGTTCGGGCAAAACGCGCACGGTGATTGCGCTGTGCAAGGTGCTGCTGGAACACGGCTGGGTGAAGAATATCCTGTTTCTGGCGGATAGAAACTCGCTGGTCACGCAGGCGAAACGCAGCTTCGTGAACCTGCTGCCGGAACTTTCGGTTACGAATCTCTGCGAAGAGCGGGACAATACCACGGCGCACTGCGTCTTCTCGACCTACCAGACGATGATGAACTGCATCGACGCCATTGAGGATGCGGAAGGCAAGCTGTTCACGGTCGGGCACTTTGATTTGGTCATCTGCGACGAGGCGCACCGCTCTATCTACAACAAATATCGCGACATTTTTACCTACTTTGATGCGCCCTTGGTTGGTTTGACGGCGACGCCGAAGGATGAAATCGACAAGAATACTTATGCACTTTTTGATTTGGGCAACGGTGCGCCGACGTATGGCTATGAATTAGCGCAGGCAGTCAAAGACGGCTATCTGTGCGACTTCGTATCGGTAGAAACGACGCTGAAGTTCATTCAGCAGGGCATTGTATACGACGAATTGACCGACGAGGAGAAAGAGGAATACGAGGCGAAATTTGCAGATGAAAACGGCGATGTGCCGGAATGCGTGATGCCATCCGCGTTAAACGAATGGGTATTTAATGAGGATACCATTCGCAAGGTGCTGAATACGCTGATGACCGACGGGCTGAAAATTGACTACGGCAGCAAAATCGGAAAGAGCATCATTTTCGCCAAGAATCACACGCACGCGGAGAAAATCTTGGAGATTTTCAACCGCGAATATCCGCATTTGTACGGCTATGCGAAGGTAATCGACAACTACATGACTTATGCGCAGAGCGCTATCGACGAGTTTTCCGACCCGCAGAAACTGCCGCAGATTGCTATTTCGGTGGATATGCTCGATACGGGCATCGACGTGCCGGAAGTGTTAAACCTTGTGTTCTTCAAGAAGGTGATGAGCAAGGCAAAATTCTGGCAGATGATAGGCCGCGGCACGCGCCTCTCTCCGGGGTTGATTGACGGCAAAGACAAGGACAAGTTCTATATTTTCGACTTCTGCGGAAACTTCGAGTTTTTCCGCATGAGCAAAGGCAATGCCAATGCCAGCGCACGCTCGCTTCAAGGAGCGCTTTTTTCGTTGAAGGCACAAATGGCGTTCAAATTGCAGGACGCAGTGTACAAAACCGACGAATTGTCCGCATTCCGTCAAACTTTGGTGGATGACATGGTGCGCAAAGTATCGGAATTGAACCAAGACAACTTCGCCGTCAAACAGCATCTGAAATTCGTTGAATTGTATACAAGCCCGAACCGATATCAGTCATTGAGCTACGAGGACACGCTGATGATGCAGCAGGAGTTAGCGCCTCTGCTTTTGCCGGAGCCGGATGACCCGAAGGCGCTGCGCTTTGACGCGCTCTTGTACGGCATGGAGCTGGCGCATCTCGCGGGACTGCCGTACAATCGGGCGCATCACGACCTGCTGAAAAAGGCGGAGGCGCTCAGCAAAATCGCCAATGTGCCGGAAATTGCGGCACAATCGGCACTGCTGGAGAAAATACTGCATACCGATTATGTGGAAAATACGGGAGTGGATGAATTGGAGAAAATCCGCAAAGCCCTGCGTGATTTGATGAAATACATCACAAACGAGCAATCCGCTTACGAAACAGGCTTTGGTGATGAAATCCTTTCCATTGAATGGAAACAGTCGGAATTGGAAAACGACGACTTGCAAAATTACAAAATGCGGGCTGAGTTTTACGTCCGCCAGCATCAGAATGAATTGGCGATTGCGAAACTCAAGATGAATGTTCCGCTGACGGACAGCGACATTACCCAGCTAGAGGAAATTCTCTGGAGCGAAGTCGGAACAAAGCAGGATTACGAAGCCGAGTACGGAAAGAAGCCGCTGGGCGAGTTCATCCGCGAAATCGTCGGGCTGGATATGAATGCCGCAAAAGAAGCATTTTCCGCTTATTTGACCAATGTAAATCTGGACAGCCGGCAAATCTATTTTGTGAATCAAATTGTGGAGTACATTGTGCATAACGGCATGATGAAGGATATGTCGATTCTACAGGAAGCACCATTCATCGATCAGGGCAGCATCATCGAGGTGTTTACGGATTTGTCAGTGTGGAAGGGGATTAAGGGCGTGATTGACACAATCAACGCCAACGCCTGCGGTGCATAAGCCGCCAATGGCCATCAAGAACTGCGGCTGTGCCGCTGACAGATCTGGAAGCCGAGAAAATCAAGTAAATCACAATTGAATATCACCCTTTTCCGACCTGTGCCTGCACCCGCGGGCGCGGGTCTTTTCTGTGTGCGCCCGGCATGAGCAACAACTAAGTGGTGAAAGACCACAACGCGCTCGGCAGTAGGAAGCGTTAGCCGAAGGCAAGGGTGTCCATCGTGAGGTGGAATCTGAAGGAAGCCGGATGTCAGCAGGAAAAAAATGCTGGCGGGCAAACTCCCGAACCGACGAACAGAAATCACATAGAAGGCCGTACAGGGACGGACGAGTGTGCT
>OGRE01000946.1_pt1 | contig 27305 bp, 24 predicted proteins | sample 1553421 | NCBI WGS metagenome assembly OGRE01 (sample SAMEA2580076, study PRJEB22360) | human gut metagenome | biome: human gut; feature: human-associated habitat; material: faeces | place: Denmark | collected 2008/2010 | reverse complement strand
TTCTTGGCCACGATGCACTCGGCGATGTTGCGCTTTTCCGAATCCCCTTTATAGTAATCGTCACGATACAGGAACATGACGATATCGGCATCCTGCTCAATGGCGCCGGACTCACGCAGGTCCGACAGCATGGGGCGCTTGTCCTCACGCTTTTCGTTGGCACGGGACAGCTGGGACAGGCACAGCACCGGCACCTGCAGCTCCTTGGCCATGATCTTCAGCATACGGCTGATGTCCGACACCGCCTGTTGGCGGTTCTCGCCGCTATACCCCTTTCCGCCGGCGGAGGTCATCAGCTGGAGGTAGTCAATGACCACCAGCCCCAAGTTGTCGATGCGGCGGCACTTGGCGTTCATGTCCGCCACCGTCAGCAGGGGATTATCGTCGATGCGGATATCCAGACGGCTCAGGGAGGAGGCGCCCTCAGCGATCTTCACCCAGTCGCTCTCCCGGAGGTCGCCGCTGATGAGGCGGGTATTTTCGATGAGGCCCTCGCTGGCCAACAGGCGGGTCACCAGCTGGTCACGGGACATCTCCAGCGAGAAGACGGCCACCGTCTGGCCGGACTCCTTGGCGGCGTTCAGGGCCACGTTCAGAGCCATACTGGTCTTGCCCATGCCGGGACGGGCGGCCAGCAACAGCAGGTCCGACTTGTTCAAGCCGTTGATCTTACCGTCCACCGCCGAAAAGCCGGTGGACAGACCCGGCAGGGTCTTGCCCCCCTGCGCGCTGAGCTCCGCCAGATGCTCCATGACCTCCTGCAGCACCACCTGAATGGTGGCCATGCTCTGGGCGCTGCGGCCCCGGCGGATGGCGTAGATCTTCTGCTCCGCCGCCTCCAGCACGTCGCCGGGGGCGCCGGTCCCCTCCTGCACCATGGCGGTGATCTCCGCCGCCGCTGCGGCCACCGACCGCAGCAGGGCCTTCTCACGCACCAGACGCACATACTCCAGCACATTGGCGGAAGTGGGTGTCACCTCCATCAGCTGGGCCAGATACGCCCGTGTGCCATCGTTGGCGAGGCCCGCCTTCTCCAGCTCCCCGGCCACGGTAAGTCCGTCGATGGGGCGGGAGTAGACGAACATGGTGTAGATGGTTTCGAAGATCTCCCGGTTCTGGCGGAGGTAGAAATCGTCCGGCTGAAGCTGGTCCATCACGTCCTTGACGCAGGCGGCGTCAATGAGCATGGAACCCAGCACGGCCTGCTCTGCCTCTGTGGAGTGCGGCATTTGCCGCAGAAGCAATTCATCCATGAGGGAACTCCTTTCGGGGATTTTTCTGAAGGGGGTGTGCTTTTCTTTTTGCCTCCGGCGGGGGCTTTTTGTTTGCCTCCGGCGGGGGCTTTTTGTCAACAGCGACAAAAAGTATGCAAAAACGTCGTTTGAAACCGATGGTTTCAAAGCCTCCTTGACTCTCAAGAGCCTTGCTTGTTATGGGACGTAAAGGGAATCGACTTAGCAACAGACCCGCTGCCGCTCCCACTCAGAGGAAGGGGCGTGTGGGTCTGCCGCCGTGGAGGACGGATTGCCACAGCCAGTGTGCGCACTGGCTTCGCAATGACACTTCTTTTTCATGTCATTCCGAGGAAACCGTCGAAGCGCCGCCTGTGGCGGATGAAGCGAGGCGGTTTCGAGGAAGTGTCCCGGTTTTCACGCCACAACGTGGCTGGAAACCGGTTGACACGACGGTGAAAGCTTTTTGCTGCTGTTGGCAAAAAGTATGCCGTCGGAGACAAAAAGGCAGAAAGTCACCCGTCGGAGACAAACAGAAGGGACTGTCAAGCCCCAAAAGCGCCGGCAAGACCAAAGGGAAGTTACTTCTCCTCGCAGACCAACACATAGACGGTTCCGGTGATCTCGAAGCCCAGCTTGGCCTTGACCTCGAAGCTGCCGAAGGTCTTGATGGGCTCCGCCAGCACCAGCTTCTTGCTGTCCAGCTCCATATCGTGCTGGGCCTTCAGCTGCTCGGAGATCTCCTTGGCGGTGACGGCACCGAAGAGCTTGCCGCCGGCGCCGCCCTTGGCGGCGATCTTCACCTGACAGCCCTTCAGCTTCCCGGCAAGCTCCTGTGCGGCGGCCTTGGCCTCTGCGTCGGCCTTGGCCTTGGCCTTGGCCTGCAGCTTCATGGTGTTCATGGCATCGGCGGTAGCCAAAACCGCCAGATTCTTAGGAAGCAGAAAGTTGCGGGCGTAGCCCTCGGCTACCTCGATCATCTGGCCCTTCTTGCCCTTACCCCGGACATCCTGCTGCAAAATCACTTTCATGGAATTATTCCTCCTTATTCTTCAAAATACTTATCAATGGCACGCAGCAGCGTGGCCTTCGCCTCCGCCACCGTCATGCCGGAGCACTGGCCGCCGGCGGTGGTGGAGTTGCCTCCGCCCCCCAGCGTCTCTACCAGCACCTGTACGTTGATCTCGCCCAGAGAGCGGGCGGAGATGTAAATGCCGTCGTCCTTGCGGTACAGCACGAAGGAAGCACGGACCCCCTGCAGGGTCAGCATCTCATCGGCGGCCTTGGCGGCAATGACCCGGTCGCACTCCTGATCCAGCGCCGCAATGGCGATGTCGCCGTGGTAGAGCTCCGCCCGGCGGATGATATCGTAGCGGGAGATCATGGACTGGAGGTCGCTCTGGAACATCCGCTGTACGTCCGCCGTATCCGCCCCGGCCCGGCGCAGGTACGCTGCCGCCTCGAAGGTGCGGCCGCCGGTGCGGTTGGTGAAATTCTTGGTGTCCAGCACGATGCCGGCCAGCAGCGCCTCGGACTCCGCCTTCAACAGGTCGCCCGGCTCGATGAGGTACTGGAGCAGCTCCGTCACCAGCTCCGACGCTGAGGAGGCGTAGGGTTCGTGGTAGTTCAGGGCCATCTTGTCGATGTAGCTGCTGCCCCGGCGGTGGTGGTCGATGACCGCCACCCGGTTGCAGGCGTCCAGCAGAGGTTCGGACTCCACGCTGCCGGGGCGGTTGGTATCCACCACCACCAGCAGCGTCTCCGGCTGGACCCGCAGGAAGGCATCATCGCCGCTGAGGAAGGCCCCCTGATACTCCGGCAGGGCCTGCAGGCGGCGCAGCATCGGATGGGCGGCGTTATTCTCCGTATCGATGACGATGCGGCACTTCTTGCCACGTTTGCGGGCGATGGCGCACACGCCTGCGGCGGCGCCCAGTGCGTCCATATCCGCATAGCTGTGGCCCATGACGTAGACCTGCTTGGCCTCGTCGATGAGCTCCGCCAGCGCATTGGCCATGACCCGTGACTTCACCTTGGTGCGCTTCTCCGTAGCCTTGGAGCGGCCGCCGTAGAACTCGAAATTCAGCTTGTCCTTCACCACTGCCTGATCGCCGCCGCGGCTCAGGGCCATTTCCAGCGCCACGGAGGCGTTTTTGAACAGGGCCTCGAAGCTGTCGGCATCCCGGCCCACGCCGATGGACAGGGTGGCTGCTACGCCCTCCCCGGCCACCACCTCACGGACGGCATCCAGCACGTCGAAGCGCTTGGCTGCAAAGTCGGAGAAGCTCTTCTCCTCGAACACAAAGAGGTAGCGGTCCCGGTCGTATCTCAGCATCATCCCCTCGCTGCCGGCGGACCACTGGCTCAGCTTTTCCTCCAGCATGGCCCGCACCGCAGAGCGCTTGCCCTCCGGGGTGGCCTTCATCAGGTCCTCGTAGTTATCCACCATGAGGATGGCTACCACCGGCCGGGTCAGCTCCAGCGTCCGGCGCATCTCCTCGGTGTCGGTGACGTCCATCCAGTAGGTGGTGGCCAGTGCGCTCTGGCCGCCCTCCGGGTGGCTGACGCCGCCGAACACTCGATAGGTGCGGTGGTTCCACACCACGGTCTCCGGTGCCTCGGTCTTGCCCTCCAGCAGCCAGTGGAAGGAGATATTGGGGAACACCGTCTCCAGATGGGCATCGAAGATGCCCTCCCGCTGCTCCGTCAGCTGAAGGAAGCTCTCGCTGCTCCAGAGGATATCCTCCGTGGCCAGATCAAAGACCATCATGGGCAGGGGGGTGAAGAGCATATTGCTGGAGCGGGCGGAGTCCATGCCGCCGTAAAACCGCTGGATATACTGGCGCAGACTCTGCTGGGTAGCCTTGCTGCGGCGGCGGCCCAGCAGGAAGAAGGCCACGGCGGCCACGCCCTCGCCAATGGCGAGGCGCACGTCAAAGGGGATCGCTGCCAGGGCAAACAGCACCAGGCACAGCGAGAAGATCGTGATATTCGTCCGGAGGAGTCGGGCGATCCGTTTATTCAAGGCGCATCCCTCCCTGTTTTGGCGGAGTGCGCTGTTCCGCCATTTTGAATTACATTATTATAGCATAGTTTTTCCTCTGCTACAACGTCTTTCTTATCGGTTTGAAAAAGTCTTTTCCGGGGTATTTTTTCGGCGGAGGGATCGGGGAAATGCGGGCTTTGCGAGGGGCGGCGAAAAAAGGGGGAAAGAAAGGCTGTACAAATGCGGAGAAATATGATATACTTTGTGTAAATCGTTGAAAAGCGATGGCCTTTTTTGTATTTTTTGCGGAGGCGGCGGGCCTTCGTGATCAAATAAACGAGGGGGTTCCCCCTCACCACTTTTGCACAGGACAGTCGGGCGGGCCGCCGGACTTCTCCGGCGATACAGCGCCGCAGAGAAACGTCGGGAGCCGCCTCTATTTTGCCGTGTCCGTTTGCGGAGCAGCTGCGTCCGCCGACGGGCAGTCTGTCTGTGCGCTACTTATCTTGTAAAGGAGAATATACAACACATATGGCAGAAAAATTGAAGATCATTCCTCTGGGCGGTCTCAACGAGATCGGCAAGAACATGACCGCCTATGAGTACGGCGGGGAGATCATTGTGGTGGACTGCGGCATGGCATTCCCCGGCGATGATATGTACGGCATCGACTGCGTCATCCCCGACGTCACCTATCTCATCAAGAACAGATCCCGGCTGCGGGGTCTGTTCATCACCCATGGCCATGAGGACCATATCGGGGCCATCCCCTACGTCCTCAAGCAGGTAAATATGCCCATCTACTGCACCCGCTTTACCGCTGGACTCATCAAGCTGAAGCTGCAGGAGCACCGGCTGCTGGACAGCACCAAGCTGGTGACGGTGGAGGCGGGCCAGACGGTGAAGGCCGGAAAATTTCAAGTAGAATTCATCCATGTGAACCACTCCATTGCCGACTCCGTGGCCTTCGCCATCCACACCCGCATGGGCGTGGTGGTCCACACCGGCGACTTCAAGATCGACTCCACCCCCATTGACGGGGAGGTCATCGATCTGGCCCGGTTCGGCGCTCTGGGCAAGGAGGGGGTGCTGGCGCTGCTGGCGGACTCCACCAACGTGGAGCGCCCCGGCTACACCATGAGCGAGCGGCTGGTGGGCAAGACCTTCCAGCGGCAGTTCACCGGCTGCAAGCAGCGCATCATCGTCACCACCTTCGCCAGCAACGTCCACCGCATCCAGCAGATCATTGACGCTGCCGCCGCCTGCGGGCGGAAGGTGGCCGTTACCGGCCGCAGCATGGAGAACATCATGAAGGTCTCCACGGAGCTGGGGTATATGAAGATCCCCAAGGGCGTGCTGATGGACATCAACCGCATCAAGGGCCTGCCGCCCCAGCAGCAGGTCATCATCACCACCGGCTCTCAGGGCGAGGAGATGAGCGCCCTGTACCGGATGGCGTTTTCCACCCACAAGCAGATCGATATCGGGCCCCAGGACAAGGTCATTATCTCCGCCTCCGCCATCCCCGGCAACGAGGTGACGGTGGGCCGGGTCATCAATGAGCTGTTCCGCAAGGGCGCCGACGTGGTATACGACAAGGCGGATATGCTGCACGTGTCGGGCCACGCCTGTCAGGAGGAGCTGAAGATCATCCACGCCCTGACCAAGCCCAAGTTCTTCATTCCCCTGCACGGTGAGCAGCGGATGCTGCAGATCCACAAGCGGGTGGCGGAGGCCATGGGCATGGACCCCCGGAACATCTGCGTGGCCGAAAACGGCTCTGTCATCGAACTGACCACCAAGCACATGAAGTGCGAGGCCTCCGTACCCGCCGGAGAGGTCTTTGTGGACGGCTCCGGCGTGGGCGAGGTGGGTGCTGTGGTACTCAACGACCGGAAGCTGCTGGCCGAGGACGGCATGGTGGTGGTGGTACTGAGTATGTCCTCCCACGACCACCGGCTGCTGTGTGAGCCGGAGATCGTCACCCGCGGCTTCGTGTATGTGAAGGAATCCGAGGAGCTTTTGCAGGAGCTGCGGGAGCTGGCCATGTCCACAGTGGACGGAATGGCTGCCCGGCGGCGCAAGGACGACAACGAGGTGTGCCGTGCCGTGCGCTCGGCGGTGAGCAGCTACCTCTATAAACACACCAAGCGCAGCCCCATGATCATCCCCATGGTCACAAAGCTGTAAGAAGGATATAGGAAAACCGCTGGCCGTTACGGCCAGCGGTTTTTTAATGTCAGCGGCGGTCCCGATAAACCGGACATCTCCGATACTCTTCGCCGTAATCGGGGTTGCAGGTGTACTTCACCTGCGGGTCATTGGTGGCAAAGTGCTTGCCGCAGAGCTTGCAGACATACTCGTCATTGTCGTAGCTACTGAGGCAGGCCTTGCTGATGTAGTCCAGATAATAACAGCGAGCCATGATGTGTTCCTCCTTGTTAAAATTAAAAGTGTTTGGTTGGCTTCAGCCGCATGACGACGATTCGACCGTCATCCTTATATTCAATAGAATAATCCTCTCCCAGAATTTCCCTGATGGCTTCCGCCAGTGCGGCTTGTTGACGAACAAACACACAATCGGTAACGCCAAGATTCTGAATCGGATGATATTCATAGGAAAACGCTTTACTATCGGTGAGTTCAGGGACACGATGCGCTAAAAAATCATAGCTGCGCACCATCCCGTCTGTACGTCCGGAGGCACCGCTTTTGTCGATGACGATCTCCTCCGGATTGCGCTCCGTCCCGTCGCAAATGGTCTTTAGGATTTCCCTTGTCAACGGGCTATTTTTATACCGCTTTACCAGAGACGTTCGGTATCGCTCCGCTTCTTCTTCCGCCTGCTGTTTTCGCTTGCGATCCTGCATTTGCACGGCCTGCCACTGTTGTTCCTTTTCCGTCTTTTTTGTAAAATCCCACAGAGCCGAAAGTAGGAAACACAGCACTGCCACACCAACGATTCCAATTAGCACTTCCACTCTTCATCACCATCTACTTTCCACAGTATTTTTTCTCATTATATCTATTTAAAATAGTTATGTCAAGAAAATATCCTAAATAACCGGATAAGATTCAGCAGACTATATAGTACAATTATCAAAAAGCGTGGAGGTGGGTCATGGAGAAGAAGCAGTTTGCCCGACGGATGTCACAGCTGCGGCAGGCCAAGGGCGTATCGGCTCGTGATATGAGTCTTTCGCTGGGACAGAGCGCCGGGTACATCAACAACATCGAAAACGGCGTGAATCTGCCGTCCATGTCCACGTTCTTCTACATCTGTGAGTATCTGGGCGTGACGCCGGAGGAATTTTTTGCAGCAGAACTCGCAGACCCGGTACGTCTGTTGTCGCTGAGCAAATCCCTGCGGCGGCTCAGCAGCCGCCAGTTGGAATTGTTGGAGCAGCTGGTACAGGAAATGAAATAAATCGCTCTCCTCAAGGGGGAGGGCGATTTATTCTGTCTCGGATATTGCTGTAAGCGGACAAGGCCACCCTTTTAGCAGGGTGGCCTTGCTCACTAAATCAGCTCTCTGCGCTTACTGCACCTTGGTGCCGTCGATGGTGACGGTGAGGTGAGCGGCGTCCATGCTGTTCTTGTTGGCCCACAGGGTGGAGCCCGTATTCTTGCCGGCTGCGAAGCCGTTGACCGTGGCGTTGTTGACGGTCAGGGTGTAGGTGGCATTGTAGTCGTTGCCCACCTCGATGGCAGCCTTACCGGCAGCGCCGCTCTTGCGGTCGTTGAAGGTGCAGTTGTTCACCACCAGATCGGTGGGCTTCTCGGCGGTGGCCTGACCGTAGAGGAGGACGGCCTTGCCGTTGGTGTTGAAGGTGCAGCCCTCGAAGGTCACGTCCGTACCGCCCCAGGTCCAGATAGAGTACTGGTTGGCCATCGTGTTATCGAAGGTGCAGTTGATGAAGTTGGCCTTGCCGTACAGAGTCAGCTTGCCCTTGATGGTGCAGTTGCGATAGACCAGCTCGTCGCAGACGATGCCGTCAAAGCTGCCCTCACCGGCCTGAACGGTCACATTCTCAAAGGTGAAGGTGGAGCCGCGCTGATAGTTCAGCCGGCCGCCCTCGGCACCGGTGGCGTTCGTGATGACGTCCACGGTCTGAGTGCCGTCACCCACGAAGGTGATGTTGCGGGCCTTGGCGCCCTCGTTGGCGATGCCGTTGTCCAGCGTCAGGGTCTGGTCGGCGGGCATGATGACCGCAACGTCCTTGGTCGCAGAATCGGTGATGGCGTTGTTCAGGTCTTCCTGCGTGCCGGGGATCACGCCGGTACCCTTGACCACGGTGTACCAGGTGTCATCGCCGTGCTTCTCGGAGACCACGGAATAGCCGTCAGCCACGAAGCTGCCGCCCAGATTGTCGTCGCCCTGGGAGGGATCGTAGTTCACGAAGGTGCCGCCCTTGACGGTGATGGTGCCGGGATTGTCGTTCTTCTGGTTCAGCACATAGTAGAAGCCATGCCAGTTGTAGTTGGTATAGAAGAAGCCGCCCTCGATGATGATGTTGCCGCCGTTGCTCTCCACGACGGAGTTACCCTCGCCGTTGGCATCGCTGCCCACGGTGAAGGTGCCACCCTGAATGGTCACGGTGGCGCCGTTCATAGCATAGACGCAAATGTTATTGCCGCCGTTGCCGCCGTCATAATAGCCGCCGGTGATGGTAACACTGGTGTCCTGCCCGCTGGCCTTCACGGCGATGTCATTGGGGTTCAGAGCCACGACACCGTTGCTGAGGGTGTGGGTACCTTCGGTGAATTCCTGCGTACCCTTATAGGCAGCGTTCTTGTCGTACTGGTTGTCGAAGCTGTCGCTCTCCACGGTGTCCTGCGTGGCGTAGACGGTGATGGAAATGCCGCTGATGGTCAAATCCATGTAGTCGTTGCCGGCAGACTCCTTCATATGACCCTTGATGGTGAACTCGTTGCTCTCGCCGGCCTTCAGGTGCTGCTCAGCGCCCATCGCCACATCCCCGATGGCCCAGTCGATGACCTCGTTCAGCTTGGCATCCCCCTTGATGCCGGTGATCTTGATCATGTACTTCAGAGCCAGATTGCCGTTGTTGACGACACGCAGCTCCGGCAGGGTATAGGTGCAGCCCGGCTCCCACAGGATGGCTTCGCCCTTGGCATCAGCAGCCTTGACGAAGTCCAGCGTCTTGCCCTCGGCGGAGACCCAGTTGCCGCTGGCATCCTTCATCTCCAGAGCAACATCCAGTTTGCCGGCCTGGATCTTGTTGACGCCGGTGGATGCGGTGTCGGTGAACCATGCGAAGGTAGCGCCGATGAGCATGGTCACGCACAGAACCATGGCCATGACGCTGCCCAGCAAGGCCCGTTTGGTACTCTTGCGGTTTGTCATAGTATCTTCCTCCTATTTTTTTGTGTGTGGGGCAATGGGGCGCTGCAAGGAGAATGCGGACTCTCACGCCGGGGCTGCGCCCCTTCTCAGAATGGCAACCTCTTTGACCTCTCCTTATCGTTTCTTAGAAACGATAAAAGCCCATGGGCTTTTGGCCGCACACTTGATAGTTGTATCATAGCACCATGATCGGCAGAGCGCAAGGGGTATTTGTCCTATTTCGTCATTTTTTACAGACCTTTCACCCGTTGTCCGTGGAGAGTAGACAGGAGAGGGTTTCTATTTTCGGCGGGTGGACGGACAGAAATCGCCCCGGAGGGCTTTGTGGAGCGCTCCGGGGCGATAATGTTTTGTATTATTATCGTAATAGATTACAGTTCGTATATCTCCGTAAACTTCTTTTCCAGATAGGCCACGTACTCCTCCGGGCGGAAGGGGCCGCAGACGGACTCAAAGAGGGCCACAGGGTCCTTCATGCAGCCGTACTTCCAGATCTTCTCCTCCAGCCAGCGGTTGATGGCGGTGAGCTTGCCGGAGCGGACGGCGGCCTCCACATCCAGATCCTTCTGCATCTCCAGCAGATACTGTGCGCCGTAGGCGGAGCCGATGGCGTAGGAGGGAAAATAGCCGATGTTGCCGTTGGCCCAATGGGAATCCTGCAGGACGCCCTCCCGGTCGGAGGGGACATCCACGCCCAAGTACTCCTTATACAGGCGATTCCATGCGGCGGGCAGGTCGTGGGCGGTGATGGTGCCGGCGAACATCTGCTTTTCCAGCTCATAGCGAACCATGATGTGCAGGCAATAGGTGAGCTCGTCGGCCTCGGTGCGGATCAGGGAGGGCTGGGAGCGGTTCACCATGCGGTAGAACTGCTCCTCCGTCACGTCCACCAGCTGCTCCGGGAAGTGCTCCTTCAGCCACGGCAGCAGGACGGAGCAGAAGGCCCGGCTGCGGCCGATGATGTTCTCGTAGAACCGGGACTGGCTCTCATGGATGCCCATGGAGACGCCGTTTCCAAGGCAGGTGCGAGCCAACTCCCGGCCGGTGTGGAGCTCATAGAGGGCGTGGCCGCCCTCGTGGACCACGGAATACAGGGAGGAGGCCACCTGATCGGGGAAATAGTGGGTGGTGATGCGGACGTCGTCACGGGAGAAGTTGATGGTGAAGGGGTGCTCCGTCTCGCCGATGATGCAGTGGTCTCGGTCGATGTCCATGACATCCATGATGAAGTCGGAGAACTGGCGCTGGATCGCCACGGGGTAGTCCCGGTGCAGGGGGGCGTCGTCCACCCGGTCGGCGTGGGCGGTGACCTGTTGGATCAGCGGCACCAGCTTCTCCCGCAGGGAGGAGAAGAAGGCGTCGCACTGGGCCACCGTCAGGCCACGCTCAAAGGTGGAGAGCATGGTCTCGTAGGGGTCCTTCTCCGGCTCCCAGTAGCCGGCCATGCGGCGGCTGGCGTCGAACATCTGCTGGAGATAGGGCTCGAAGAGGGCGAAGTCATTCTTCTCCTTGGCCTCGTGCCACACGGCGTCGGACTTGGCGGACAGCTCCTGATAGGCTACGTATTCCGCCACCGGAACACGGTGGGTGCGGTCGTAGTCACGCCACAGCTCCTCCGCCTTCCGGCGGGTGATGGGTTCCAGCTCCTCACGGTTTTCCATAAGGGTGCGGAGCATCTCCATCGTCTCCGGAGCGGTGGTGAGCTCATAGCCCATGCGGGAGAGCTCACCCAGGGTGCTGCCCCGCAGCTCCGTCGTCCCCTTGGGGGCAATGGTGGCGCCATCGTAGTACATAAGGCCCGTTGCGTGGTTCAGGGCAAAGGTGGCTTTCTCATAGCCTTGCAGCTTTTCCAGTGCTTCTTGGATGGTCATTGCGGTTCCTCCTTTTTCGTTGTGGATTCATCGGCGGGCATCCGAGCCTCCGCCCAGTCAGACAGCTGTTCCAGAATGGGCAGCAGGCGGCGGCAGTCCTCGGTGGGGGCGTACTCCACCCGCACCGGCACCTCCAGATACTCCCGGCGCAGGATCAATCCGTCCCGCTCCAGCTCCCGCAGAGCCGAGGCCAGCACGGTGTTGCTGATACCATCCAGCTTGCCCCGCAGGGCATTGTAGCGGATGGTCCCGGCGTTGGTGACGGAGCACAGGATCTGCACCTTCCACTTGCCGCCGATGAGGGACATGGCGTAGTGCAGGGGACATTTCTCCATACAGGGGCAGTCATAATGGGACACGGTCAGTTCCTCCTTACCTGCTCAGCTTTATCTGCGCTCTTGCGCTTTGGGGAGAATGTGTTATCATTATAGCAGGTAGCAAAACCGGAGTAAATAACCAAAAAGGAGAAAATCACCACTATGAACATCTATTTGCAGGGACTGACCATGGGATTGGCGTATGTGGCCCCCATTGGCTTGCAGAATCTGTTTGTCATCAACAGCGCCCTGACTCAGAAGCGCAGCCGGGTCTATCTGACGGCGCTGATCGTGATTCTGTGGGACGTCTCGCTGGGCGTCTCCTGCTTTTTAGGGGCAGGCGCTCTGATGCAGGCTTTGCCGTGGTTGCAGAAGGTCATTCTGGGGCTGGGCAGTCTCATCGTCATCTGGATCGGTATCGGGCTGCTGCGGTCCAAGGCATCGCTGGAGGGCGGCAAGGATGTAAACGTGCCGGTGTGGAAGCTGTTCACCACCGCCTTCGTGGTGACGTGGTTCAATCCGCAGGCCATCATCGACGGCACCATGATGCTGGGGGCCTTCCGGGCCAGCCTGCCCACCGGGGGCGATCTGCCCTTTATCTTCGGCTTCGGCAGTGCGTCGGTGATCTGGTTTCTAAGTCTCTCCACCATCGTATCGCTGCTGGGCAGCAAGTTCAACGAGAAGATGCTGAACATCATCAATAAGGTGTGCGGCGGTGTGATCATTTTCTATGGCTGCAAGCTCATCTGGAACTTCGTGCAGCTGATGGGCTGGGTGAAGTAAAATCGAAACAGCAAAAGAGGCTGGGTGGACACCCAGCCTCTTTTGCTTTGAGGAGTATGGAAAAGATAGGAAGATATCAGAACAGAAGGCCCCAGGCCAGGAAGCCCAAGCAGGCTACCAGACCCACGAACAGCAGGACCACCACCAGATAGCCCATGATGTCACGGGCAGACAGCTTGGCGATACCCAGAGCGGGCAGCGCCCAGAAGGGCTGGATCATGTTGGTCCACTGGTCGCCCCAAGCGATGGCCATAGCGGTACGGCCGGCGCCGATGCCCAGCTCTGCACCGGCAGGCATCATGATGGGGCCCTGCACGGCCCACTGGCCGCCGCCGGAGGGAACGAAGAAGTTCACGATACCGGCTGCCAGGAAGGACAGCATGGGGAAGGTGACGTTGTTGGAGATGTTCACGAAGAACTGGGAGATGACGCCTGCCAGAGACACACCGGCCTCATTCTGCACCACCATCATACCCATGATACCGGCATAGAAGGGGAACTGCAGCAGCACACCGGAGGCGCTGCCGGCGGCTTCCGCCACAGCGTCCACATAGCGGCGCAGGTCGCCGTGGAGCAGAATACCGAGGAACATGAAGATCATGTTCACGATGTTCAGGCCCAGCGTAAAGCCGTTGGTGACGAAGTAGTAGATGATATACACCAGAAAGGCCAGGCACAGGATGCCCCACAGGATCTTGGAATGCTCCAGCTTCTCAGCGGGGGTGTTGATCTCGTAGGTCTTATCCTCGTCCTCCACCAGCAGGGTGGGATCGATGGTGACGGCACGCTCCCGGTCAGGGTGCATGGCGTAGTTGATGAAGGGCATGGCCAGCAGCACCACGGCGCACATGATGATATTCATGGGGTGGAAGATGGTCTCGGTGATGGCGGCCTGATAGGTGACCTCACCGAACTTGGCGCCGGTGACCAGCGTCAGGGGAATGGAGCCGGAGAGACCGGCGTGCCAGATGACGAAGCCGGAATAGGCGGAGGCGATCAGCAGGGGATAGTCCACGGTGGGGACCCGCTTGGCCACCTCCTTGGCCAGCAGCGCACCGGCCACCAGGCCGAAGCCCCAGTTGAGCCAGCAGCACACGGTGGAGACCATGGTGGTGATGACGATAGCCTGCATATTATTGTGGCACAGACCAGCGGCCTTCCGCAGCACCTTCTTACAGGGCTTGGCGGAAGCCATGGCGGAACCCAGCACCAGCACCAGAGCCATCTGCATGGAAAAGGCCAGCAGACCCCAGAAGCCGTCGGAATTGCCCCATGCAGCCAGCACCTTGATGGGACCCATGCCGGTGGCGAACATGGCTGCCACATAGACCACGAAGGTCAGGATGACGGCAAACAGGAATGCATCCGGCAGCCAGCGGTTCACAACACGCACGCAAGCGTTGGTGAATCTCTTGAACATACTTTTTCTCCTTACATCTTGAATGCCGCCCGTGGCGGAACAACACACACATCGTATGTTGATATTATTCTATCTCCGTAATAAAAAAATTGCAACCGTAAAGTTGACTAAAGTTTAACAATCAAAAAACTTATCTCGTCGTATATATTAACTATTATTTAACAAAGTTCGTCCGTTTATGCTGCTTGTAGTCCTGTATTGTAGAATGATTCTGTAGACTTTTTCGTGGAAACTGCACAGAGCAGCGGAGTGTCTTTCAAGTCACGTGGGCAAATGGTACAATTTGGCAGTTTTTTCGGGTGTGATACAAAATCCTCACGGAGCGGAGGTACTTCGGCAGGCAGGGTGCGAAAATTTTCTCACGATGGTTTTTTCCAGCCCTTCGGGGATAAAAAGGACACCGGGTGATCTGAACTGCACCCCATTTGTTGGACAGTATACAATTACATTTTATATAATTATTCTAACCATCACACATCCGGCGAACACGGCATAGAGTTCAAGGCCCCACACGCCACACATACGCGTCCCGTGCGGTAAAAGAGGGATTGCCACCGGAAATGCTGCAGAAAATACTCGGACACGCCGATTATTCCACCACCGCAAACATATATACGCACATAGACGCACAGACACTTGTGGACGCTGTTACTAACACGTTACTAATAAATAAGAAATGAGCAAAAAAAAGAAAAGCCCCGGAATCGTAGTGATTCCGGGACTTTGACGTGTGGTGCACGGTACAGGACTCGAATTCGGAAAATAAGATTTTCAGCAACAAATTACATCAAATTATGTGATATTCAGTTCTGAAACTATAAAACATGGTATCAGTCAGTCCAGTTGTTTTATAGAAGATGGCCCGCTAAAGGGTCAGAATAAGGGTCGATCCCAAAATGTGTGAAAGGAGTATCACGCAATGGAAATCACTTACACAAACCACGAGGGCTTTTACCTGCCAAATCTTACCTTACCGAGAAAAGAAGAAGCGTCCTTCGGACGCTATGGCCGTCTGCGGCTCAAGTACCTCAAGGAACATCGGAAGGTCTTATACATCAATCTATTGACCTCCGGCGAGCTGACACGGCACCTAAACGAGACAGATCGGCAGGCACGAGAGATGCTGGAGCTGCTGGTGAAGCAGATGGCACAGGCGCAGGGGATCACCGAGCAGATGAAAGCTGAAGATCAGATGACATGGATCGGTGCCATGAATAACATCCGCAGCGCAGCGGAAGAAAGAATAATAAGGGATTTAATCAATAGTTAAAAGCTACGCCACGGCGACTATTCCAAAGCAGAGAATAGTCGCCGTGGTACTATAAATAAACAAAATTACTCCTCTTGAGATTTACTATCGCGTAAACATATTTGTTCCTTTATCTCTCTAAGGCGCCCTATGTTTTTGAAGATGTGTGCTGGATACGCATCAGGATACTTCTCTTCCATCGCACTAAAAGTCAGTTCCCAATACTTTTGACACAGCGGGTTGACCAACTCTGGCAGACTTTTAGCATCAAAAAATGCTGTTAAATAATTAGCATACTGCTTCATTTCGGAGAGTATCATATGTAACAAAAATCTGTTACCATGGACTAGCACCAGTCGTTTCCTTCCCGTCGCTGAAGACTCGTTCTGTGCAAGGAATGAATCCACAACTCGAGCAATCCATACATTGTTGGTAAGAGAGAAGCTATTTGTTCCTCCGTTAAATAAGAGTTTATAGGGAGTCTTGTTGATATTTTCAGTAAGTGCACCAACATTTCTTTTTGCCAATGCAACAATCGACAACTCATCTATGCTACAAGCTTGGGCAATAATTGCCTCATCCAATGTAATCTGATGAAGCGGATCCTCTATAGTTGCTCCTGTTTTATAAAGATACTGGATACCCGAAAAACTCAGTTCATTTTTTATTCGCTCTTGCTCTGGATCGAGTGCCGCAAAATCCTTGCCGTCAATTCTGTTTTGGGTATTTGTAAATCTGGTGATTTGGGTTGCCTGCTCTTCTTCAGTATCAGCAAGATCGATCATCTGAATGAATACTTTAGCCCTTGCCACTACGTCAGGCATATCGGCGTATACCGCTCCTATCGAGCCCGTTGTTTGAGCTCCGTTTACCAATGATACTCCTTCAAGCGCAAACAACCCCGTAATTCTATCAGTACTATGTGCCGCTTTTCTTGTGATTTTACGGCATAAGAGTTTAACTCCGTTGTTATAATAGAAAAACTTCTCTGGTTCTGTTCGTAATACCTCTTTGATACCTTGATTAACATCAGTGCTTCCTTTGTAGTAGCGAATATTCTTAGCAAAGAGCCTATTCCCGTAACGCTGATACCACTCGCCTACCGCAGAAGCAGGGATTGATCCATAGTAGGCTTTAAACGGTTCATCAATTGTTCCCCAATTGCTCAATATTACATCATCAATTGTGATATCATCAAGCGCTTGGCTACTTGCTAAAAAATCGTAGATATCCTGTAATTTAATCTCCTTAAACACTAAAATTTCAGCCACATCTTCTTCATTAACTTGCTTCAAAAGATCAGTTATAGGCCTTTTTGAATAATCAGTTATACACTGGTTCCCCGTATGGCAAAATATCACTTCAATTTGGTAATCCATATCTTTTAGGGCAGCAATAATGTCTGTTTGCTTTGCAGATATTTTCGCATTACACCCCTCAAATTCAGAGTTTATAATCCTCTTGACTCCTTGTGCAAAAGAGCCTGCCTCCTCCTGCGATATTCCGCCAGTCCCGTCTCTTCTCCACTTGCTTTGCACAAGAACAAGCTTTTTCTGTGTACTATCATTATATACCGCATCGATCCCCATATCGTGATAGCCATCTGTAACACAACTTCCAGAAAGAGTCTCATCAATGCCGCATTGGATCATAATTGACAGCGCAGCTATCGCTCTCGAATAAAATGTAGATCTATCATCGTCTGACGTTTTAACGTCAGAAATATCTATCTTTTCATTAAATAAATCATCTAATTTTGTAGCGATACGCACCATCGTAAGATTTGCAGCCATTTAAACGTTCTTCCTTTCTTCACTTACAGTATGGTTGCTATAAGTACTCCAGGTGGGTTCGTAATCTGCGGTAGCTTGGTTGCCCCACATATCCCAGCCTTCACGATTACCACGGGCAAATAATTCAAGAAAAGGGCCTGGAGAACAACTCTCAATAATTGGGATAATCTCGTCGGGTTTCCGAGAGTGTTCACGCTTTTGCGTCCGAATAAGGTTAACCTGTGAGCGGGCCGGAGCCAGTGTTCTAAAGTTATCACCTTTGACACCGAAAAGAAGGATTTCAGTTACATTGCGAAAATAGAACCCTACACCGCGTCCGTCTGGCCCACCATCTTTGCGAACCTTTTCCCAAATGATATTTCCCTTATACTCAAATCCCCAAGCTTTCATAACGGCTAAGCCATCTGGTAGAAGTGCGTTGGGAACCCAGAGGTACAGATGACTTTTTGCGGCAGCGACCTGTTCAACAGGCAGTGCCATTATATCTTCCAGTGACATCGTTTCATACCGAGTTAGCTTTTTGTTTTCCGGCGCTACTTTTCCAGTGCGGTTTTGAAAGCGCCAAGGTGGATCAGCATAAATCGTCGAATAGCGTTTATCACCACAAAAGGAAAGAAGATTCTCAGATGTTTCCTGTAGCGTGCTCATCCATGTAACCCTCCTTCCAATCTGAGACACAATTTTTCTTAATGCCAATAGCCAGAACAGGGCAGCCGCCATTGCGACGGGATTCTAAGCGATACAGTAGTTTTCCCATCCAAGTAGTACTTGCACCGTATTTACGCATAATAGGCTTCCAAGAATGCGAATTCTTGTCAAAGTCATACACGGTTTTGAACACATCATTCAGTTCCTGTGAGCGGGTAACAATTATACCAGCACTTACAATATCACAATCGTAGTATGTCCGCATTGCAAGCAGATCCCTATCAAAAGTTTGATCTTTGCTGTTCCATTCAAGGTCAAATGCGATTCGTCCTTTCAAAAAATCAATATTATGACCGTCAATATAATTTTCAGTTACTCGCTCCTCAAAGGGAACGCTGGAAAAACGGCCCCTTTGGTCAGCCTGCCTTGGATAAAACTTGATGTGTAAGTCACCAGAAATTCGGATTTCTCTCCAGCCGCAGGGATAGAGAACATCATCAAATTTTTTGGGAATCTTAGTCTCATTTCCGCCGGCTTCACGCAGGTCATCCGTGGTAATATCGAGCTTTCTTAGGCACTCGACGACATCACTCCACTCCTTGGGAAAGGCTTGAGTAATGATTTCAATAGCGTGGTTGTAGTTGTAGAACTCAAATCTATCTAAAAGATCAGCGTCTATATAATCAGAAATCCGCATTTCCATCCCTCCATATAATTATACAAATATAACATAGCATATTTAGCGATATCTTTCAATGTTTTTTGGCTTTTTCTCCGTAACAGCAGCTAAATAACGGCAGATCGCGGAGGGGGCCAATCCTGTCATGACTGCATACTCATCTAACGTAATTTGCTTCCGCCGATAAAGATCATAGTATTTCCAGAACGCTTTAGGCGGATCTCTGTACTCCTTTGATAAATATGAATTTAATGAAACGCTCCTATCATCCATACTACCCATAGCTCCTTGCTCTTAATTACCGTAAATGGTTTTGATCAATTTTAATTTAAACTTCTTTGCCCTCTCGCTCAAAAAGTACCCTTATCTCTTTCGGCACGCTGTTTAATAGCATTTCTGCTCGTTTGTAGCGCTTTTCTAATGCATCGAGCTTTGCTCGTTGCTCAAAACTCTTGCGTCGTTCGAAGGCTAGTTCGCTTTTCAGTGCTTCGTTTTCCTCGGTACAGCGACGTTGCTGGGATATCGAAAGTGCCACTATTTTCTGCATCCGTTGGGTTTCTATTTGAAACGATTCCACATCCGGTAGCAGCTGTGCCAGCAGTGCAACGGCCTCCTCGCGCTTCTTTCCCGTGTTCAGCACGTTGATGCCGTTCAGCGCTGTCTCCAGCTGCTCAAGCTTGGCGTCCATGGCCGTGACCTTCTTGTACCATTGGGGCGGCAGATGCTTGCGCCTTGTCTCTATGGCAGGTGTGCCGCGCTCCAGCTCCGGCCAACGTTCTGCCATGCAGGCGTAGAAATCGTCCTGCCAGCGGATCATGTTTTTCTTGTTTCCGAGGATTTCTTTTGCGGACAGCCGGTTGTCCTTCGTCAGCGGCACAAAGCATAGGTGCATATGGGGTGTCTTTTCATCCATGTGCACCACGGCGGAAAAGATATTCTCCTCGCCCACGCGCTCTTTGAGAAAGCCGAGCGCCCGCTCAAAATACTCCGGCATTTCTGATTCATGTGCTTTTGCAAACTCCGGGCTGGTCGTGATCAAGGTCTCCACAAATTTCACGCTGTCCCTGCGTACCCGGCAGCCCGCCATGCTGATGCGGTGTCGGATCTCCTGCCCGTAGCTCCAACGCGGCGCAATCAAATGATAGTTCTGCACGGTGCGGCTTTTGTCAATGTCCGGATTGCTGGCGTAGGCTTCCTTTGTCCGCTCATTGTGGGCAGCAATGGCCTTGGCAGCACCGCCCTTTCGCTTTGCAAATCGTAAAATGGCGTAAGCCATCGTTGTTCCTCCTGTTATCGTTTTGGGGACGAGGGAGCGTAGAATCCCCCATCACGACTTTCTGAAAAAGTGCGCCCGACAGATGACGATACCGTCATCTGTCGTTCTTCTTTTTCGGCCCGGTCAAAGCTGCGCGGGGAGCGGCGTCCCCGCGCAGTTTTCCCGTCCCCCGTCGTGATGGGTATAACACACTAGACTTTGTACCAAAGTCCGTGTGCCAGCCGTTCCCTCTGGACTCCCTCAAGCGGTCATTTCCCGCCGCCTCACGGCACGGAAAATGACCTTATCGGTGTACGGTATGTCCGATAATGTACGGTATTTTGAGGGGATACCCCCACTCCCATTTTTACCGTACATACCGTACATTACCGTACACCGTCCCACCGCAGCGAAAGGCTCTTGCCCTCTCTTGTGCGCTGGGCAACATAGCGAATGTCGTATTTCCGCAGCAGCGTATCCTGCTGCACATTCAGCGTCCGCACGATCCAGTTCGGCGTGAAGCTTTGGCTGCTGTCCATCTTGGAAAGACTCCGCGCAAGCTCTGTCGCCGTGCCGTTCCACGATGGATTTTCTCCATTCACCAGCCGAGAAACAAGCTCGACCAGCGGGTTCGGCGGTTCCTTGAACCGTCCCGTCTCCACCTCGACCAGCTCCCAGTGAAGATGTGCGGCATCAAAAGAGATGTGCAATCGAAGCTGTTGCTGGTCACGCCCGACCACCTCCAAAACAGCGTCCGAGGCTGTGCGCTTATCTTTATGTAGGAGCAGCGCACCATCCGCCGCGCCCATCAAGCCATTGGTGCCGGAGATCATGTTGAACACATCCTCTGCCCCCTCCTTGCGCGTATGGTGAACGACCAGCACGGTGACGCCGTAGGTGTCGGAGAACTCCTTCAGCCTTGCCAGCGTATCATAGTCGGCGGCATAGCTGCCGCCATCCGGCGTCCGGCTCCGCACCCGCTGTAACGTGTCAATAATGATAAGTACCGTGTCCGTGTGCTCACTCCAAAAGTCGCTCAGCCGTTCCGTCAAGCCTTCGTCCAGTGTTTCGGAAAAGACGGAGAGGATCAAGTGCTCGCTGTCCTGCTCCGTCATCTGTGCCAGACGCTTTTGCAATCGCTCACAGGTATCCTCTAAGGCAAGATACAAAACCGTACCCTGCCGGGAAGAAAAGCCGAGGAAGGGCGTTCCCATGCTCACCTGATAGGCCATCTGCAAGACGAGAAAGGACTTGCCGATCTTCGGCGCGCCGGCGAGGAGGTAAGTCCCCACCGGCAGCAGTCCGTCGATGACCGCCGGGCGGACGCGAAAGCGTGTTTCCATCAGCTCCGGCATGGTCATGATCTGGATCTTTCCAAACTGCTTGTGCGTTTCTTCAATCTCTGTTATACTGTCTGTGCGTGCAAGCGCGGACGGCTGCTCCCCATCTGGTGCAACAGATGGAATCGGGGCAGTCGTTTCTTTTTCAGTTGCCATTCCCACCTCCCGTATTCTGCTCGATCCAGTCGATGAGCTTGTCCTTCGGCACAAGCAGCCGCTTGCCAATGCGCAGCGTGGGAAAGGTCCCCGTGTTGAGGAGCTGATACGCTCCCGCACGCGAGATGCCCAGCGCCGCCGCGAGCTGATTGGCATTCAGCACCGCGGGGAGATTTTCGTAGTTGTTGTTCATGTGTGACCTCCTTTGAAAATTGTAGTTGACATTATGGATTATAAAGACTATAATACACAATGTAACTATTATGGTATGATTGTATAATGCTTGTACGGAAAAGTCAATAGATAATTCAACGTACACATTTTGCTGTATCTAACAGGAGGCGGCTATGATCTTTCCTGAACATATGGAATTCCGGTATTACATCACCCCGGAACGAAAAGAATGCTTTGCACTATATGACAAGACGCTGGGAAGCCGCATGACCTATCTCGATCAAACGCAGGATCTCGGCCAATGTCTCATTGACCTTTACGATGCGGACTTTTACGAGGCCTATTGCGTGTTATCTGAGATCAATAAGCTGGTACAAACGGAAAAGGACGAGGCCGCATGGAGAAAGCTGCTGGAGCTGTCGCTGCCGCTTTGTGAAGTGCATCCGTTCTTTGGGCTGCTTGCAAAGGAGCTGAGCGAGCTGGAATGGGCATACGCGCACGGTCAGGATGCTGACGCAGCGATTGTCCTTTCATTCGCCAACGATTTTGAAGCCATCGTCCGTGATGTAAAGGCGCTGATCGAAGTATGTCTGGATGACCGGTACAAGCCGGACTACTCCACGGCAGAGCGTTACCGCGAGGCGCATTACGATGCGTTGCTCCATTTCGACGATATGCGCTATGGCGAGCTTGCCACAGAGGAGGTCATGCTGGACAGCCCAGCGTATAACAGCGCCTACCATTACAGCGTGGAGATACTGCGGGAGCGCGGGATCAAGACTGCGCTGCGCGAGGTGCTTTACCCAAACACCGTGCGCGACCTCTACAACTACTTGAAAGCGTACTGTCTCCGCCTGCCGCTCCCGATCCACAAGTGCAAAAACTGCGGCAGGTACTTTGTTGTGACCGGCAACATCACGCAGGACTACTGCACACGGTTGATGGAGGGCTCGGAAAAGACCTGCCGCCAAATGGGAGCAGTGGTGCAGTATCAGAGCCGTCAGATGAAGAATCCCGCCACGAGGGAATTTACACGCTCCTACAAGGCCCACAACGCCCGTGTGCGGTACGGAACGATGACCAAGGCAGAGTTCACCGCATGGTCGAAGGAAGCGCGTGCAAAGCGTGCAGACTGCGTAGCAGGCAAGCTGTCCTTTGAGGACTTCGTGGCGTGGCTCGACAGCGACAAGCAGCGATAAAACAACGGACTGACTGGCCGTTTTATGATCTCAGAAGAACAGGAGGTTTCATTGGCAACGCGAAAAACAAAAGGAGCCAAGGGCGGCGGCACGATCCGTCAGCGCCCTGACGGGCGCTGGGAGGCGCGCTATACCCTCGGCATTGATCCCAAGACGGGAAAGCAGATACAAAAATCGGTTTACGGCAAGACGCAGAAAGAAGTCCGCCAAAAGCTCACCGCCATCACGGCGGAGATCGATGACGGGACGTATATGGAGCCATGCCGCATGACGCTGGACGAGTGGCTGGACATCTGGCTGAGGGATTACCTCACAGGCGTAAAGCCGTCTACCGCTTACCTGTATCAGCGACAAGCAAAGCTCTATATTCGTCCTGCGCTGGGCAGTGTGCGGCTAGACAGGCTGGAACCCCATACGATTCAGCGGTTTTATAATTCTCTCCATGAGGAGCGCGACGGAAAGCCGCCTCTGTCGGCAAAGTCCATCAAGAACATCCACGGCATCCTGCACAAGGCATTGCAACAGGCGGTATTGCTGAACTATCTCCGTACCAACCCCACCAATGCCTGCATTCTCCCGAAGATCATCAAAAAGGAGATCCATCCCATGGATGACCGTGATACCGCCCTCTTTCTGGAAGCCATCAAGGGCTGCCGGTATGAACTGCTGCTGAAGGTAGACCTGTTCACCGGCTTGCGGGAGGGCGAGCTGCTGGGTCTTATGTGGGACTGTGTGGATTTTGATAAGGGTACGATTCTGGTCAACAAACAGCTGCACCGCAGCCAGAAAAAGGGCGAGGGCTACTATTTTGCTCCGCCCAAAAACAACAAGAGCAGGACGATCCGCCCTGCGCCCTATGTGATGACTTTGCTGCGGCAGCAAAAGCTCGTACAGACACAGATGCGTTTGGCCGCTGGCCCTGCATGGCAGGAAAGCGGACTGGTGTTCACCAACGAATTTGGCCGCTATATCTCCCTGCGGGCGGTATTTGACTGCTTTAAGCGCACGGTACGGAAGGTCGGCTTGCCCAACCTGCGGATCCACGACTTGCGCCACACATATGCCGTCAACAGCATCCGCGCTGGTGATGACATCAAGACAGTGCAATCCAACCTCGGCCACGCTACCGCCGCTTTTACCCTTGATGTCTATGGCCATTTCACTGATGATATGCGGCAAGCCAGCTCCCAGCGTATGGAACAGTTCATCTCCGGTGTGCTGGGGCTTTAAGGGTCAGAATAAGGGTCAAACCCGTTTTGAGGCAGCAAAAAACCCTTGAAACCGAGTGGTTTCAAGGGTTCCCGATGGTGCACGGTACAGGACTCGAACCTGTGACCCCATGCACGTCAAGCATGTGCTCTACCAGCTGAGCTAACCGTGCGAACAAAGGTATTTTACCGGAAAGTCCCCCGTTTGTCAACACTTTTCTTGCCAATCTGAAAAGTTTTTGTTATACTGCTGTCAAAGAACATCGCAGGCGCACAAGGAGGAACACTTCATGGAGAAAATCGCACTGGTCACGGGCTCCTCCCGTGGCATCGGCCGGGCCGTGGCCACGGAACTGGCCCGGCAGGGCTGGGCCGTATGTATCAACTATCGGGAGAGGGAGGACTGCGCCCGGTCACTGGTGGAACAGCTCACCGGGGAGGGCTGCCGGGTGATGGCGGTGCAGGCGGATGTGGCCTGCCGGGAACAGGTGAATACCATGGTCCGGCAGGTGGAGGATGCCTTCGGCCCGGTAGCGCTGCTGGTGAACAACGCCGGTGTGGCGGGACAGGCCCTATTTCAGGACATCACCGATGAGCTGTGGCACCGCTACTTCTCCGTCAACGTAGACGGCGCCTACCACGCCATTCAGGCGGTGCTGCCTGCCATGCTGCACCACCACGAGGGGTGCATCATCAACACCTCCTCCATCTGGGGACTGCGGGGCGCCAGCTGCGAGGTCACCTACTCCTGCACCAAGGCGGCCCTCATCGGCCTGACCCGGTCTCTGGCGGCAGAGCTGGCCCCCACCCACATCCGGGTGAACTGCGTGGCGCCGGGTGTCATCCGCACGGATATGCTGGACGCCCTGCCCGCCGAGGTACTGCCCCAGCTGGCGCAGGAGACTCCCATGGGCCGCTTGGGAACGCCGGAGGACATCGCCCACGCCGTGGCGTTTCTGGCCTCGGACAAGGCGGACTTCATCACCGGGCAGGTGCTGACCTGCGACGGCGGCTTTATTTTGTGAGAGCGGGAAAAAAGTACCCGTCGGAAAGCCATCGGTTTTCCGACGGGTATTTTTTATTCCGGTATGGGCAGGCCGTGGAGCATCACCCGGCCGAAGCAGGTGAGGCTGCGGCCGCTGCTGGGGGGCAGGATCACGTCCGCATCCGCCCGGCGGCGGTTGAGGCTGAACAGATACACCACCCCCAGCGGGTCCCGGTAGTACTGCTTACAGAGCATATCGCCGTCCACGCAGAAGATGCCCACGTCTCCCGCCCGCAGGGGGTCGTGGTTCACGTACACCACCGAGCCGTCGTGGATATAGGGCTCCATGGAGTCGCCCTGGATCCGCACCGCCAACTCCGCCCCTGTGGGGACCTCACCGGTGACGGGCAAGGGCTCATAATCCTCCCCGAATACCGGGGCGGCATAGCCCGCTGCAGCCGGGGAGCAATACAGCGGGATGACACGGGGCGCAGGCTCCGGGGCGGCGGCCTGCAGCTCCTGCTGCATGGTCCCCAGCGCATCCGCCACGGTGTGGAGGGTCTGGCGCCCGGAGAGGCCCAACCGTCGGTACTTCTCCAGCAGGCTCCGCTCCTCGTCGCTGACCCCCTCTCCCCCGCCCCGGTAGGCATCCCGATACAGATAGTTGGGCTCCACATGAAGGGCATCGAACAGCCGCAGCAGCACCTCCTCCTTGGGAGCGCTGACGCCGGTCTCATAATTGCCCACCGCCGACCGGGATACCCCCAGCCGGTCCGCCAGCTCCGAGCGGGACAGGCCCAGCTCTTCCCGGCGCTTCTTCAGCTGATCGCCAAAGCTCATGGTCACGCCCTCCTTCGACTTCTTTCGACGGTTTCACTGTGATGCTACCATATTTCTTGTTTTCTGTCAAGGCATTTTAACAAGAAACTTGTTAATTCCCTCTTGACATAACAAGATTCTTGTGATAGTCTTAGTTTACTCACAAGAATACTGGCATCACAAGGGTATCATATCCAAAGCTACTGGTATTTAGAACCGCTGGGCCGGAGGATCGTTCCTGCGCCCCGTCGGGAGACGGCATCAGCTTCCGGGCAAAAGGAAAGCCGACGGGTCTTTTGCAAGACTCGTCGGCTTGGTGGGGGATGGTGGATTCGAACCACCGAAGGCGTTGCCAGCAGATTTACAGTCTGTCCCCTTTGGCCACTCGGGAAATCCCCCATATCAAATTGGAGCTGGTGGACGGATTCGAACCCCCGACCTGCTGATTACAAATCAGCTGCTCTACCAGCTGAGCTACACCAGCATTTGACCAGCGAATCTATACTACCAGATGAAGGCCCGTTTGTCAACAGTATTTTTGCGTTCCCGGCGAATTTTTTCGCCGTACATAGGAGGAACATGGGGAGATCGGAAGGAGGAAGTTCTATGACCTTGCAGGAAATGTCCCACGACTATGCCGCCAGCGCCGACGCTATCGGCGAGCGCATCCGGCAGCTGCATCAGCGGGCGCTGACGGCCCCGGACCCGGAGGAGGTGCTGTGTCTGCAGCGGCGCATCCGGGAGCTGATGCCCCGCTGCGACCTGACGCAGGAGCAGGCCGCCCGCAAGCTGGGCAAGAGCCGCAGCGCACTGGCAAACAGCCTGCGTCTGCTCAACTTACCGGAAACGGTGCTGGAACTGCTGAAAAGCGGCTTTATCAATATCGGCCACGCAAAGGTGATCTTGAGCCTGCCCACACCGGAGTTGCAGGAGCAGGCGGCGCAGATCATTGCGGACAACCAGCTGAACGTGCGTCAGGCCGAGGCGCTGTGCAAAAAGCTGGCAAAGCCCGCAAAGGAGCCCAGAGAGCCCCAGCCACGCGGCACTCTGCCGGTGGAGGTGGAAGAAAGCCTCAAGCAGGTGCTGGGCAGCGAGGTGAACGTGGCCTACCACGACGGCAAGGGCAAGCTGACCGTGCATTTCTATTCAGACAAGCAGCTGCGGGCCTTTGCCAACCTGCTGGGACAGTACCAGAACGAAGAATAAAGCGATCCAAGGCGGGCGACCGTCTTTGAACGGCACAGGGGAGGGGATCTTCTGTGCGAACCGAAATAGAGCAAGGAGAGTCAATCATGCTTGATATCAAATTTGTCCGTGAAAACCCGGACGCTGTCAAGGAAAACATCAAGAAGAAGTTTCAGGATGCAAAGCTCCCGCTGGTGGACGAGGTCATCGAGAAGGATGCCAAGTACCGCGCATGCCTGAAGGAAGTGGAAGCCCTCAAGGCTGCCCGCAACAAGCTGAGCAAGGCCAACGGCCCCCTGTTCGGCCAGCTGAAGAAGTGCACCGATGAGGCACAGAAGGCTGAGCTGCAGGCTCAGATCGATGCCAACAATGCCGCCGTCAAGGCCGACGCCGACAAGATGGCTGAGCTGGAAAAGGAAGAAGAGACCCTGTCCGCACGCATTCAGGAGATCATGTACACCATTCCGCAGATGATCGATCCCAGCGTGCCCATCGGCCCGGACGATACCTATAACGTGGAAGCACAGCGCTTTGGTGAGCCTGTGGTGCCCGATTTCCCCATTCCGTACCACACCGAGATCATGGAGAGCTTCGACGGCATCGATATGGACGCTGCAGGCCGCGTGGCCGGCAGCGTC